>Ga0209408_1002652_pt1 | contig 9912 bp, 6 predicted proteins | sample AD_UKC107_MetaG_FD_184422 | JGI IMG/M metagenome (GOLD analysis project Ga0209408, IMG submission 184422) | Active sludge microbial communities of municipal wastewater-treating anaerobic digesters from Hong Kong - AD_UKC107_MetaG (SPAdes)... | ecosystem: Engineered > Bioreactor > Anaerobic >... | reverse complement strand
TCATTATGCACAATGGTCCTCTGGCATTCTTTAATTGTTTTGCCATATTTTGCCCTTATGGCAATAAAATAACGTAAGCGGCTATTATCGCCTCCCAAACCGGTCGAAATAAAAACCTGGTTTTGGTCGAGTAAATGTGTTTCAAGCGTTATGCGGCTGTGTTGCAACGAAAGTACTGCCCATGGCCTAAGCTCAGAATCGCCTTCTTCGATAAATTGTTGAATAATACGGTAAGCATCTGGCTTTTCGGCATTAGACAACTGCACCAGCATTCTTTTTTTATCCTCAACAGAAGTTGTTTTATCAAACAATTTATTTGTTTGTTTTAAAAGAATTTCTCCATCTGTAGCTTGTTTTAACAATTTATTTGCCATTTCAAAAAACTCTACCTGCAAATCAACATCGATTTGCTCTTCCATTATTCGATATGCTCCACCCGCTTTTGCAAGCAACTCTTTTAACTGGTTATAAATACTTTCTTCGCTCATCCTGTGCTTAATCTTTAGAAAGGTACATCGTAAATAGAAAAAACAAATTACTATCTTAATTGTTAAAATACCTAAATGTAGGTATTGTTGCGCAAATATAATACTATTACATTTGCAAGCTTACAAATATATTTGTTCTATTTTAAAAGCATGAGATTATCGCAGTTAAAAGACGGAGACGAAGGCTTTATAACCAAAGTACGCGGACGAGGTGCATTCCGTAAACGTATTACCGAAATGGGTTTTGTTAAAGGGAAAAAAATTACCGTTATAAGAAATGCCCCTTTAAAAGACCCAATCGAATACAACATTATGGGGTACGAAGTATCTCTTCGCCGTAGCGAAGCATCTCTTATAGAAGTAATTACACAGGAAGAAGCCAAATCATTAGTTATTAATAAATTTAACGGAGTAATTACAGAATCGACTTTAAAAACGACTGCACGTCAAAAAAGTAAAGAAATACATGTAGCACTGGTTGGTAACCCTAACTCCGGGAAAACATCCCTTTTTAACCTCGCATCGCGGTCAAAAGAGCATGTAGGAAATTACAGTGGTGTAACAATCGATTCGAAAACTGCACAGGCAAAAATCAATAATTACACCTTAAATATTACCGACCTGCCGGGTACTTACTCTCTTTCGGCATATAGTCCCGAAGAATTATACGTTAGAAAATACATCCTGGGTGAAATGCCCGATGTTATTATAAACGTGGTAGATGCATCGAACCTCGAACGAAACCTTTACCTTTCCACCCAGCTTATCGATATGGATGTTAAGGTGGTTATTGCTTTAAACATGTACGATGAATTGCGTAAAAAAGGCGATGAATTTGATTTCGAATCGCTTGGTAAAATGATTGGGATACCTATAATTCCAACCATTAGTACCAAAGGTTTTGGAATAAAAGACTTGTTTAAAAAAGTAATAGATGTATATGAAGATAAAGACCCTATAGTTAGGCACATACACATAAATTATGGAAAAGATGTTGAACAGTCGATTCGCAAAATACAAAATGTAATTTGGGAAAATAAACGAATCACAGACCTGGTATCGTCGCGTTTTTATTCTATTAAACTTTTGGAAAAAGATGCCTCAGCACATTTTTCATTATCGAAATGGGAAAACTATGAAACCATAAAAGATATTTCGGATAAAGAAATTAAGAAATTAGAATCGTTAATACAGGAAGATAGCGAAACAATTATTACAGATGCCAAATATGGATTTATTGCAGGAGCGCTAAAAGAAACCTACAAAGGTAACGTTCATACACGCAGAAGGAAAACAGAGCAAATAGATAAGATAATAACCAATAAATTTCTGGGTTTCCCTGTTTTTATATTCTTCCTATGGTTTATGTTTCAGTCAACGTTTTTCCTGGGGCAGTACCCGCAGCAGTGGATTGAAGCTTTGGTTGGCTTAACAGGCGATTCTATTGGAAAAATTATGACAGATGGCCCTCTTAAAGATTTATTAATAGATGGGATTATTGGTGGTGTAGGTGGTGTTATCATTTTTCTACCAAATATTTTAATCTTATTTTTCTTTATTTCCTTAATGGAAGATACCGGTTATATGGCACGGGCAGCTTTTATTATGGATAAAATAATGCATAAAATAGGTTTACACGGGCGTTCATTTATACCTTTGGTTATGGGATTTGGTTGCAATGTCCCCGCCATAATGGCTACCCGAACGATCGAAAACCGGCAAAACAGAATCCTTACAATCTTAATAAATCCTTTTATGTCGTGCAGTGCACGTTTACCGGTTTATGTACTTATTATCTCTGCTTTTTTCCCTAACAGGCCAGGAACTGTTCTGTTCTCTATCTACATGATTGGTATTGCTATTGCCGCAATGGTTGCCATACTTTTTAAGAAAACCATATTTAGGTCGCACGAAATACCTTTTGTAATGGAGCTTCCTCCCTACCGTATTCCAACACTACGAAACACAACAAGGCATATGTGGTTTAAAGGAGTACAATATTTACAAAAAATGGGTGGAGTCATATTGGTAGCTTCTATTATCATCTGGGCATTGGGTTATTATCCGCGCGAAATTAATTATAGCACCAATTACGACGAACAAATAGAACAGTTACAAAAAAGTAAATCTTCTGATACCAAACAAAAAATAGAATATCTTACATCGCAAAAAAATAGCGAAAGACAAGCTAAATCGTATATTGGTCAAATAGGGCATTTTGTAGAACCTATGATGCGCCCTTTGGGTTTTGACTGGAAAATGAGTGTAAGCCTTTTATCGGGTGTTGCTGCTAAAGAAATTGTGGTAAGCACAATGGGCGTTTTATATCAGGCTGGCGAGAATGAAACAGAAAGCCTTGTTTATAAGCTGCAAACCGAACAAAATAAAGAAGGAGAGCTGGTTTTTACACCTCTTATTGCATTTGCTTATTTAATGTTTATTCTAATTTATTTCCCTTGTATTGCCACTATTGCTGCTATTAAAAAAGAAGCCGGGCATTGGAAATGGGCACTTTTTACTGTATTTTATACAACATTTTTAGCCTGGTCTTTGTCTTTTATAATATATAAAGTTGGAACTTTAATTTAACTGTTATGCAAGAAATAATCGTTTACATTTTAATTATAACATCAGTAATATACACTGTATATAATATATTTGGCATTTTCATTAAAAAAGAAAGCTCCTCTTGCGGATGTTCTGGGTGCAGTGTTAAGGAAAAATTAAAATAAAGGAAATTACTTCAATCTGATTTTATAAATTTTTTAATAAACAATAAATTCATAAATTTAGCTTCACAAATTTAGATAAAGCATTCTTATGGATTACTTTTTAGTTGCAATCGGAGTTGTATTAATCGTTTTTGGATTATTAGGCTGTCTTCTGCCCGTTATACCAGGCCCACCGTTAAGTTTTATAGGGGTATTGGTTTTACATTTTACAAAATTTGCCCATTTTTCTACTACTTTTTTATTAGTTATTGCATTTGTTGCCATTTTAGTTACTGTTTTAGATTATATTGTACCCGTATGGGGGACAAAAAAGTTTGGAGGCACCAAAGCAGGAATGTGGGGTGCAACTATTGGTATGATAATAGGGATGATTTTTTTAGGCCCTTTAGGATTAATACTTGGCCCTTTAGCAGGTGCAATTATTGGAGAAGTTATAAATGGAGCTAATAATAAAGAAGCCTTTAAAGCCGGTATAGGGGCTTTTATTGGTTTTTTACTCGGTGTTGGATTAAAACTGGCCGCATCTGTTTATATGACCTGGCATTTTTTTAAAGAACTGATAATTTAAATTTTATATAATATGGACAACTTTAAAAAAGATATTGTTGTTCCGGTAAATTTTTCGCCTGATACAGAAAATGCGCTGGAAGAAGCTGTTTTTTTCTCTCAAAAACTCAAAGCAAAAATCCATTTAATAAATGTTATTGAAATAACCGACTGGTGGAATAATTTATTCTTAAGTAAAGAAGTTAAAGATAAACTCAATCTGCTTTCGCTGGATAATTTGAAAAATTTAGCGGCTAAATACCCCGATATTGTGTTTGAAACTGAAGTATTATTCGGACGGATCCACGAACAAATATTAAAATATGCCGACGATGTTTCTGCCGGCCTTATTGTATTATGCGACAAACATAAAAAAGAGGCTGAACGAAAAATTCTTGGTTCGATCGTTACACACATTATAACTGAATCTAAAATACCAGTTGTTACAATTAAAGATAAAATCGATACACAAATACAAAATATTGTTATCCCTATCGATTTATCGGAAGACACTGACAGGCAAATAAAGTCTGTTATTTCGTTTAATGAATTTTGTAATGCTAAACTGCATTTCGTATCTATTTTATTTGACAGCTTTAGGAATCGTAACCGAAGGATACGCTCAAGGGCAAAACACCTGGAACGAAAATTAAAAGAATATAAAATACCTTACTCTATAAACCTTATTAAGAAGAAAAAGGCATATGCTTACCAGGATATCCTGGAGTTTTCGGAGAATGTTGACAGCGACCTTATCTTTTTAATGACACATAAGGAAACAAGTTTCGATAATTATATTGGAGCTTTCGCTCACCGTATAATTAATTACGCCAACGTTCCTGTAATGACCATTACATCGAGTGCTGCTAGTAGTGAAGTTGGTTCGTTTGTAAATAAATTCATCGACCCGTTTGGAGTTTTTAAGCCATAAAAAAAGGGGAACGCAATGCTTCCCCTTTTTTATATGTTATTTATGATTAAGCTCCTAGTGTAGCAACCATAACTGCTTTAATCGTATGCAACCTGTTTTCTGCCTGATCGAATACTAAAGAGTTTGTACCTTCAAAAACTTCTTCAGTTACTTCAATACCATCTTTTAAACCAAAGTCTTCAGAAACTTGTTTTCCAACTTTAGTATCAGCATTATGGAAAGCAGGAAGGCAATGCATAAATTTAACCTTTGGGTTTCCGCTTTTCTTCATCATTTCACCATTAACCTGATAAGGTTTTAACAGTTTAATTCTTTCAGCCCAAACTTCTTTTGGCTCACCCATTGAAACCCAAACATCTGTATGCACATATTCAACTCCTTTAACCGCTTCTTCAGGATTTTCGGTTATGGTAATTCTTGCTCCGGAAGTTTTTGCAATTTCTTCGCATTGTTTAATTAATCCGGCATCTGGCCATAATTGTTTTGGAGCACCAATACGTACATCCATACCCAAAATTGAACCAATAACTAATAACGAACGTCCCATGTTAAAACGAGCATCGCCTAAATAAGCATAAGCTATTTTTTCAAGTGGGCTATCCGAATGTTCAATCATTGTAAGCACGTCGGCTAACATTTGTGTTGGGTGCCATTCGTTGGTTAAACCATTCCAAACAGGCACACCGGCAAATTGAGCTAACTCTTCAACAATTTCTTGCCCAAAACCTCTGTACTCAATACCATCGTACATTCTTCCTAAAACACGTGCTGTATCTTTTACAGTTTCTTTGTGCCCCATCTGGCTTCCTGTAGGTTCAAGGTATGTTACATGAGCTCCCTGGTCGTGAGCAGCAACTTCGAAAGCACAACGTGTACGAGTTGACGTTTTTTCGAAAATTAAAGCGATATTTTTACCTTTTAATCTTTGTTGCTCGGTACCAGCATATTTTGCATTTTTTAATTCTTTTGATAAGTTTAAAAGAAAAGTCAATTCTTCTTTTGTAAAATCAAGCTCTTTTAAAAAATGCCTGTTTCTTAAATTGAATGCCATAATTGTAAATTTTAAATATTTATAATCTATTAATTATTAATCTTTGACTTATTAAAAACCACTAATCACTATTTACTAATCACTAATCACTAATCACTAATCACTAATCACTAATCAATTTTTAATCTTCGTATTCCATTGTAATTTTAGTACCATAAGTACGGTCTTCTAATTTTGTCGATTCGGTAATAACACTTTTTTTACCACCTTTCTTAACAAAATCGATACAAGCCTGAATTTTTGGAGCCATACTGCCTTTTGCAAACTGTCCTTCTTCCATATATTTTTCAGCATCAGCAACATTTAAAAACTCTTTAATTTCCTCATTTTCTTTTTTATAGTTGATATAAACATAAGGAACATCTGTCAAAATATAAAATTCGTCAGCACCAATTCTTGCACCCAATAATGATGATGCAGCATCTTTATCAATTACTGCTTCTGCAGGCCTTACATCACCTTTTTCATCAATATATACAGGAACACCACCACCACCAACAGCAACAACAATATTCCCTTCACGGGCTAGTTTTTCAATCGTTTTTTCATTCATAATCGCAACAGGTTTTGGTGAAGGCACTACTCTTCTCCAACCACCATCAGCTTTTACTTCTTCTTTAAATTCCCAGCCTTTATCTGCTATTAATTTATCAGCTTCTTCGCGTGTATAAATTTTACCAACACGTTTTTGTGGGTCTTTAAATGCAGGGTCGTCTTTGTCAACCACTACAGAAGTAACAACAACAACAATATCCTTCTCAATACCATGTTTTTTCATCACATTCCTAAGCATTCTTTCAATCATGTAACCGATACCACCTTGTGAATCAGCAACACAAATATCAAGAGGCATTTGAGGAATATTATACATATGCTCTCCTGCATCGTTTCTCATTAAAATATTCCCAACTTGCGGGCCATTGCCATGACCAATAATAATATCATAGCCTTCCTTAATCATATACACTATATTTTCCAGTGTATCGAACGTATTTTGTTCTTGCTCTTCGATAGTACCAATTTGGTTACCACGTAAAAGTGCATTTCCGCCTAGTGCAATTACAGCTAATTTATTCATATTCATTAATTTATATATATTTACATTTTTAGAGCTACAAATCTATAAAAAAAAATCAAATCTAATGTTTTTAAAATATTTAGTTTATAAAAGCTATTATTAAACATACATTTCTTTTATCAAAATATTTATTATTTTTATGTAATCACATATATTTCAGTTTGATTTTTACTTTTGTTTAGTTATTTTAGATGTTTATTTATTTTACAATTAAATTTGATTTAACCCTTATTCAGGACGTATGAAATTTCGCTTATTATTACTTAGCTTGCTGATTATTACAGGATTAATTGGTTGTAAAAAAATTCAACACAAAGACAGGATCCGTGAAGGATATATTGAATACAATATTCAATATCTTGATGACTCGTTGGATACATTTATGAAAGGCTTACTCCCAAAAAAAATGACCGTAAAATTTAAAAACAACAATACTATTAACAAAATAGAAGGTTTTTCGGGGATTGTAAGTTTTACCCATATACAAAACTTTAGAGACAGAGAAAACATTACCCTTGTAAAAGTGCTTAATAAAAAATATAAATATGTTGAGCGGTTAAATGATGAGTCTCTGTTTTTTGAAAAGCTTCCAGGGATGAAAATAGAATTATTAGATGAAACGAAGGAAATTTGCGGGTTTAATAGCCACAAAGCAAAAATTACTATTCCCGATTCTGATATTGAACCATTTTATATCTTTTTTACAAAAGATATTATTATTAATAATGTAAATGCACTTACACCTTTTAAATCGATTGAAGGCGTTTTATTAGAATTTCAGATTAAATTTTATGGTATGCCGATGAAACTCACCGCAAGCAATATCAAAGAAGCAGAGGTTGCATCAGAGGAGTTTAAAATACCTGAAGGATATGAATCCATTAACAAAAAAACGATGGCAGAAATTATAAATCTGCTAAAACAATAATTATTGTAAAAAAACGTATAAAAATCGGTTTTAGTTTCCTGACAAAATCCATTACATTTTGCTTTAAATTATATTACTTTGTGATGTGCTTAAAGCTTCGTGTAATTTTTAATTCAAGGACATTTCATGGCTAAAAAAACAAACCAGACTAAAAACGGAAAAAAAAAGAAAAAGAACTTTTTATCTGACGAGAGAATTAAGATAATACTAGGTATTGCTACTATTTTTCTTTCTTTTCTATTAACCTTATCTTTTATTTCATATTTTTTCACATGGAAAGTAGATCAGAGTTTTCAGTATTCTGAAGTTATTTCCGAAGCCAGTTTAAAAGTGGAAAACTGGGCAGGAAAGGTTGGAGCCTATTTTTCTAATTTATTTATTTACAAATGGTTTGGTATATCTTCTTTTACTTTCCCTTTTTTACTTCTGGTAATAGGCTTTAAATTTTTCAAAATAAGAATATTTCATGTAAAAAATGCATTTAAAATAGCCATTATTGGAACTATCTTATTTTCTGTCTTATTAGGCTATCTTTTTGGAGATTTAAATGGATTTTTAGGCAGTGGCCTTGGTGGTGGGCATGGACTAATCATGGCCGAATGGTTAAATTCGTTTTTAGGAAAAATAGGTACAGGTTTTTTACTTTTTATAGCTCTTTTTGCATTTTGGTTTTTTTCGTCCAAAACAGCACTTACCCAAATAAAGAAAATCTCCTTGCTACTATTCAACAAGAACCTCGCAGAGTTTAATGAAGATCAGCCAGAAACAATATCTGATGATGAACCCGAAGAAAATATAACACTTAATCAAAATGAAGAAATTGAGGGCTCTACCGAAGAATATATTGATGAAAACCTGATTTTTACAACCAGAAAAATTGATACAGAGGATACTGAGATTGAAGAAAATGAATCTGGCCTTAAAAACGAAGAGGAGATTATTAGCCCGGATGAAGAAGAAATTGAATTAACCATAGAAGAGAAACATTCGGATGAAAAACTTAACGGCTCGTTTAAAAACTACCAATTAGAAAATTACGACCCAACACTTGAATTATCATCGTATAAATTGCCTCCACTTAATTTATTGGAGAACCATGGCGAAGATTCAAACGGTGAAATAGATAAAGAAGAAATTATAGCCAACAAAAACCGGATTGTTGAAACGCTGGCAAACTATAAAATACAAATTGATAAAATAAAGGCTACCGTTGGCCCAACTGTAACTTTGTATGAAATAATCCCTGCTCCTGGCATCCGTATTTCAAAAATTAAAAACCTGGAAGATGATATTGCGTTAAGCCTTTCGGCATTAGGAATACGTATTATTGCACCTATTCCGGGCCGTGGTACAATTGGTATTGAAGTTCCTAATCAAAAACCTGAAATAGTTTCCATGCGTTCTATTCTTGCATCAAAAGTATTTAGTGAATCGAAATACGACCTTGCTATTGGATTAGGAAAAACCATTTCGAACGAAACATTTGTTATTGATTTGGCAAAAATGCCTCACCTTCTGGTTGCCGGGGCTACAGGACAGGGTAAATCGGTTGGCCTAAATGCCATTATAGCATCATTACTTTATAAAAAACATCCTGCACAACTAAAATTTGTAATGATCGACCCTAAAAAGGTTGAACTTACGCTTTACTCAAAAATAGAACGCCACTTTTTAGCCAAATTGCCAGATGCTGAAGAATCAATAATTACCGATACACAAAAGGTTGTTAACACATTAAACTCGTTGTGCCTTGAAATGGATAACCGTTATGACCTTCTTAAATTAGGCCATGTTAGAAACATTAAAGAGTATAATGCCAAATTTATAGCTCGTAAATTGAATCCTGAAAAAGGACATCGATATTTACCTTATATTGTAGTAATTATTGATGAGTTTGCCGACTTAATAATGACAGCAGGCAAAGAGATTGAAGGGCCTATTGCACGGTTAGCACAACTAGCAAGAGCTATTGGCATCCATCTTATTATTGCAACTCAAAGGCCATCAACCAATATTATTACCGGTACCATTAAGGCTAACTTTCCGGCTCGTATTGCATTTAGGGTTTCGTCGATGATTGATTCAAGGACCATTCTGGATACTCCGGGTGCTAATCAATTAATCGGACGTGGAGATATGTTGGTTTCTGCCGGAAGCG
>Ga0209408_1002647_pt1 | contig 9926 bp, 8 predicted proteins | sample AD_UKC107_MetaG_FD_184422 | JGI IMG/M metagenome (GOLD analysis project Ga0209408, IMG submission 184422) | Active sludge microbial communities of municipal wastewater-treating anaerobic digesters from Hong Kong - AD_UKC107_MetaG (SPAdes)... | ecosystem: Engineered > Bioreactor > Anaerobic >... | reverse complement strand
CACAGATCTATTCGGGAGGCAGTACAAACCTGAGAGGTGGTGGTGCGGTTGTCAAGACACTGGTCACATCTTATACGGACCCGGGAAATTCAGGCGCACATATACAGTATGTCGGGATGCCCTGATCATTCTGATTTTCATTGTGGTGACAGGAATTAGAACGGTTCCTGCAGGTGTTTGTGATTTGTTTCATGAATGAAACTAAAATGAAACGGTAATTCTGTTAGTATATACCGGCGATGAAGATCGCTTAAAAAAATTAAATAAAAGGGGAGCCGTCAAGGCTGAGAGGGATTCGTTCCGACCCTGTGAACCTGATCCAGATAATGCTGGCGTAGGGAGAGAATATATACGATGCACCCTACTGTCAAACAGTAGGGTGTTTTATTTTTACGGAGGGATTAAAATGAAAAAAGTACTGATCTTTGCAATGCTGTGTCTGACCGTTATGAGTTTTTCCAGAGAATTAACCGTTTATACGTATGAGAGCATGGACTGGATAGAAGATCATCTAATCAGTCAGTTTGAAGAAAGGGAGAACTGCAAGGTAAAGGTCATCACACTTGGTGATGGCGGTAATGTGCTTTCAAGACTCATTCTTGAAAAGAAGCGGCCCCAGGCGGATGTCGTTGTCGGCCTTGATCAGAGTATGTCGGTAAAGGCGATAGAAAATGACCTGCTGTTAAAATTTGTCCCGTCAAATCTTGATAACATTACAAATCCTGATTTGATCTTTGATGCAACGGGGCATGTCTATCCTTACGATTTTGGTGCGATTGCCATCATCACAAACCCTTCTGAGATGAAAGGGACAATCCATTCTTTTGAAGCCCTGAAAGAACTCGAAGATGCTCTCATCATACAGGATCCGAGAAGCTCAAGTACCGGACAATCCTTCCTCCTCTGGACGATTGCAATCTATGGGGAGAACTGGCAGCAGTTCTGGCGCGAGATCAAACCGTCTATCCTGACGGTTACTTCCGGTTGGAGTGAGGCCTTCTCGAAATTTGAAGCGGGTGAAGCCCCGATGATGGTCAGTTATGCAACGGATGGTGCTTATTCGGTAGAATATTACGGGTCAACAACCTATACGACGCTGATCCCGGATGAAGGGGCGTATGTTCAGATAGAAGGAGCCGGAATCGTTAAAGGGACGGATGATGAGATCCTCGCGGGAAAATTTATAGAATTTCTCCTCTCCGATGAAGTCCAGAGAGACATACCACTCAATCAGTGGATGTTCCCGGTTACCGACGTGGAAATGCCGGAGTCCTTTGACTATGCGGTTAAACCGGAAAAGATCCTTTCGATAGATGCGTCTGAAATAGGAGAAAATCTTGAAAAGTGGCTTGACGAATGGGAACAGATAATGTATTGAGAAACAGAAGAGGGCTTCAATTGATTTTTCTGATCATTGCCTTAATGGTCGTTCTATTTCCTTTCTATACGATGATCAGAGATTTCTTCAATATAAGCGACTTATCCACGGTTCAGGACCCGAAATTTCTTCGGGTCCTCTGGTTTACACTGTATCAGGCACTGTTGTCTTCAGTTGCCGCGTTTTTCGCAGCCATTGTGCCATCACTTTATTGTGCAAAGAATGACAATTTCATCTCAAAACTCCTTGAGAATTCTATTTTTATCCCGTTCTTCTTTCCGCCGGTATCCATGGTTATCGCCTTCAGTGTCATCTTTTCACAAAACGGTATCTTACATGCCATGGGTTTGAATGTAGAGATCCTCTACACGTTAAAGGCCATCATCATAGCCCATATCTTTTACGAATCTCCGATATTTGTGAAATACATCTCTCATGCACTGATGAGCATCAATCCGAAAGTCATAGAGGCAGCTCAGCTTGATGGCGCATCAACGATCAAGCGCCTGATGTCAATCGATCTGAGATTAATCCTGCCATCCCTTTTGAAGGCCTTTTTTCTCGTGTTTACCTATTCGTTCATGAGCTTTGCCGTCGTACTCAACCTTGGCGGAATACAGTTTTCCACCCTTGAAGTCTCTATCGCAAACGCCTTGAGGGGCCGGTTTGATTTTTCGGAGGCCCTGTTCTATGCCATTTTCCAGTTTGGCATCCTGTTTATCCTGAATTATATCTGTTCCAGTCTTTTGAAAGAGACTTATGAGAATGAGCAGCCACAGCGATTGAATGTCAGAACATCTGTTTTTGAAAAGATTATTACCGTCTCTTACTGTGCTTTTGAATACATGATGATTTTTGTCGGTTTATCCGGAATCATCTTCGACTGGCATGACGGTCGGTTTTCGCTGACACATTTATTGAATCTGTTTTCTGATAAGATAAATCGGAAATATGATGTTGTCAAATCAATTGTAAACTCGATTGGTGTTGCAGCTATCACTGCTACTGTTTCGACATTCCTGGGATATTTTCTGATTAACCTGAAAACAAAGTTGACAGATTATGTCATTCTTCCCATCCTTGGTATTTCCAGTGCTTTTACTGCAATGGCCCTGTTGTATATGAATATTCTTTATGGTGTCCCATACGCTTTGCTGATTGTTGCCGGATATATCCTGATATCCGTTCCCCTTGCCTATTCCTTCCTTTTTCAAAATGTAAGGGGTTTTAGAAATGAATTGCTGGAAGCATCTTATATGGATGGTGCAGGAAAAATCAGAGCCTTCGTTGCCATTAAACTGCCAATTCTTCTACCGACCTTTCTCGCTGTTTTCTTTCAGATATTTGCCGTTATATACGGTGAATTCACCATTTCCTATACCATGCAGATAAGAGATTTTTTCCCGCTGGCAAGTGTGGTAAACTATTCCCTTTCGGCTCACAGGTATTATCTTGAAAGCCAGGCCTTTGCTTCTCTAAACACGATTATAGTGTTTATGATGTTCTGGTTATCTTCACTTCTCCTGAAAGAGAGAAAATAATAGCCATCTTTTCCGAATTATAAATTATTATTATAATAATCTTACAAATTTCTATTAACAAGGTTAAAAAAGGAAATAACATTCAGAAAGAATTTATAATTTATTTCATTAACCAAATTGTATTATATGATAAAATAGAATATCACATAATAAGAGGTGAGTCCTATAATGAAAACTACAAGAAATTTTCTGTTTGTAAGTTTTTTAGTTTTTTTTGTTGTTATTTTTACAGCAGCAGGATGCCCATTATTTCAATATCAGAATATCGGCACGTTTATAGAAATTCAAAATGAAACCTCTGAGACCATTCGTGTTATGGTACTTGATACTGAAAAGATGCCAATTGGCAGCTATTATGAGATTAAACCGGGTGAAAGCGATCAGATCAGAGCAACGACTGATAGTGATTATATTAGTATCAGTAAAGAAAATGGTGATGTATGGCATTATACTGCCGGTGGAGAAGATCTTACTGAAATCATTTTTGAAAGTAAAGTGATCGTCGTCAACGGTACAAATGGATATTGGGAGACTTAGATTCAACTATTCACTAGTTCATATAGCCTCCATCTCTGAAATGGTTTCTGCTGATAGGTGTTCATTGTCAAGATGATGATGAAAAGGCAGCGATTTGTCATGTGCTATAATATTAATAACGAAGAATAAGAGGTGAGCTTTATGAAAATAATATCGAAAAATCTTCTGTTTGTCTGTGTTTTAATTTTCTTTGTGGTGGTTTTCTCTGCTGCGGGTTGTCCGATGTCACAGGCTCAGGACCATGTCGTTATGGAAATTCAAAATGATACTGATGATGTTATTCATATTCAGTTGGTTAGTCGGGAATTGATTCCGCTTGGAGCAGAGAAGGTTCTTCAGCCGGATGGAAGTGTACGGGTTGCATCCAGCAATGAGGGTGATTTTATAAGTGTCAGCGATGAAGATGATTCCCCTTGGCATTATACGGCTGGAGGCAGTGATCAGGTTGATATAACGGTCGAATCCGTCGTTCTGGTAGTAAACGATACGAACGGTTATTGGGAAAATTAGATTACTGGATTATTCAATCCAGTAATCCGTTATCGTTGTAAAAAATTTTGTCGAACTTGTTGTAGTATTGATTTTTTCCATCATAGTCCAACGCGCAGATGAGGCTCCATTGTTTAATATAGTCTTCAACCTGATCTGGTTTTAATAGTGAGAGTGTCATCAGTGCCGTTTTTGATTTCACGCATGAATCGGTGATTACCATCCCCCAATTATACAGGGATTGAGTATATTCACCGTTGATTGGGTTGATCTCTCTTGTCGTTCCTCTCCAGATAGACCCACCCCCGAGATAAACGATTTCGTCCTCTCCGTTAACGGGTATCTGATCCATCCAGTCTGTCGAGCCATTTCTTCTTCCGAAGATACATAGATTTCTGCCAACCTGAATGTATCCGGTCTGCTTTTCATCTCTCTCAAGAATAAAACTTTTGATCGCGTCCATGGCATATGGAAGAGCGATGGGTCTGAGGTATAGTTTTACGTTGTTGTAGAATCTGAGTGTTTGCTCTTCGGTAAACTGTACGTTGAAAAATCCCACATGTTCAAGCTGATTATCGATAGCCTCTTCACTTGGTATTTTTTCGTTTTCATACAATAAGGCGATATTTCCTATTGTATAATCATAAAGCCCTTTTGAAGATTCCGCGATGGCATTCAGTTCTTTTATCAGAGTGGTTGTTTCTTCATCAAACGAAAATACTTTTCCATCTTCATAGTCATCAAGTGGAAAGATCCCATATTGATCGGTGTATTTTTCATACACTCTTCTGAATTCTGCAAACGCTTCTTCCGCTATTCTGTCTGCACTCGATGTCTTTTGTATGATTAGTCGCATTTTCAACCCCATAAACTCATCTTCATAGTCTTCGTAGAGAACGGTGTTTACCGTGGTGATGACATAGGCCACAATTAACAGGACCGCTATGACGAAGAAGGTGAACATCCAGCTTCTTCTGATTCGTTTGTGTGGATCGATGGATTCTATGGCAAAATCTGTTTTTTCTCTGTTGAACATTTTTCTCTTTCCTTTCCCTTTTTAAGTCTCCGCCTATAGCGGGGGTGGAGTTCTGTGAGAACTCATAAAAGGACTGTTTTACCGAACTTCACCCACACCCCGGTGGATTCTAAATAAAGAACGGACCTTTGGCCCGTTCTTTTTATTTCTATGATTTTTCTCGGTAAACACTTAACGGATTAATGTCCGAGTGCTCTTGGATCCATTGCGTCTCTCATGGCATCACCAAAGAGATTAAACGCAAGAATGGCGACAAACAGGAACACACCTGGTAACAGCAGCCACGGGTACTGTTCAAGAACAGACAGTTTCTGTGCCTGCGCCAACATGAGACCCCAGCTTGATTGCGGTTCCCGGATCCCATACCCGAGGAAAGACAATCCGGCTTCGCCGAGAATGTATCCCGGAATGGACAATGTTGCTGAAACGATGATATAAGTACTGGTATTCGGAATGATGTGCTTCCAGATGATTCTTCCGGTTGGATAACCCATTGCTCGTGCCGCTTCAACATACTCAGACTGTTTGATTGAAAGAACCATCCCTCTGATAACCCTTGACATTCCCGGCCATCCGATGAACGAGAGGATAACGATGATCATCAGATAGGTGATATTTGACGGCAGGTCCGCCGGGAGGATGGCCCTTAAGGAAATCAGCAGATAAAGACTCGGGATGGACATGAGTATTTCCGTTGCCCTCATGAGCACTTCGTCCACCCATCCACCATAGTATCCTGCAACACCACCGAGGAACAATCCGAGTGTGAAGGTAATGAGTATACCTGCGAACCCTACGGTAAGTGAAACCTGTGAACCGAAGAGAATACGTGTCAGAACGTCTCTTCCGTAGGCATCAGCTCCGAAGATATAATATTGAGCCGGGGAATCAACACCAAAGAGATGAATATCCATCGGGATGAATCCTAATAATTTATATTCCCAGCCCTTGACAAACCATTTAATCGTGAAACGTTTCAGATCAAACTGATTGATAGCAGAAAGATTGACCTTTTTCTTGGAACCGTCTTCGTAGGCAACACTGACCGCGTTTACCCCTTCTTCTATGCTGACAGACTGAAGTTCTCCGATTCTTGCAACTTTATACGAATAGATGGGATCTTCAAGATAAGTCTTGAGTGTTGCCTGATCGGTAATGGTTTCTGTTCTGCCGCCCTCTTTCATCATATCTGTCTTTGAAAGCGGGATCATTTCCAGCTCTTCAGTTGATTTCTTTAGAGATCTTTCACTCTTGGAACCGATAGCGGTTATATTCGATGTGAAAACGAGAGATATGGCTGTAACCCCATCTTTTCCCAGTGTATAATTTATCTTTTCACCATCTGTATTGACCCCTTCGAAATTTTCGATGACGGAAGCCGGTTCATAGATTCTCTGATAGGTTACCGGATCTCTGTAACTCATGACATCATAAATATAGGGTGCTACCAGTTTGTCCTCATATTTCCAGTGTACTTCAGAAGGTGGAGCAAATGTTCTGTCCGTATACTGCTGATAAGGATTTGCCGGTGAAAAGAAATCTGCAAACAGCATCAAAACATAAAGGATCAGCAGAATGACAAGTGATATTCTTCCAGCCCTATGTTTTCTGAATGCTCTGACAAGCAGTTTCCACCTGCTCATATATTCTACTTCAAATGATTCATCCAAATTTTCCTGTGTAATTTCTGCTGGTTTTTTCTGTGCTTTTTTCTCTGCCATATTCACAACACCCCCTTACTGGAATCTCTTTCTAACTCTCGGATCAACTGCAGCAAGCAATAAGTCTGCCGAAAGGTTTCCGAGTACGAGCATCAGTGAACTGAGCAAGAGACTTGCCATAACGAGATACAGATCCTGTGAGTTGAGTGCCTGAATTGTCAGTCTTCCCATCCCTGGCCAGCTGAATACCTGCTCGGTTAAAACCGCACCACCGAGAAGTGATGAGAGTGTGTATCCGAACATGGTGATCAACGGATTAATGGCATTTCTAAGCGCATGCTTGTAAACAACGACTTTTCTTGGCATTCCTTTTGCCCTGGCAAATTCAACATAATCCATCCCCAGCTGATCGAGAAACTGACCTCTCATCTGTCTCATAACACCGGCAAGTGATGAGAATCCAAGTGTAATGGCGGGACCGGCGACATGCCAGAGATAATCCCCTATGGACTGGAAAAAGCCCATTTCCGAGTTGTTGATGGAGGTCATACCACCAATTGGAAACCAGCCTGTTTTGGAAGCCATGTAAAGAAACAACAGTGCAAAGAAAAAGTTTGGTATTGAAAGACCGATCAATGCAACAACTGAAGCAACCTGGTCCCCCAGTTTGTACTGACGCATTGCGGCAAAGATTCCCAAACCGATTCCTAGGACCCAACTGATTACAAGTGTTGTAATGCTCAATAATAATGTGGCACCTAATCGACCCCAGATGATATTGTAAACCGGTTGATGATACTGGAAAGAATGACCAAAATTACCCTGTAAAACTTGGACCAACCATTTACCGTACTGAACTAATATGTTTTCATTAAAACCAAATTTAATTTCAAGCTGATGAATCGTTTCCTGTGAATAACTGGGATTCATTCGGAACTGATCCAGGAAGTCACCTGGCGCAGCCTGTATTATGATGAAAGAAAGAAATGAAACACCCAGAATAACCGGTATTGCCATTATCAATCTTCTTACGATGTACTTGAACAAAAAACTCTCCCTCCTGCATAAAACGTAAAATTTGGATAAATTTAAAATTCACGAGACGGACGGAAATCCGTCTCGTGAATCAATTACTATTTATCCTAAAATCAGATTATTTTGCTTCCTTGCAGATTGCGTATACGTTCCAACCCCATGTTGAGAATCCACCGATTTCGATGTTCTTCATGTATGTTGGGTAAGCGAACATTCTGAGCTGCTGAACTGTGTAGATTAAAGGAAGGCTTTCTGCTGAAAGAATCTGATACTGACTGAAGAGGTCGTATCTTGCATCTTCGTCCATTTCACCTGACTGTTTTTTGAAGATGTCATCAATTTTCCATTCTTCGTAGCTGATGGAATATGTTTCTTTGTTGATGAAGTCTGCAACTTCTGGTGAATAGTTCCAGAAATGAAGTCCACCTGTGATCTGGCTTACATTTGATCCGCTGTGTGGGTCTGCTCCACCTGTAAGTCCCATGATCATTGTTTCCCAGTCTCCTGTGTTCATAAGTGCACCAACGAGCGTGTTGAAATCGATAGGATTGAAGACTGCTTCGATTCCGAGCTGACTGAATGTATCAACGATCAGGTTACATGCCTTTTCTCTTACCTGGTTTCCGGCGTTTGTTGTGAGGTTGAACTTAACAACTGTTCCATCTTCATCAACGAGTTTTCCTTCTTCGTTCCAGCCGAATCCGCCTTCTTCGAGAAGTGCCTTTGCAGCATCGATATCGAAGTCGTATGTGTAATCTTCAACGATCGGATCGTAGAAAGGTGATGCAGGACTTATTGGTCCCCACTGTGGCTGTGCAAGTCCATTGTAGATAACGTCGATCATAGCATCTCTGTCCATTGCTGTTGAGAGTGCCTGTCTGAACTGAACATTTCTGAACCATTTCTGCTGAATTGTATTTGGTGAGTTGAAGTTAAGTGCAAGGAAGAGTGTGCTGGTTGTTGGTCCGTAAGGCTTTACGATCCAGTCTTTTTCTGCTTCCTGTGCTTTTACTGCTGGGTAGTCATCTGCTGGTACTGAGAGAAAATCTGTTTCTCCAGCTTCGAACTTGAGTCTCATTGTGTTCTGATCCTGACAGATAACCCAGATGAACTGATCGAAATATGGAAGCTGATTGTTATCTGCATCATATCTGTAGTAATAAGGGTTCTTTGTCATAACAACTCTTTCTTCTTCAACGTAATCTGTAACAACAAACGGACCGCTTCCGACGAGTTCATCAACATCTGCTGTTGTCCATTTCTGACTGATTGTTTCATCTGCTGCTGATTCAGCAAGGATGTGTTTTGGAAGAATATATACGGAACCTACTGTTCTGAGTCCAGGTGCAAATGGCTGTGGATATTCGATCATAACAGAGTTCTCTCCAACGAGTTCGACCTTAGGAAGTTTGTCGTTTCCATCTCTGAGAACGTCAATTGTATTTCCTGTTACAAGGCCTTCTACCATAAACACATTGTTGAATGTCCATTCAACATCTTCAGCAGTGAGTGGCTGACCGTCTGACCATTTGATACCGTCTCTCATGTGGAAAATCCAACCGTTTCCGCTTTCTGTTACTTCGTATGATTTACAAAGGTCTCCACCTCTGACACCAGAGTCAGCATCAAAGTCGATCAATGTGGCAAACATTCTGTCAAGAATGTCAGTGGATGATGTTTCCTGTGCTTCTGCCGGGTTGAATGTCTTTGGTCCACCAAGTGTACCAACATAGAATGTTCCACCTGGATTACCGTGTACATCTTCAACGATGTAATCCGGTTCTGCAAATGCGAAACCTGTAACAAGTAAAACTGCTAACAAAACAAACAAAACTCTCTTCATAAAAAGTTCCTCCTTTTAAAGTTTAAGGGCTTTGACCCCTTTTTTATTTATATAAGTGACACGCTACAAAGTGATTGGGCTCTATTTCCTTTAATTCCGGGTAATCCTTCTGACACTGTGGCATGACCTGCTTGCATCTTGTACTGAAGAAGCAACCGGCTGGCCTGTTGATCGGACTGGGAACATTTCCGCCAATGAGGTGTTTTCTGTCTCGCTTCGCCCTCGGATCGGGGATCGGTGCGGCTTCAAGTAACGCCTTTGAATAGGGATGAAGTGGGTTGTCAAAGATAGAGTCTGTGTCTCCCTTTTCAACAAATCTCCCGAGGTACATGATACCCACTTCGTCTGAGATGAATCTGACAACCGAGAGATCATGACTGATGAAAAGATAGCCCGCATTGAGCCT
>Ga0209408_1002637_pt1 | contig 9950 bp, 8 predicted proteins | sample AD_UKC107_MetaG_FD_184422 | JGI IMG/M metagenome (GOLD analysis project Ga0209408, IMG submission 184422) | Active sludge microbial communities of municipal wastewater-treating anaerobic digesters from Hong Kong - AD_UKC107_MetaG (SPAdes)... | ecosystem: Engineered > Bioreactor > Anaerobic >... | reverse complement strand
AACATTAAAAAAGGCAAATGTAATCTGAAGATAGCGGATGCTATCTAAAACAGGACAAAAATAAGAAGATTTGGCGCATTAGCAGGGCAAAAATGATGCTGATAATTTGATTTAGGACTTAAAACGCTATCTTGTGACGAGTAAATCGAAATCCTCAATTGTGTGTATTATACTCTTTATCGTTGTGGCGCGGATCTATCTAAACTCAACATTAGCTTCGGTGGATATCGATTATCAAAAAATCGATAGCCGGAAAAATGGTGAGCGTTCAAACCGTTAATGCGAAATGCCGGATATAATGAGGGGCTGGAAACTTAACGTCAAAGTCCTTGACCGATGGATATACCTTTATCTCTGATCGATCTATTTACATCTCCAAAACAAGATCTCAAGAGGGAATCCAGAAGTGTGCGAGACGACAGAGCCTCGATCAACTGACAGTGACGGCGGGTTCACATCAGACTTAAGGGCGATTCTCGCCTTCGAAGAGGTGATCAGAAGAAAGGCAGACAGGATCGGAGAGCTTCTCCTGATCGAGGTCGTGCGGGCGGGACCGAGCGGGATGGAGTGCGATAGATTCGACCGCGAGGACCACATGCCTTTCAGAATCGATCCGACTGACGGCGCTTCAGAGGGCGTCTCGTGGCACCTGACCCTCTCCTACGGCGGACCCACTGGCGACGCCCTGGGGTCGAGGGCCCGGTGGTCTCTGAGCTGCGAGATTGCGGCTGAATGCGTCATCGACTCTCTCGGCCTCGCCGAAGCCCTGGCCTCCGGGAGGCTCGTTCGCTTCTTTGATGAGCTCGCCTGCTGGCTGGAGTCGGAGGTTCGACCCCAGGGCCTCGCCACCGAGGATCGGATCAGGGTGGGGGCGAGGATCGCAAGGGACCTGGCCCGAGATCTGGAGAGTTGGCAAAGGATCGAAAGATGCCGTGATTTCTATCAAATGAACGGAAGTGATATCGATCTGCGGAGCTGAGCTTCCCGACTCCCTTGAGGACCTCCTCGAAGAGGAGGAGAGGGTGGTAAAGAGGAGAGGAAAGATGCGAGCATTTGGATGCCCTCCCAAAGGCTCAGACGAAAACGAGGTCCTTCGAGACTAAAACTTAGCTGAGAAAAGACCGGACAAAAAGGCCCTCTCGCCCCACCAGGTTGAGGTCTTGTCCTCGTCCTTGCGCCGGCAAGGCCCACTTTCTTAGTAAGCGATCGATCGGAATTTTGCAGAGCGGCTTGGAGCTACCTACCCCAGATGGCCGCAGTCATGATGATCAGTATGATTCCCAGCAGCTCCACCAGGGGCTCGATGCTCAGCTTGTTCGCATCGCTGTACACGGCGGCCAAAAGCAGCAGAACGCTGCCCGCGAAGAGAGGATACCGCAGCTGACGCGCGTTGATATATCGGCTAATACAGATCACCGATCCGTGTTCATGCCTTTTCTTATAAGATACTTTTCGGTTGAGCACCCCGGCGAAGGGGAGGCGGGACACGCGATGAAGTAGGTTGCCTATAAATGTAATGGTATTCAGAGTGAACACCGTGCGATATTACTTAGGTGATTTTATATATAATGTCCAATACAGTAAACTTAAAATTACATAGCTGTATTAAATAGTGATTAAGACTTAATATATGGGGGGAGACCAATAACCACTGAAACAGTACGTCTTGGTAGAATCATAATTAAATCTTACGAAGAAATTGATTTTAACACGCTATTAAGTGATGTTTTTTCTGAAAAATGTACTATACATCTCGAAGTTATTTGTATCACTTTATGAACTATCGCCTCATTAATGAAGATGTCGTATATGCTGAAATTTATAAAACTAAACTTGAGGGATTGCATAAGGAACTGAAATCTGCGAATGAATTGGAATATCGAGACATTCGAATTAACGAATTTTATGAATATAATAGATTTGTAATTTTTCCAGATCATACGATTGCTATGTGTAGTAAAGCGAGGTTCAGCTCTGACGAGTTTATCAGGATATTTAAAGTATTATTTAATTTGAATTGCCCAAATTATGCAGTAAATGTCGATATAAATTATAGACGAGACGATTATGATATATTTGATATAATTAACAGTTTTGATAAAATGGTTGCTGTTACGATAAAAAAATTGAGAAAATCTAATCCGAACCCCAGACCCACATTTGAAAAAATTGAGAAGTTCTTAGAAAAGGAACAAACCGATGAATATTCTGCGCAATTTATATCTGATCAAAACTCTAAATATGGACTGACTAGGGATCATGATTCTCACATAATGAGCGCAATTTCTTTATCGGACGAAGGTTATGGGCAAAGCATAATAAAAGGCATTAGAGGTGTTGAACAAGTTGTAATAAACACCAAAGATAAAATAATTCAGGCAAATGTCAATAAAGCGGACAAAGATAAAATCCAAGATTTCGTCGGCACTATTACAAAGAAATTCTCTAAATATATAAGATTCGACCACTAACTGGAGAGCTATGCCACTGAAAAATGATAGAATTACGCATAAAATCAAACGGGCCGGAGGCATCAATTTAATACTTGGAAGGACAGGAAAGGATATTTATATATCACTTTTTCTAACGATTTTATATATCTTCATTATTCACAATCAGTCATCAGACTCTAATTTGATAGATATCATTCCTTCTGCGCCGCCGTTTTATATAATGATTTCACCACTAACTTTTGAATTGGCTATCATGGGGCTTATTTGGAATAGTAGGCAAAAGGTTATGTCTAATAAGGCATTTAATAAGAGATTGAGCAAACCTGATATGCTCGCGGGAATTCAATTCTTTTACGACTATCCCATGATTATATCGATTATCGCAATAGTAGCGTGGATTATTTTCGTCGTCATATGGCTTGTATTCACCGATGAAATTATTATATTATTTAACTCGTTAAAGATCCTTAATCTTGATGCGAGGTTGATAATACTATATGCATTCTCAATTCCACTATTCTTATTCTTATACTCCTTTTTAAATTTTTATTACTCGTGGGTGGCAACAAATTGCTATGAAGTTTTGCTAACTGATCACGACAGAGAATAACTTTAAGGCTCAAAAAATAGATTTTACTGATATTCCGCCCTAGACCGCCAGCATCCTCTCGATGGCGCCCCTTGCCCGGTCCGCGATCTCCTTCGGAACCACCACGCGAGGCTCCAGAGCCTCCAGGGCTGATAGGACCTTCTCAAGGCTCGTCTTCTTCATGTCGGCGCAGATCGCCCGTTCGCTCAAGGGGTAAAACTCCTTATCGGGGTTCTCCTGCTTCAGCCGGTAGTTCATCCCCACCTCGGTCCCTATTATGAACTCCCGGACGGGGCTCTTTTTGGCGTGCCTTGCTATCCCCGAGGTGCTGTAGACATGATCCGCCAGGTCGATCACCTCGGGCCTGCACTCAGGATGGACGAGGAGCTCGGCCTCGGGGTGGAGGGCTCGCGCTCGCCGGACGTCTTCGGTGGTGTACCGGTCGTGGACGTAGCAGTAGCCGTCCCAGGTTATGATCTTCTTATCGGTGAACCGGGCGACGTACCGTCCCAGGTTCCTGTCGGGGACGAAGAGGACCGTCTCCTCCTCCAGGGACTCCACCACCTCGATCCCATTGGCTGAGGTGCAACAGATGTCGCTTTCAGCCTTGACCTCGGCGGAGGAGTTGACGTAGCAGACGATGGCGGCGCCAGGATGTTCCGCCTTGAACTCCCGGAGCTCCTGGCCCGTGATCATGTGAGCCATGGGACAGCCGGCCCCCGCCTCGGGCATGATCACCCTTTTTTCTGGGGAGAGGATCGCCGCGGTCTCGGCCATGAAATCGACGCCGCAGAAGACTATCACCTCAGCCTCCTCCCCGGCGGCGGCTCGGGAGAGCTCCAGGGAGTCGCCCCGCAGGTCTGCGACGTCCTGGACCTCGCCGGGCTGGTAGTTGTGAGCGAGGATGACGGCGTTCCTCTCCTTCTTCAACCTCAAGATATCGTCGGTGAGCATGATTGGAAGGCAGAGATGACGGGTTCTCTTTAAAAACGCTGCCCTCGCCTCGGAGCGGGGTGGCAAAGGGAGCAGAAGAGACGGACCTTTTTCGGCGTTGACCATATCTCGATCTTTCAGCCTTCTGCCTTCTTTCTCCTCTGCCGCTCGTTCTTCCGCCGCTCGGCCCGATACTCCTGGATCATCCCCTCGAGCCACTCGGTCTTCTGTTTTGCCACCCTCACCTGCTTTCGCTCGGCCCACCGAGCGAGCGCCACCTCAAGCTCCTCGGGATCGATGAGGGCGACGCCCGCTACCCTTCTCACCGGCACCTCCCGGCTTGAGATGACGGGGACATCGCCGTCCATCAGGTATCCTTCCACCGAGGCCTCCATCTCCGTCTCGATGATCACCGCCTCCACCTCCCAGTCGATGAAGAGGTCTGCGGTGTTGGGGCCGCCGCCGCTGGCATCATTGAGAACGACGACGTCCCCCTTCTCGATATCGAGCCTCGACGCCGCCTCTAAGAGCGCCTCTCGCGAGAAGGAGGCCACCTCCTTGACGGGTCTTCCGACCGCCTCCACCTCCAGCTCTTCAGCCTTTCTGATCCTCTTCAGCCTGGCTTTCAATTTTCGGTTGGTCTTTCTCTCCTGCCGGAGGAGGGCCCGGAGCCGCTCGATCTCCTTCTCCCTGATCCTGATCTCCTGGTCCCTTTTGATCTCCCGGCGGGACTTGTCCTTCAGCCTCTCTATCGTCGCCTCCAGGCGGCGGCGAACCTCCTCGTCCTTCGCCAGCTCTCCTTTCAGCTCCTCTGTGTACCCCTTAAGCCGCCGGATCTGGTCGGCCTGGCGTCTGTTCTCCGCCATAAGGGCTGCGAGATCCGAGTCGACCTCCGCCTCGGCCTCCTTTGGGGCCGTCGGCTCCTCGGGCGGCAGCTCTGTCATCCCCGATATCGCCTGGTCTATCGATAGGCCCCTCACCACCAGGGCCTTCACCTCTTCGGGGTCGAGGCCCGGAGGGCACTTCTTCTCGACCTGCTGAAACTTGTTCTTGTACCTCTTGTAGGCGCTTACGGCAGCGGCGAGGGCATCGCGCTCGTGATCGTTTTTGTAGCCGTACTCCCGAGCGAGGGCGATCTTCTCCTCGGACGGTATGTCGCTTCCCGGCGAATAGAGGACGGCGGAAAAGGAACGCTTCACCTTCTCGACAGCTCCGGGAGGGGGAAATACATCTGTGGCGACGACCAGGGGTTTGCCCCTCTCCGCCAGCCACTCTATGACGTCCGGGGGCGACATGGCCCTCGCGCTGAGAAGGTCCACCAGCTCTCCTTTCAGGTTGAGGGCGGCGATCCCGGTGGTGGTGCCGGGGTCGATCCCGGCGATGATGTAGCCTCGCCTTGCTCGGAGCGGCTCGAACTTGAGCCGAGGCCGCTCCACCCCTTCGACCCGGATCTGGGCGTCGCCCCGATAGCCCGAATGGAGATGGACCTCGTTTCGGGGTGCCTCCACCACAAATTCGCTTCTGATGTAGCCTCCGATCCCCTCCACGGACCGGGCGCTGAACTGGTGCCCCTCCTCCCGGAGCTTATCCTCCACCTCCCGGGATAGGGCCTTCACCGACCCGTGGATCTTCCGGGTGTACCGCTTCTGGCTCCAGCCGCCCCGGCCCGGAGACCTCCGGCGGCTCACCTTGATCCAGGTCCGGTCCTCGAAAGCCGAGACTACGCTTCCGACGCCTCTAGCGGCGAGACGGGCGCAGGTCTCGGCCTCGTCCATGGAGTTTAGCCGATCAAACGAGATCCCGTGCCATCGGGCGATCTTCGTCAGGGCCTCGGGCCTCTCCCCTCCCGTCACCTGGACCAGTTTAGTAGAGGGGGGCATCCCCCTCAGGAGCCTGACGAGGTCGGCCTTGCTCGCGGCCAGCTCGTGGACGTTGTCGATCGCCACCATATCCGGTGCCATCTGCCGGATCAACCTGATCAGCTTCTGCCTGCTGATCATGGGGTGGCGCTCTTCTCTATCCCCCTCGAAGATGAAGAGAGCGTAGCTTGGGGGCTGCTTGCTCTTGGGAGAGCCGCTGGCGATATCCACTCCGAAGATTAATCCCGGGATGGCATCACCTCACGACGGGTCTCTTTCCCGTTCCCCTTTCATCCGCCATCGATCATCTTTTTTCGCGCCCACGTTCTCGCCTTCCTTCTCTTCGCCGAGAACGAAGGCGAGGGCATCTTCTGCCTCAAAATCGAGACGGTACTTCCGCTGGAAGTGGCTGACCACGTTCTTTGTGTCCCTTTCGAGAAGCTCTTGGGCCTGGGGATGGGTTCGAGAGACCGCCTGGGGCCAGTCGATGATGACTATCTCTCCCTTCACCCCGGCCAGGACGTTGTAGGCGCTGAGATCGGCGTGGACGATCCCCTTCCCCCAGGCAGCGGCCACCTCCTCCAGGATTATATCCAGGCATTCCGCCGGGTTTTCGAGGTCGAGCTTGTAGAGCTCAGTTCCCCCCGAATGCTCCATCACCACGGCGTGGTGGCTGAGGGCGACGGGCCTCGGCACCGAGACCTCGGGATAGAGGCGCTTGAGGGTTTTGAACTCCTTTGCAGCTCCGAGCCTGGCGGCGTGGATCCAGGCGCACCGGGGCAGATCTCGCAGGTGTTCTCTGACCCTGCGGACGTGCTTGAAGCTCGTCTCCCCCTGGCGGTGGAACTTGACCGCCAGGGGAAGCCCACCGGTCGCTTCGGTCGCCTCTTCCGCCTTCCTCTCGGCACCCGTCTCCGCCGCAGGAGCGGAGGAGATGCGTCCCAGGGCCTCGTAGACGACCGACTCCTTGCCGACGCCGAGGAGGTCGCCGAGGGAGACGACCACGTCTCTATCGACGAGGTCGGATAGGGCGACGAGGTCGTAGGCGGCAAAGCCGATGGCGTAGCCATCGTAGGGCTCTTTTGTCCTGAAGACCAGCTTTTTTTCGACCAGCTTCGAGAGGCCGCTGCTCACGCCCTTTGGGGATAGGCGGCTTCTCGCCATCAGCTCCTCCGTAGGGACCCACTCGCAGTGGCGCATCCCCCTCTCGATGGTCTTCAAAAGGATGATCTCCTTTCGGTCCAGTTTCAGGAAAGTCTCTGCCAGGTTCTCCACGGACAGTTATTTGTCGGTAATAATTAAAATTGATTGCCCTTGCTGGGGTAATGCCGTGTTAATTTATACGAATTTCACGTCATTGAAATCTAGAAACAAAAAGTGTAATACCAGTCAACTTTAAAAACGGCGCCAATGTTCGAGGATTTCGATTCGTTCGTTGCGAGGGGTTTTTGAACCCTATAGGCAGGCGTCCCATCGGAGAGAATCCCTGAGAAATAGGCCTCCGACGAGGGCCGCGAGGAGCCCGAAGACGATCACAGCGGCCCCGAAGTCCACGCCGCCGTCATAGATCAGCCATCCCTGATAGACCTTCACCAATCCCCAGAAGACGAGGAAGAGGCCGGTGATCGGCTTTATCAAGCTATGACCTCTCCTGACGACGGGCCTTTCCTTCGCCGATCACGCCCATCACTATTTCTTGTCTCTACCTCTCCGCCCTCTTCTCATCGACGACGATGTAGTCTTTGAGGGCGCAGACAGAGGAGAAGTGGACGAGGATCAGCTTTCCCTCTTTTCGGTACCTGGCGGGGTCAAGCTCCGAGTCGGGCTTGACCAGAAGGTCGATCAACTTGCCGGTCTCGGGGTCGAGGATGATGTTCTCCAATTCTCCCAGAACAGTTCCCGCCATCGTCACGATCTCCTTTCCGGCGAGGCTCCGGGCGTAAATTTTTGGCATATCTCACCTCACCGGTACCCCAGGTAGGAGCCGGGGTCGACCTTAACTCCGCCCCTGAACCTCTCGTTGATCCGCTCGTAGTACCGCACCATGTTCTCCTCGAAGCTCGGCCTAACCCTCTTCAGCGCCTCCCGGTAATGTCTCATCTCCACCTCTTCGGCCTCCGGGTCCTCTCTCAGGGCCAGCATCACCGCCTCTCTGCAGAGGGACTCTAGGTCCGACCCCACGTAGCTTTCGGTCAGCTCCGCCAGCTCCTCCAGGCTGACGTCGTCGCCGTTCGGCGTCTTTCTTGTGTGGATCTTGAGGATCTCAAGCCTTCCCGCCCTGTCGGGTGGGCCGACGAATAAGAGCCTATCGAACCTGCCGGACCGAAGGAGGGCGGGGTCGATGATGTCGGGCCTGTTCGTCGCCGCGATCACCACCACGTCTTTGAGGGTCTCAAGGCCGTCGAGCTCTGCGAGGAGCTGGTTTACCACCCGCTCGCTCGTCCTGTGCCCCTCCTCCATCCCCCTCATGGGGGCTATGGCGTCGAGCTCGTCGAAGAATACGATGGCGGGAGAGACCTGTCTCGCCTTCTTGAAGACCTCCCTCACCGCCTTCTCCGACTCGCCGACCCACTTCGAGAGGAGCTGGGGGCCCTTGACGGAGATGAAGTTCGCCTTCGTCTCTTTTGCAACTGCCCTGGCGATGAGGGTCTTACCCGTCCCTGGCGGGCCGTACAGCAAAACGCCCCTCGGGGGCCTGATCCCCATCTCCTCGAACTTGGCGGGCCGCTTCAAGGGCCACTCCACCGACTCGACGATCTCCTGGCGGAGGGTGCCGATACCGCCTACGTCCTTCCAGCTGACGTCGGAGATCTCGACTAGGACCTCTCTCATGGCGGAGGGCTCGATCTCTTTCAGGGCGTTCTCGAAGTCCTGGCCTGTCACCGACATCTGGTCGAGGACATCTTGGGGTATGTCGTCGTCGAAGGAGATGTCGGGAAGGTGTCTTCGGAGGACCTTCATCGCCGCCTCCTTGCAGAGGGCGGATATGTCGGCTCCGACGAAGCCGTTGGTCCTGTCGGCTAGGTCGTCGAGGTTCACCGACTCGTCTATCGGCATGTTTCTGACGTGGATCTGGAGGATCTCCATCCGATCTATCCTGTCAGGGACCCCGATCTCGATCTCCCGGTCGAACCTCCCCGGCCGCCTCAATGCCGGATCGATGGCGTCGATCCTGTTGGTGGCCCCGATCACCACCACCTGACCCCTCTCCTTGAGGCCATCCATCATGGCGAGGAGCTGGGCTACGACCCGCCGCTCGACCTCGCCCGTCACATCGCCCCTCTTAGGGGCGATGGAGTCGAGTTCGTCGATGAATATGATCGAGGGGGTGTTCCTGTTGGCCTCCTCGAAGATCTCCCGGAGCCTCTGCTCGGACTCGCCGTAGTACTTGGACATAATCTCGGGACCGGCGATGGAGAAGAAGTTGGCGTTCGTCTCGTTAGCGACGGCCTTCGCGATCAGGGTCTTTCCCGTCCCCGGCGAGCCGTGGAGGAGGACGCCCTTGGGGGGCTCTATCCCGAGCCTTGTGAAGACCTCGGGGTGCTTCATGGGAAGCTCGATCATCTCCCGGACCCGCTGGACCTCGTTACGAAGGCCGCCCACGTCCTCGTAGGTGATCCCCGTCCCCTTCACCGAGCCGAAGCCCTTGGCCGGTCGGTCCAGCAGCGAGACCTCCGTCCTCTCAGTAATCACCACCACGCCTTCGGGATCGGTGTCAGCCACCACCAGGGGCACCGCCTCCATCCGGCCAATGAAGGGGTGGCCCGAGGAGCTCATGATGGGGAGGATGTCGCCCCGGACGATCGGCCGCTTCAGGGTCTGCCTCTTGATCTGCTCGGCTGCGTCCTCGCCGTAGTAGGTGTGAGTGCCCGAGGGCGGGGAGAGGACGACCCGGAGCGCCTCGCCCTCTTTCGCCTTCCTGATCTTGACCCGGTCACCTATGCTCGCCCCGACGTTATGCCGAATGAAGCCGTCTATCCTGATGTAGTCCTGGCTCCAGTCCTGCCGGTCGGCGCGCCAGACCTTGGCGGCGGAGATCCTCCTCCCCTCGATCTCGATGATGTCACCGGGCGAGAGCCGCAGGGTAAGGAGGGCGTTGGGGTCGAGGCGAGCGAT
>Ga0209408_1002633_pt1 | contig 9959 bp, 8 predicted proteins | sample AD_UKC107_MetaG_FD_184422 | JGI IMG/M metagenome (GOLD analysis project Ga0209408, IMG submission 184422) | Active sludge microbial communities of municipal wastewater-treating anaerobic digesters from Hong Kong - AD_UKC107_MetaG (SPAdes)... | ecosystem: Engineered > Bioreactor > Anaerobic >... | reverse complement strand
TAAGAAAGCCACGGGATTGTATTCCCATGGCTTTAACTATTACCGGAGAGTCATGGGAAGAAGCTTCCCTGCCCATGCTCATATTTTCCCGAGATTATGGGCAGACATTTGAAATCTGCCACCACCACCAGTTGTTTTTGGAAACGGTTTTGAACATAGTCGGCTCACGCGTTGCTTAAAGTTGGAAATTCCGTAGCACAGCGCCTGAATGGATGTCAAGTTGAAATTTTGACAACTTACACGTGGTTTCTCAACTGCAGTTCCGAAGGATGTGGGTTTAGGTATACCTGATCTTTGAGATAAGGCTCGTCGTATTTGCGCACATAGTGGCTGATCAGCGTTACCGGCACAATCAGGGGAATATATCCGTCGCGGTAAGCATGAATCAATTCCAGCAATTCTTTTTTTTCATCGGCGGACAATTGTTCCTTAAAATAGCCCATCATATGCTGCAGGACATTGACGTGTTTGGCCGGCGTGGCTTTCATTTTCAAAGCCTCCAACAGCAGATCCTGGAACTGTTGTTGGATATCTTTTGCCGGGAAGTTTTTTTGTGCTGCCACCAGTTTGCCCATCATTTGATAATGTTTGGTGCTGTGCGCGAGGATTAATAGTTTATGTTTGGTGTGAAAATCGATCAGACTCTTTTTGAAGTTTTTCGCGTTTAACGTTTCCCGCCATTTTTTAAGCGCGAATATTCTTTCAATAAAGTTTTCGCGCAGGCCGGGATCGTGTAACCGGCCTTCGTCTTCCACCGGCAGCAGCGGAAAATGTTTCATGAACATTGCAGCAAACAGTCCTACGCCGTTTTTAACCGGCATGGATTTTTCATTGTAAACCTTGACCCGTTCCATGCCGCTGCTGGGGGAATCGCTTTTAAAAATGAAACCGCAGAGGTCTTCTTTTTCCAGCTCAGCGACGCGTTTTTTCGCCCAGGCGTCCATACGTTCGGTCAGATCCTCTCTGGTGCTGGTAACGATTAACCTCGGCGCGTCCGGCTTGCCTTCCAGGCGCATGGAAGGTCTGGGAATACTCAGGCCGCATTCGACTTCCGGACAAACCGGAACATAGTCCACATATTTCCCCAACGTGTCGGTTAAAAATCTGTCCAGCTTGTGTCCGCCGTCATAGCGGACGTTATTGCCCAGCAAACAGGAACTGATGCCGACCCTAATTTGTTCCATTTTTTTTCTCCCGTCATTAATTGTTACTTTTCAAAATATTGTACCAGATAAAGTGGAAATACAACAGAGGCACAAAATATTGATTTATTTTTCGATGTGAGTATGATTTATCAATAAGTGATAATGAGCCAAGAATTAAGACTAGCGACGTGAAGTGATTATACGCTAACCTTTGAAGGTAAATAGAATTCCATTATAAAAAGGTGGGGATATGCAAGAAATAACTTTTATTACTTATAAGGGCGTAAGAATTTTGTATGAAGATCTTGAGAATGCCAAACAGGAGGACGTATTACCCTGGATCGAAAGAGCTAAAGGAGTTATTCGCAGTCAGCCTGAAAAATCTGTTCTTGCTCTGCTCAATGTCAAAAATGCAAAATTTGACACAGAAGTAACAGCCGCCCTGAAGGAATTCGCGAAGGGAAACGAACCTTATGTCAAATTCGCTGCTGTTTACGGTATTGAAGGTTTGAAGGAAATAATATTTAAAAGCGTTCTGACCTTCACCGGCAGGAAGAACCTTGTTCTTTGTAAGACCCTTGAAGAAGCAAAAGATATTCTGGTGAGCAAAGTTTGAAACAAGCGAAATGATCTTTGTCCCTGCCACCAGAAAGTGGCAGGGTAATTCACTATAAGATTTTCCGATCACTGCGTATCAGAAAATCAAGGTTCATTAAAACCTAAGGTGAATGGTTCCTAGCAAAAAGCACACAGAGATATTCGGAGAGCAAAGTACCCTAAATAACCTAAATGTAAACATGGGGAAATCCATAACAACGAGATATTAATTAAGAGTTAGTCTATCAAGAAAGAAATTTTTTTGGAGTAAAGATTATCAAAATGGAAAAACTTGCCTATTTTGACACATCGCATGAGATGCCGCTGGAAATTATCATGGCGGCGGGATTTACCCCGTATAAAATTATGGGGGATGTCCACCAATCCAATGACCCGGCGGATAAACATCTATCCAACTTTTTCTGTGGCGCCGCAAAGAGCTGGCTCACGGAAGCTCTGGCCCGCTCCAAAGAATGGGCCGGCATAATTTTTGCGCAGGGGTGCAACAATACCAACCGGCATTACGACATCTGGAAGGTTCATGTCCAAACGCCTTTCTTGCACTGGTTTAGCGCACCTCTCTTGGAGAGCGATGCCGCGAAAAAATATTACCGGGTTGAACTGCAAAGACTGATTAGCCATCTGGAAAATCAATTTAATATAAAAATTACGCCTGAAAAAATAAGAGAGGCGATTATCAAATCCAACGAAATCAAGAAAAAGCTGCAACGTCGCTCTGCGCTCAGAGCACAGAAGGACATTCCCAACCGCGATTATCTTGCCGCGATGATAAAATGTCTTACGAATCCCGTGGATGAAGTTTCGGCTTGGCTTGACTCAGAGATAGCGGCCTGGAATTCAAAGCCCTCTTTTCCGTCCGGCAAAAAACAATTTTTATTAACCGGCAGCGACATCACGTATGTGGAATGGATGGACACGCTGGAAGATTGCGGAATACGGATTGTTCGTGACGACCTTTCCGTAGGAGAAAGATTTTTCGCGACACTGATTCCCGACAAGAGCGATCCGCTGGATGCCCTTATTGAATATTACATGAACATCCCCAAGCCCGCGACAAGGCCGACCATTCAGAAACGGTTGGACTATCTTTATAAAGCTCTCGGTGAGACAAAGGTTGACGGTGTTCTTTCGCAAAATGTGAAATTCTGCGAGCCTTTTGCCTATGATTCCGTGCCCGTCAATAATGCCCTGAAAGACAAAGGCTACAAGGTGATCCACCTGGAACGAGACTTTTCTCCTGCGGCCGACCAGCAACTCGCCAACCGGCTTATGGCCTTTGTGGAAATGATGGAGGTAGGGAACAATGGCTAAAACAAACAATTCTGCTGAGAATGACAGAAAGATAAAACTCAAAACCCTGCCTCACGCGAAAGACCTGAAGTGGCCGATGCTGTGGTGGTTTACCATGGGGTCAATATACCATGCTTTGCCTTGGAAAAAGACGGCCTGGACATGTGCCGCCTTTCCCATTGAGCTCATGTGGATTTACGATATTTTTCCCGATCACCCTGAAAATATGGCAACCGTGGCGGCCGCCCGCAAGCAGTCCCAGCGTCTGATTGAGCATGCCGAGGGAATGGGTTATTCACGTGACCTGTGTTCCTACTGCAAGACAAGCATCGCCGCCTACGATACCAAAATCAAAAAGACGCTCGGCGGAATCAGCAAGCCCGATATCGTGGTGTGCACCAATGCCATCTGCGATACCCACTGGAAGTGGTTTCAGATTATGGCCGATAAAATGAACGTCCCGTTTTTTATGTTTGATATTCCCAAATGGGTGAGCGGTACGGATGAGAAAACCCTCCAGGGTAATATTGATTACGTGGTAGAGCAGTTTTACGACCTGATTGTATTTATTGAAAAGCACACCGGTAAAAAAATGGATGAGAAAAGACTGTACAAAGTTTTGGATAAATCGACGGAACTGTCCGACCTGTGGCGGGAAATTTTTGAACATAGAAAGGCGGTGCCGTCGCCCTACAGCGGAGCGGAGACATCGGCGTCATTTTTCCCCCTGGTGGTTCTGCCGGGTGTTCAGGTCGGCATAAATTTTTTCAAAAAAATTCTTGCCGATATCAAAAACCTCACCGCAAAGGGCGAGGGAACCCTGCCCAAAGGCAAAGAAAAATACCGCGTGATGTGGGAAGGTATCCCGTTCTGGTACAGAATGCGGTTCATGTATGACCTCGCGCAATACGGCGCGGTCATTACCTTCGAGCCTTACACCTACTCCTTCGCTCCCGAAAAGAAAAAGTGTAACACCATGGAAGAGACATTGCGCGATGTCGCCAAACTCATCATGGACACGCCCTACGCCTACAACCTCGAGAGACGAATCGAGAATTTTGAAAAATGGATTGACGAATATAAAATTGACGGCGTCATTCTGCACGAAAACATGTCGTGTAGGCCATCCAGCGCCGGGATGGTCGATCTGGCGGAGGCCATCATGAAGGACAAGGGCATTCCGGTGCTGATTCTCCAGTGCGACATGAACGATCCCCGAGCATACTCAGAAGGACAGATTAAAACGAGAGTCGAGGGCTTCATCGAGTTGATGGAGGCGAATAAAGGCAAGTAAATAGAACCGTTGTCTTTTGCTCTGCAGTTCAGCCAAGTCTTTTTCGGGCTGTTGCCCAAATCACTTTTTTAGACGCCTACCGACATAGAACGCGGCTTTCCGTATAAAAAAAGAATGTTGTTAAAAACGAAAATCGCATTTTGAATACAAACAAATAAAAAATGTAAGACTGATGACAGCTTTTGAGCAAAGGATAATGAGCCTTCTTGTGCCCGTCCACAACTTTTACCGTACGATAAAAGAACCATGATGTTCTGTATGGCCGATATGAGAAATTCTTGAATCTGAACGCGCCAAAGTCTTCGCCAGCGTGCCCGCTTAAATCCATACCTTGTCGCCCGGGCAAAGGATCGCTCCATAAGATGCTGACGGGTGCGAATGTCTCGTTGGGACGCAGGAGATTGCGCTGCGCTTCGCATCTTGTCCAAGTCGTCCTGTCGCCGATGACGTTTCAGTGTCCGACCGTTTTTCGATTTTGTACACTGCGTGACGAATGAACAGTTCCGACAAACCTTGCTCGACCCTCTGTATTCATAAACATCGCGTTGGGGTTTATAGCTGCTTCTCTTTAAATGATGGCCGGCAGGACATAGGTAAGTATCCGTCTCCGGCTGGTACTGGAAATCCTTTTCATCAAAGATATCTTTAAAATCATTATGACTCTTCTTCAGATCAGGGATATGAGCCTTTACTTCAAAATCACAACAGGCAAGATAATTATCCGCTATCCCGTACTTCATATCCGCAACGACTGTTTCAACGTTCGTTTGGGTATTCGCCTGATGCATGGATAGCAGAGTGGAGAGCAAATGGGCTTCATTGACTTCTCCCGGTGTAACTTCCGTTGCTGTAATGACTTCAGCTTTGCCATCAACACTCCGATGGGCTTTGTATCGAAGGGTCCTTTTACCGCCTCCCTGTCTGGTCACCGATGCGTCCGGATCCGTGGTCGAATGATAATGCTGATTGGCCGGTCCGGTCTTCGGTGGATGGTCGTCGTCTGTCTTCTCTTTTTCTTCTAATCGCGATTCAAGTTCGTTAAATCCTCTGACAAGATGGATTTTTAACGCCTCTTTATTGACATTGATTACTGAGTTGTTGGAGGCGTCGGCCTGGACAAGGCTGGAATCCATAAAAAGCTTGGAACCGTCCACCAGTCCCGATTCCACACATTTCCAGACAATCCGCTCGAAAAAACGTTGAAAGGCGTCCACGCCCCAACGGTTGCGAGCCTTACTTAATACACTGTGATTCGGAATCTCACTGTCGAGATCATAATCCAAAAACCACAGCCAATCTAACCTCATCGGCAGGGTATTCATCAGTTCCCGCTCGGAGCGGACATTATATAAAATCAAGAGCAACATCATCTTGAGTATCACTGGAGGCGGCACGGAAACATTCCCTTTCCCACCGTAGCAGTCTTTGACCTCCTGATAGATAAATGCGAAATCAATGTGTTTTCGAATCTTCCTCAAAACGGAAGTAGCTGGAATACGATCATCAAGATTGAATGAATGATAAAAGAGTTTCGGCTGTGCATCTGATTGGTGACCCATCATGGCGGTTCCACTCCATTAATTTGTTGCTTTTTCTATAAACGTCTCTTATCTTCTTTGCAAAGATTATTTGGGCAACAGCCCGCAAAAGACTCGACCAAACTTGGGTATGACGAAAGAAGAATATTTAAATTAGAAAAGTAGATTGTAGAAAAGGATATAATGATTACAGCAGGAATTGATATAGGGTCCATTACCGCGAAGGCGGCTTTATTTGCCGAGAAGAAAATTATTGCCACAAAGGTTATTTTCACTGGCTACAATGCCGAAGCGGCAGGCCTCAAGGTTTATGAAGAAGCCCTGAAAGAGGCGGGCATTGATAAAAATGCCGTGGCAAAAATTGTTTCCACCGGCTACGGCCGCAACAGCGTTAAATTCGCTGATAAGTCCTACACGGAGATCATGTGTCATGCCACCGGAGCACATTTTTTGAATCCGCATATCCGTTCCATCATTGATATCGGCGGCCAGGACAGCAAAGCCATTCTTCTGGACGACAAAGGCAAGGTAAAAAACTTTGTCATGAATGATAAATGCGCCGCCGGAACAGGCCGTTTTCTGGAAGTTATGGCCAGAGCCATGGAAGTCAATCTCGATGAATTCGGCGCTATGTCCATCAATTCAAATCAACCCGCCAAAATCAGCAGCCTCTGCACGGTATTTGCGGAATCGGAAGTGATTTCCCTGATTGCAAAAGGTGAACAACGGAAGGACATCATAGCAGGCATTCACGAATCCATTGCGGCCAGGATTTCCTCCATGATCGGTCGTCTGGGCATTAAAGAGCCCGTCATGATTACGGGAGGAGTGGCCAGAAACGTTGGAGTCGTGCACGCTCTTGAAAAGAAACTGGGGCTGAAAATCGAAGTATCGCCTTACGCGCAGGTTAACGGGGCGATCGGAGCAGCTGTCTTGGCCGCGTCATTATAAGAACGGTCAAAATTTAATCTAACAAATATGGCAACAGACTACGATTTCATGAAAATAGCGCTGGAGGAAGCCGAGTCCGGGTACCGCCGCGGCGAAGTGCCCGTTGGCGCGGTGCTGGTGCGCGAAGGCAATATTCTGGCGCAGGCGCATAATTCACCTATCTCAACGAATGACCCGTCGGCACACGCGGAGATGCTGGTTTTAAGAAAAGCTGGGGAGATTTTGGGCAATTACCGGCTGTCGGGGACGGAGCTTTATGTAACCATCGAACCTTGCATCATGTGCGCGAGCGCCATTATCCACGCCCGCGTGGAACGGGTGATTTTCGGAGCGCGCGATCCAAAATTCGGAGCGGTTGTGTCTCTTTATAATATCCTGGATGATAAACGGTTGAATCATCAGGTGAAAGTAACGGAAGGAGTATTAAAGGAGGAGTGCGGAGAAATTATCAGTAGATTTTTTCGCGAAAAGAGGGTAACATCCGCACCCGCTTCGGCGAAGTGATAAAATACGGAGAGGTACCGAAGTGGTCGTAACGGGATCGACTCGAAATCGATTTGGGGGCCACAAGCTCCCACGGGGGTTCGAATCCCCCTCTCTCCGCCAGAATACATTGTTTTTTGAAAATTGGTTTGTCATTTCGAGAAACGATCATGACGAGAAATTGAATGGGAAATGCAAATAAAGATTTCTCTCCGGCGTGCGCCGGGTCGAAATGACAAAGTGTAAGAAACGGAGAGATGTCCGAGCGGCTGAAGGAGCACGACTGGAAATCGTGTGTACGCCCCCAAAGGTGTACCGCGGGTTCAAATCCCGCTCTCTCCGCCATTATTTTGTGAAACTCCAATTCCGAAAGCGAAACGCAACGGAATTGGTAAGTTGAACAATCCCACATAAATGTAGGGAAATGAGACCCAAATTTCAGAAACAAAGTGCACTGAAATTTGATAGTGGAATTATCCCTTGTGCGAAGCACATAGGGATATCCCGCCTAAGCAGGAATAATATAGCATTCGTGATTTATCAATCTTCTGTAAAAACAATAACATCGTTTGTGAAATCTAGACGCAAAAAATTTGAGTTGATTCCTGTTCGTTTATCTATTAAAAGTCTCAGCAGGTTGTTTATTTAAAAATATGGCCGGGTCCCGCGCAACGGAGGTAGTGAGACTCCAATTGCGCAAGCGAAGCGCGGTGGAATTGGTAAGTCGAACTATCTCCAAAGCGCTGAGACTAATGCCCGGAGTAACAAAGAGAGATTTTGTTTCTTTTCATTATATGAAAATAATATGGCCGGGTCCCGCGCAACGGAGGTAGTGAGACTCCAATTGCGCAAGCGAAGCGCGGTGGAATTGGTAAGTCGAACTATCTCCAAAGCGCTGAGACTAATGCCCGGAGTGACAAAGAGAGATTTTGTTTCTTTTCATTATATGAAAATAATATGGCCGGGTCCCGCGCAACGGAGGCTTGTGAACCCCGTCAGGTCCGGAAGGAAGCAGCGGTAACAATGTCCGCCATGTGTTGCGGTAAACCCGGTCACCAGAATACCAATCTGTTTTATGCTGCATTAAAGTTCCCTCGGGGAAAACGGACAAGATGATGTAATGAGATCGCGCACCCCACCCCCAAGTCCCCTCGACCCTGAAGGGCACCGCGGTCTCAAGGGGCGGGGAAATTATTTCGGAGGTTTCATTGGAATATCAGGTATTAGCCCGAAAATTTAGGCCGCAAACTTTTGAAGAAGTTGCCGGTCAGGCGCATGTGGTCAAAACGCTGCGCAATGCCATTGCCCAGGGGCGTGTGGCCCATGCTTTTCTTTTCAGCGGTCCGCGCGGTGTCGGGAAAACATCGGTGGCCCGGATTCTGTCCAAGGCGCTCAACTGCGAGAAAGGACCGACACCCACGCCCTGCAACCAATGCTCTAACTGTATCGAAATAACCAATAATTCTTCGCTGGATGTTCATGAAATCGATGGCGCATCCAACCGCGGTATTGATGAGATCCGCGAACTGCGGGAAAATGTCAAGTTCGCGCCGGCGTCATCCCGATATAAAATTTACATCATTGATGAAGTCCATATGCTAACCGATCCGGCCTTCAACGCGCTCCTGAAAACACTGGAAGAGCCTCCGGCGCATGTCGTTTTTATTTTTGCCACGACTGAGAGCCACAAAATTCCGGCCACGATTCTTTCCCGTTGTCAGTGCTACGATTTTCGCCGCATACCGCTGAAAGAAATCATTGCCAATCTGGAACTGGTCGCTTCCAAGGAAGGCATCAACATCAGTTCGATTGCTCTTTCCTGGATTGCCGAAGCGGGCGATGGCAGCATGCGTGACTCGCAGAGTATTTTCGATCAGGTGATTTCCTACGCAGGACTGGATGTCAAAGATGCCGATGTCGAGGAAAGCCTGGGGCTTGCCGCACGGCAATACCTTTTCAGATTGTCCGAAGCTGTCTTGAATCAGGATGCCGGTTCGTGCCTCATCATTCTGGAGGAAGCCTATCTGGCCGGCATCGATATGAAGTATTTCTACCAGATGCTTCTGAAGCACTTCCGGAATCTGTTGCTGGTTAAAATTGCCGGCGATAAAAGCGCGTCGTTTGATATTGCAACCGAGCAGATTGAAAAATTGAACACGCAGGTGCAGACAACATCGCGGGAAACCCTTCAGCGGTATCTGGAAATTCTGATTGCGGAAGAGGGAAATTTCCGGCGCAGTCAGGAACCGCGCATGAAACTGGAAACTATCATCGTCAAAATGGCGTATCTGGAACCGATCATGCCGCTGGGTGAAATCCTCTCCACCATCGAGACCATCGAAAAAAAATTACAGAGCGGCTTGTCGGGAAACGATGAAAAGACGGTACCACAATCTGTTGCAGCGCAGAGCTTTTCCGGCGGGATGTGTTCTTCCGGGGCATCGAACAGCTTTTCCGGAGAATGCAAGGATGAAAATCATTGTCCGCCCGACAACACGGCCGATTTGAAAGGGCTGCGCGACAATCTGAAAAAGTTTATCAAGAAAGAAAGTCCGATTCTGGCGGCAAAAATCGAGTCCGCTGAAATCCTCCGTTGCGAAAACAACTGTCTGACAATCGGCTTCCCCGCGAATTTTATTT
>Ga0209408_1002617_pt1 | contig 9991 bp, 9 predicted proteins | sample AD_UKC107_MetaG_FD_184422 | JGI IMG/M metagenome (GOLD analysis project Ga0209408, IMG submission 184422) | Active sludge microbial communities of municipal wastewater-treating anaerobic digesters from Hong Kong - AD_UKC107_MetaG (SPAdes)... | ecosystem: Engineered > Bioreactor > Anaerobic >... | reverse complement strand
AAAAGCTATTAAAAACAATAAAGAAGTGATAAAGAGACTGAGTGCACCTGTGTATTCATATAATCCATCCTCTTTAGTTATAGTGCGGATTACTTCTTCAGGAAAGACAAAAAAAACTATATAACAGGATACTATAATTAATGTCATCAGTACAACATAGGCTATGTATCGCTTTTTTTCTGCTGATTTCATTGAAAGAACCTCATTTAACATCTTTGACCTGCAGAATGTACTATTATTAATTATTTCGATTTTGTAACAGATTTATAAAGACTGACATATTCATCTATCATACGATCAATGGAAAACATTGTCTCAACTCTCAACTTAGCCTGAGCTCCTAACCTGTTCCGGAGAGCAAGATCATTTAATAAAACCTCAATTTTGCCTGCCAGCTGAGTTGGTTGGGATGCATCTACAAGAAATCCAGTCTCAGAGTCCAGGACTATCTCGGAAGTTCCGCCTCCACGGGTAGCAATAACAGGTTTACCTGCAGCCATATACTCCAGGATTGAGTTTGATATCCCTTCCGTAAATGTTGCTAAAACACCTATATCAATAGTATTGATAATAGATTCAATCTCGGATCTGATTCCAAGCAACCTGAAATTTTGAATCAGGCTCGGATTAATTAATTCTCTTGATTGTTTGGAATCTGTTCTGTTTCCTATGGCAATAAATGTTATGTCATTCCTTCTGCTCAATACTATCTCAGCAGCCTGATAGAATGTTCTATAGTCTTTATTGATTGAAAATGAAGCAACCATTCCTACAATAAATCTTGTCTTGATATCTAGCTCCTTCCTGATCTCTTCGGGGGGGATTATGTTATAATGTCTGTCAAAATTAAAGCCGTTATAAATAACGATACTTTTCCTTTGGGGAGCTTTATAAGCCTTAAGTCCTGCCTTTGAATTACCGACTACGCAGTCTGAGAATGGAAAGGTCATTCTCGCCCTTAGCCAATGAGGATTAGAGATATTTTGCACAATAGGACAGCCAACTACCATGCCATTTATGAGCTTGATCTTTAATACCTTACAAATAGGGGATAAATAAAACGCAGTCATGCTATCCCAGCAATGGATTATATCCGGTCGATAAATTTTACATATCCGCCATATCTTTTTAAATATGGCAAAGTCTTTCTTCTTGTCTCTGACCAGCTTATGAATTATTATATCCAGATCATATAATTCTTTATAATGGATATCTTCCGACATGACGACCAGTTCAAAGTTGATTGCATCTTGCCCTTTGAGCCCCTTCATGAGTTCTGTGAGACGTCTCTCTTTCCCGCCTGCAGATAAAGTATTTATGAAAAAAAGAATCTTCATAATTCTGAATGAAGGTTTATCTGGTTTATGCCTGGTTTAGGATATTCTGAAACGTCGTCAGCATATTTTTCTCAAAATGATCTATGGTAAAATTGTTCATGAACCTAATGTGGCCATTCTGCCCCATTTCATGACGTAAGTCTTCATTTCCCAATAGAACAGACAACTTATCTGCCAATTTCCCGGCATCAATATTTTCGATTAGAAAACCCGTGTCCTTATCTACAACCATGTCAGGTATTCCACCCTCAAAAGAAGCGACAACAGGCAGGAAGTACTGCATGGCTTCAAGAATTACCAGAGGGAAGGCATCATTTAATGAAGGAAAGACAAATAGATCTGCCATTTTGAATGCCTCTCTTTTTGCTTCATCATAGAGAGGACCTGCTATCTCAACGAATTCCTCCAGATGTTGTTTTCTGATCAATTCCATAAGAAATTCAGGTGTTAGATTAGCAGGTGCCCCAACTAATTGCGCACGGAATGGCACACCCTTATCCTTAAGTATTTTCAGGGCATCTATTAGTATTAATACTCCTTTGTCTCTAGCATAGTTAGACAGATACAATATATTTGGGACAGAACCTGGAATATGAGGTTTTCTTTCACACGAATCTGATTGCACCTTTATGCCATTCTGCACAACAAATGGAGTTGACCTGTAAACCCCTTCTATGTCAGGGATAAGTCTTTCTGAGAGACAGATGACATATGAGTTTCTAAGTATCCAGGCACTCAGTGCCTTAATTATAAAATTACTTCTGGCGTTTTCCCTGATCCCTTTTCCATGCAAGTGGAAAACAATTTTTTTTCTAAAAGCTTTTAATATACATACATATAAGGAGTCTCTAAAGAAGGCATAACCTTTGGGTGAGATAGTAAAATAAACCAGGTCTGGCTTGTTTCTCAGTAGCTTTTTGGTGATTTCATAACCATATCTGATGGCTTTAACCACCTTTTTCACTGAGTATTTTGATATCTCGTCAATTGACGTAATAAAATGCAAATTAACAATATCAAAATGAAAGTTGGCTTGAAGTATTTTACTAGTGACCAGGTTGTTGTTCATCATGGTTACACCATGAACAGGTGGGGGTAGTTGACCCATAAATAGTATTCTTTCCTTTCGGCTTTCCGTCATATTATTAGTAATTCTTTTTTTCAAATTCACCTCCACGCAATATATTATTGATAAGATAAGATGCCTTTAATGATGAAAATCTGAATTCATCTGTTGATGCATCCTTTTTCTTCAGAGCAAATTCTGTGAGATCTGCAAATTCGTTTGGATCCCGTCGATCATTCACATGGCACAGAACCCCGTCAGCAATAAGATCTTTTACCCCTCCCACATCAGTTGATATGACCGGAGTTCCGCAAGCCAGGCTTTCAAGGATTACCATGGGAATACCCTCATAAAATGATGGAATCATAAGGATGGAGGCCTTGTTGTAAATCCCCCTTAATTTGTCCTGTTCAAAGACAGGGCCAGTGAAATAGAAGAGTGATTCGGCCGAGGCATCAGAAATATATTTTTTTAAAATCGGCTCATAGGTGCCACGTCCAACAATGACCCCATTCCATTCCCCGGTTTCTCTTCTGTTCATCTCCAGCAACGTATCGACAAATAGCTCGAGACCTTTTACCTCCTCGATCCTGCCGACAAACAGAAGGATCTTCTTATCAATATGCTCCACCAGGCTACATCCAGCTGTATCCTTATAGAACACACTTGTATCTACAAAATTTGGCAATAGCACAGCTTTATCCTCCATGCCGTGTCTCCTGATAAGATTCATGCACAGGTGGTCAATTGCGATAATATGCTTCGCCTTCTTAATGTTTGCTCTTCTTATCGATTCCCATTGCTCCCGCAGTAGTTTTGTCCTAAAGATTCTTTTTTTGGCTTTCACCAAGGCATTAGTTGATCCATGCATATGGTAGAGTATTCTCATGCCGGGTTTTATCCAGTAAGAAATCTCTTCAGCATGAGAGTAAACAGAATGAATATTATAATTCCTGATTACTGAATTGATTTTCCTTCCGTAAAAAAAAGCATAGAATCGAATGGGAAGGATTGTATTTCTGGGCACATAAGCAATAGGGACAATGGAAATATTCTTTGTGAGAGGTATCTTCTCATATAAATTTTTCTTGTTTGAGGTAATACCCATCAAATAAATCGAATCTGCATCCAGATAAGGCAGTATACTTTTAATTACTCCGGAAGCACCACCTAACGACAGGGACTGGCTGTTGTTCCAGTTCTCAAAATCTCCCAGACCTAAAATTGCTATATTGAACATGCATAAAATGTCTTAATATTCTATTCCTCCAGATTATCTTCCTGCTTCACTGTTGATCTTAAATACTTTTTGGTTAGTGAGATTTTTTTTTGCAAATAATTTGCCAGCTGACGGATTGGAGAAAAAGACCAATTCTTTCCATCAACCACTATCAGGTCATTTATATAGTTAATAGTATGTACCTTAAAGATACCATTATTATGGTGGTTCCTTCTGTTTATTTCAATATTCATATATGGTTCTTCGGCTACTCTATTTTCATTTAATTCAGTTATTTCGTAAATCGTAATTGAATCTCCATATTCTTTTTCACAGTTCTGTGCGGGTCTATAGATCGCCCCATCCACCTCTATGAAGCTGCCAGCCGGCCTGGTACCATCCAATCCGCGTTTTACAGGATTTGTGGGATGACTCACATAAGGTCCCAGAAGATTATCTGAATAGAAAACATACTCCTCATAGCCTACATCATCATCGGTCATTACTCCAAAAATCCAGTACCTTCCATTCTTTTTAATTATAGTTGAGTCAAGTAATGGTAACTCTAGAATGTCCTGTAAGAATATCAACCTCTCGGCCTCCGGGTCAAATTCATAACACGACAACCTGCCATTTTTGCCAGACTCCGGAAATATAAAATACCTGTCATCCTCCTTGAAAACAAAAGGATATGACAGATGGCTTTTTGTGTCGAGCAGAATCTTTAATTTACTTATTCGAAACTTTTCATCAAGGGTTAATAGTGCCAATCTGCCATAGTCGCCCTCAAACTGAAGTACTTCCATTATTATCTCAATCTTCCCATCCTTCGATCTGATAAAGAATGGATCTCCGTATATTTTGTTGTTTGAGTTCCTGAAAAGCCAGTTTATATCAGGATCAAACTTCCTGTTTCTGATAATGTCCGACAGGTTTTCATTGCTTATCCCAATTATCCATTTCTGGTAATATAGTTTGTTAAAATATTTTTTGAAAAATCCTGTCATAATAGCAGCTAAAAGGCCGGTTCAATTACTGATATCATGTAACTTATCGTATCAGAACCTATGAGTATGGCATGCTGAATATGTATTGTTACCGTAAGCATTTACTACAGATGTCAGTCACTCCCATCTTCTAAACTGAGGATTTCAAAAGTTATTGTGCCTTCACCGACTGGCAGTTGTTCAGCTTCTTTCAGGTTACTGCGGAACGTCCAATAATCGTTTGAAGAGCCCATCAATCTCCTGGATTCTTTTTGAATTCAAGACATGATTATTCTCAACGTATGCTTGTGATCTGGATTTGAATTCATCATCAGAGCTCACTGTATTCAGAGCGTTTAACAGCATATCCATTTTGCCATGAGCAACAACGCCAAGATCATTCTTTTCAATAGTTCCACCCGGATCAACGTAAAGTGATATAACAGGGACTCCGCAGGCCCATGATTCGATAAAGATATTCGGGAATCCTTCCATCGGTGATGTTGAGAGCAGTGCTGTTGAATCTGCAATTTCCTTAATGGTTTGGGTATGGCTGAGGCGGCCTAATAATTTTACATTCTTCAATGATTTCAATTCTTCATAAAACAGAAATCCTGATCTGCCTGATGGCTGTCCCACTACTTTGAAAAAGTGACCCGGCGCTTTTCTTACAACATTAAAGAACTCCACGAAGCCTTTCCGTTTCTGAAGCTCCCCAACATGAATGAACACCTTGCTGTTTTTATTATGAGTTGATGAAACTTTTTCTAGTGAAAACAAATTTGGGAAGATTGTGGACTTAATTCCCTTTTTGCTCAGAATTTTTCGTTGTCCTTCATGCTGAACTAAAACCATATCAGATTTCCTGGTTAAAAAGGGATAAACCAATTCAATTCCAATACCATTAATAATACCCCATAGACCAGTATAATTAACCAGGTAATGATGTTTCAGCCTCATAATAAAGTTCAAAACATCAAGATCTGATGCAATGCCAAGAACGAATTTTGCTTTAAGTTTTCTGGCTGCCCAATAAACTATGATGTGTCGAAAATCTCGAATCCGGCTGTAATATATATCTGCTTCCTGCTCCAGTAAAGTTCTGTAAAACTGTGGTAATATATTGAAAAAAGTGCCAATGATCGGAATCCCATTATTCTTTCCATTGATCTTGACTACTTTTATTCCATCCTCAGTAACAAAATCTTCGCTGGTCTGATAATCAAGGATTACTACTTCGTTTCCACATCTTGACAATGCTTTTGCCAGAAGGGCAATTTGAAGCTCACCTCCTCCGCTGGTATTGTCAGTTAATGCTCTTCCTATATCACCCCAGAAACATATCTTCATTGATTATTCTTTAATGAATTTAGAATAATTCTCTGATTAGTCTTTAATAGAATAATGCCAAATCACAAAGACCATTTTGTATTCTCTTAATCACTTTGAATTTTGGATCTTTCTCAATAGTTAGTCATTCAAAATTGCCCATCGGCAAGCAACTTCCTCATTCTCATAATGATATACATTCTGAATGCCACAATATTATAATCAAGTTCAGGAGTTGAGAACACTCTTGTTTTGATTATGTTTTTGAAACGTGATGGCAAGAGTTGTTTTACAAAGGATTTGAGAGAAGTTGAACTCTCATTTTTTAAATTCCCCTCATCAACCACTTTTAAATTCTTAAGAGTGTCCTTAATAAACTCGGCAGAAAATAAGTTAAGAGCTGCATCCGAAGATATTTCACTCCTCAGTAAATCTACAACCTGTCTTAATCTCATAACTTCGGAATTATCAGCATTTGCTCCGACAGTTGCATAAGGCATGTCAGGACTAATAGACTTAACTATTTTCTTATACAGTGCTTTTAGAGTACGAAGATGATCTGGCAATCTACGTACCTCGTATACTATCTTTCTCGTTAGTAGTGGATTTACTATCTCCACATAAGAGAGCTTCAAATCAGATAAAGCGGCTAATATTGTTGAAATGCGATCTGTATGATAAAGCCTGTCACGCCATGCGCTAAAGGTTTCACCATCTTTACGCTCAAGGAGAGGTGGAATATCCTGACTATGGGACCCTTGCGACAAAAAATCCTTCAGGTTTGAATAATCAGTACATATAGTAAAACCTACACACTTCCTTACGTCCAACGGGGATAATACCTCAGTCCACCCAAAACCTTCATCACCCCTGATGATTCCCTGAATATTACTTTCAAACAAATGCTTCCAAATTTGAAATCCGTCCATATAGCCGCCAACGTGGTCTACGCGCCCTTCCCCATTAATCAGAAACCTGTTAATTATCAACTCAGCCGGTTCCTTTGCAATATCATTACAGAAATACCTGTGAGGCACATTCAGCTTTTTGGCCAGTTGGGTTGCGACATATGCATCATTGGTTTTGTTTTCCAGGGAGGTTTTCAATCCCCAGGTAATCGTCCTTATCTCCTTCGCATCATTTTTTGATTTAAGTAAACATAATATACCTCGACTGTCATACCCTCCAGAAAGGGGTAAAATCCAATCATTAAAATCAAATTTAAGAGACCTGAAGGTTGTCTCAAGTACCTCCCGCATATGCTTCTCATGATCAGCATCCGAAGTTTTGGATTCCACGAACTCTATGGGTTTTTGATTGACGCGAAGCAACCAGTTTTTTTTATCCAGGATTACCGATGTATCTGGAGGGACTCTCCTGATCCGCTTATCCCAAGAAAGGGTCGGGCCCAAGGAACCTGTTGATAACATCCATGGGATTACTCTATCATCGAATTCAAATCTGCCTAAATAAAGAATAATAGCCCTCTGTGATGTGGAAGCGATAAAAAGGTTTTCATCGTGGTAGTACCAGATAGTTCTTGTTGCCACCGGATCAGTTATTATCTCACAATATCTTTCGCTGTCACGGAAGAGAGCATAGGTTCCCTCCGGGAAATCAGTTCCAGGCTCATGCCACCTGTCATTATCTCCAATTAGTTTCCCCAGCATTAGACTATTGCCGTGTATCAAAATGGTATTTGTAGGATTCATTATTCCATAAGCAATATTGCTGCCAATGTTAATCTGTGGCTCCCTTGGAGTTATATTGTCAGGTGATATACTTTTGCAGATGTTAGTGATTTTTTCTTCGACTGTCCCGGGAAACGGTTGCCTTGAACATATCCAGATGCACTTAGCCATATTACTAACTATTAGAAACAGATAGAATTATTGAAAATAATAACTAACCAATATGCTTTTTATTTTAACTCGATTCCCAGAAAGTCCTGCAATTGACATTTTTGAGGAGAAAAATTACCAGGCACCCAGTTTAGCTCATCATCCCAATATCCTGGACAGCGCTCCAGAAAGTAATAAACAAATCCATAACTTATTTCACTTATATGAGGCTGCTTATTCTGATCGTAAATAAAATCGTATGCCATGGTATTGAAGTTCATCTTCTTAGTGATATCAAATGCCAACCTGACACACCGGGGATCAATTTCCTTTGGATTCATATCCAGATTACCACTCCCAGAAGCCCTGAAGTCATTTTGGCGAACAAATCTCCTGAAGGCAAAAGCTCTATTGCCAATCACAGTAATTCTTGTGTCGAATTTGTTATCAGGCAAGAATTTCTGAAAAAGGATGGCATCCTTTTGAATTTGCCATACAGCATATTCATTTTTATCCCTCATCCAGCCAAGATCTACCAAGTGAGATTTTAATAGCTCCTTACCGTATTTTTTCAGTCCGACCTTCGATAGTGCTGACAAACTTGATCTCGTTTTAAAACCTCTCCTTCTGACACCCTGGTTGAAAACCTGACGAATTACTTTCTTCCCTTCCTTATATGAAGAGACCAATATAACATTCTCTGAACTTGCCCCTTTGGGAAGTTTTGCGACAATAGGGAATTGAGTATTTTGAAGGAATTCATCAGCTTTTTGATAGTTCCAAAATACAGCAGAGTCAATGATAGGAAATCCGTTGCTTTTTAATAGGTAATATTCACGAATTTTATTTTCGTTAGGCCAGAAGGTTTCGTAATTAGGGAAGCATTGAACACCATACACATTATGAGCTATGTGGAATATTGCCTCATATAGAATTCTGTCAGTGTCTCCCATGGAATGTTTGAATAATAGGTGGGAACACTGCTTCAGTTCATCAAGAAGAGTAATTGAACTTGGATCAATTAGTCTGAATGGTACTTGGTTGGCAACCAATATCTCATAGAATTTTGAACTATAAGATGAAAACTTGCTGTTTGAGTTTAATAGATAACCTAGTTCCATAGCTTCTTTTTTATTCTTTGGGGAATATATGGGTTTACAATGAAGTGCATTATTTTACTGAATTTTTCACGTCTCATAAGATGTGCTTTTCTTGCCTTATCATATTTAATATTAGTAGTAATCTCTTTAAGATAAATATATTTATCAAACGGAGTAATGGGCACTTCTATGATACGATTAAACAGATAGATGTATTTTTTGATTTTAAAATTTAGTGTCCTTATGTCTACGAGCAAGCCCCATGAGACTCTGTTCCATGGCATTAGAAGCTTATTAAAATAAGCACGAGGACTCCCATTATTTTCGAAATAAGATGGTATGTTCTTTAACGCTGGCATTAAAAAATTACCAAGATTATATGCGATGATACCTTCTTTATATTTTTCAATAGCCTGTGGAGCATGAGCATGGCTTCCTACAATAATATCTACTCCGGCTTCGATTAATCGTCTTGCTATCCTGATGTCCTTCTCCTTTGGATAGGATGACTCCTCCTCTCCCCAATGAAGATATAGCACGACTCTGTCAGCGATTGTTTTTAATTCCTTGACATTTGCAGCAATCAGATCAACATTTAATAAATTGACAAAGGCTATATTATCTAATCCTGAAATTGGGGAAGTTGAAGAACAGATAGCTGCTATCAGTGCAATCTTGATGTCATTTGTTTCATATACAAATGGCGTTAACCTCTTGCTGGCATTTCTTTCAATCCCGAACCATTTTATCCTATTTCTTTCAAGTTGAGATATGGTTGAGTCCAGACCCTTAATGCCAAAATCAAAAATATGATTGTTTGCCAGACAGACGATTTCAAGATTTGACTCAAATATATCAGTAAGATAGTTGTTGCTGACACTCAAATTTATCTTACCTTGAGCAGGAGGTGATTCATCAATGACAATGGGACATTCAAGGTTGATTACTACCCTGTGTTTATTATTAAACCTTACTGGTTTATGAGGTACTACATCTCCCAAAAACAATAATTCTTCTTTCCCTTCTGACATTGTTTTATAGTGTTTTAATAAACTCTTCAATCCTCTTCGCCTGAAAACGATAATTGAAAGTCGTTTCGGTTAATTTCTGTCC
>Ga0209408_1002616_pt1 | contig 9992 bp, 8 predicted proteins | sample AD_UKC107_MetaG_FD_184422 | JGI IMG/M metagenome (GOLD analysis project Ga0209408, IMG submission 184422) | Active sludge microbial communities of municipal wastewater-treating anaerobic digesters from Hong Kong - AD_UKC107_MetaG (SPAdes)... | ecosystem: Engineered > Bioreactor > Anaerobic >... | reverse complement strand
CAGAAGGTGAAGGACGGAGCCGGTCTCATAGTGGCCAACTCCACCCTTTCGGCAACCGACCAGCTCCTGGCCACCCTTGCGGTGGACCCCATGAGGGGAAGGGCCTCCCACTTCTGGAACGCGGTGATGCAGGAGCTGATCAACCGTAATATCCTCAACCCGAACGAACTGGAAGGCGCCGAGGCATTCCTTGAAGGCCGCAGCGGCGATCCGGAGACCTGGGCCTCGAAGGCCGGGGTGGACATGGAGGACGTAGCCAGGGCCGCAGACCTGATCTCCAAAGCGGGCAATGCGGTCATAGTCCACAGCCCCGACCGCCCCCAGGACGCGGCACAGGGTGATATGGAAGTGTTCGCCGACCTTGCACTCCTGCTCAGACAGGCTGGAAAGAAAGCGGACCTTCTCCTCCCCAGGCTCATCGCCAACAGCGCCGGTCTGGAAGTGGCAGGGGCCGATCCTGCATTCCTTCCCGGCAGGATAAAGGCGAATAGCGCGCTTCCCGGCGCGTCCAACTCAACCGAGCTTAGAAAGCTCCTTGAGGAAGGCGCTCTTGAAGCTGCGGTGATAATCGGCGATAATCCGCTGGAGTACTCCAGGACCGGTTCCTGGTTCCAGAACTGCGACTTCATCGCCGCGGTGGACTGGACCGACACCGAGACCACCCTGGCCGCCGACGTCACCCTTCCAGGCGCAACCTTCCTGGAAACCCCCGGCACAAGATGCAACTTCGAGGGAAGAGTACTCTGCTTCAACGGAGCGGTGAAACCCCCCTCGGGCAAGACCGGCCTCGAGGTGCTGGAAGGCCTGGCCTCGGCAATGGGAGTTGCGATTCCCGAAGACATCCCAGGTGAAATAGCCGGGAAGCTCGGCGAAATGACACCCTTCTACTGGAACACAGGCGAGGAGAGGAACTGGAGCGGCAAGGGAAAACTCATCCCCGTGCACACAGAGGGCAGAGCGCCCTCCATCCAGCCGGCCCTCACCCACAGCCAGGACTACCGCAGGGAGATACGGGAAGTGGGAACGGAGAGATACCGGGTCCACTGACGCTGATACCAGTACGACTAGGAAGGGCGCCTGTTCCGCAGGCGCCCTTTTCTGAAGCATTCTGCTTCAATGTATCGTGAGTGAAGCAAATCAGTTCACTCTCTTTTCCCAATCATCAGAAATGATTCCGAAGTTGTCCAGTTCTGGTCACAGTGTCTGTCTGCGTACTTTTCTCAGAATCAGAATGTCTCATTCCTGAATATCTGAAGTGGTCTCGTTACCTATCAGATAGATTCGCTGAAATCCTTCATAAGGGTCGAGCTCCCATGCAAGTACTCCCTTTGAGGTAATCACAGTCTTCCAACTGGTGCTCTCCACAGGATAAATGGATTGTCCAATAAGTTCTCCACTCAGGTCATACCTGTCGAAGAGCAGTGCCAGACTCGTACCCCTTCTAACCCAAAGGAGACTATCAGGACCAATCCCGACACTCTCAACAAGTACTCTGAAAGGATCTGGCCGAAACTCGAAAGGTGAAGGACTCCCTGACATACTTGAGAAGAAACTGTTCATGTAGAGCGATTCAGAGTCTATCTCAGCCTGTGTTTTCTCGACAGGGGAGATATCAATAGAGATCCGCAGGAACTCCACACCACAGGAATCCCATCCGAGAACTGTGTACTGATGTGAATCCCTTGGAGCGAAATAGATATTGCCAGATTCATCTCTGCTGGTCTCCAGCCTTTTGAACAGAGTGAACTGTAAGCCAGCAAGTATCTCATCAGCTCTTCCTCCTGGATTTAACTCCAGCGAATCCTTCCACAAGATTTGGCTTGGTACTTCCGATTCCCATTGATATAGGCCTATTGTATGCCTGATATAGTTGCTTTCCGGGTTCTCATCATATCTACATATCGCCATAAGATCGTTGGTAACTGCAGATACGGAGTAGGGTGAGTTCTGTGGCCAGAGAGAAATGTCCTGCTGATGCTGAAGAGAGTCGTCAAAGACTACGATACCGTTTCTACTAGGTTCACAGATAATCAGCCTGCCATCCGGCATAGCGGAGACACTCCTGGGATTCATAAGCTCACCAGGACCGGGGCCAGCCCTTGAAACTATCTGCAAAAAGTCACCTTCGAGGCTGAATGCTTTCAGAGTGGCACTGCCGCCGTCAAGCACATACAATCTACCGTTTCCATCAATCTCAGCATCCAAAATGGATCCGAATGTGTTCGTCGAATCTCCGAGCTCCTGCCCGACCACTGCTAGCACGCTGAGAGTATCCATTGTGATATCCGGTTCGACAACAGGAGATTCGGAAGACCTGTCATTGCCACATCCAGCAGTGATGCTGATATATGCGTATAATATCCAATATAGAAGTTTTTTATTTCTCATATTTTCCATGCCTTTTTATAGATATTGCAGTTGCTTCTAGCTATTCGTCATCACAGTCATATGCCTGGTGCTCCTCCCGCTCCGAAGTCGCATAATGGCGCGTGACCTCCCCTATCACACGTATGACCGTCTACAGCTGCACCCATCCAGGATATCAAAGATTCCGCATACAGTGCACCCATTTCTAGAATCACCAAACATCCTACTGCAAGGGTGAACTGACAGTTCACTTCAGGGACGCTCGAATCAAGCTGAAAAGACCCTATTCGATAATAAAGTTGTGACAGTATACTAGCATACTGATGGTATTATGGCATATTTTTACTGTTTGTTCTAATTTATAGTTCATATTATGCATTATTATGTGTATCTTACTGGAACATGTACAATCTCTGGTACCCATCTAGTGGGTCCAGTTCCCAGGCAAGAATGCCAAAAGGCGTAAGCACTGTTTTCCAGCTCCAGCTGTTAAGAGGGTACATTTCGTGTCTGAGGAGGTTGCCATCAAGATCGAAGATATCGAAGAACAGGTCTGTCCTGCTTCCTCTACGAACCCATAGATTTTGGTCCGGTCCAATTCCAAGCTCAGCTGTAAGGAATCTATGATTGTATGGGATCATTTCTAACGGTGGCCAGCCATCCAACCTTCTATAACAATACTCCATATAAACTTCCTCCGCACGGATTTCTTCGGGTTCCTTCTCCACTGGATTGATATCCAGTTGAGTGGAGAAGAACTGATTCCCCAGCGAATCCCAGCCGTACACTCTGTACTCCAGTGTATCCAAGGGTGCAATGAACACATTCCCGAAGGAATCACAACCACAGTTGATTCTCTTGAACAGTGCAAAAACTGACCCAGCAGCCAGGCATTCTTCAGACATATCGTTACTATCATAAATTGAATCAGTATAAATATTTATTATTAACTCAGTTAATTCACCATTGTAGATGTTTGCTGTATGTTTAAGTATGTAACCATTCGATATAGACGTTTCATGATATCTACACACGAGATATTTACTATCTGTCAATGCATAAAATGAATACGGTGAATTATCTCCCCACATAACAATCTCATCAACAAGCTCAAGAGAATCACTGAAAATAACGAAGCCCCCCTTTGTAATGTCACTGATTATTATCCGTCCATCTGGTGCAACAGTCAGGCATTTAGGCCGCTGCAACTCCCCAGGGCCACTTCCCATCCGGGTCAGGTTTTGTATGTAAGCACCATTTAGATTGAAAACGCGGACACTTGCATCAACATCGTCAAGAACGAAGATTCTTCCCTGATCATCAATATCAGCAGAGGAGATTGACCAGAAAGTGTTTGTGGAATCTCCAACCTCTTCCCCGATCTCGAACAAGAGCTCAAGCGTATCTACATCCGCAAAAACATCCTCATCCGGCAGATTTGCATGAGGTTCACTGCATGAAAGAAGAAGCAGGGAGAAGAACAGGAACACTCCTCCCCGCATTCGTCGTTTTTCATGCTTCATCAAAGTACCATAGTAAGTTACTCTCGCTGATAAACCCAAGCTGCAATATCCTATGTTGACCCATCAGTACCACCGCTAACGCAGATCTCCCAGGCAATATCCGGTCCTGGGTAGCACACATCGTAAAAACGAGCTCCTCCTCCTGAGCATTGAGCCAATGCTGCCGAACCATTAGTGCAGCGCTTCTCGGCATCAGTTCCAGCACCAATGTTAACTAAGACAGGCGCTTGCCATTCCATTGGGGATCTCCTCTCTCTTCTTCGCGATAAGACAATGGTTTTGATACCCTACCAATACCACTTTCACTTTTACTTAGTCGCTCTGTAGGAAACAGACCAGCTCCATATGCCTGATCACAGTACCAATAGGGCGACCATAGGTTTCCATTAGAGTAGTAGTTTTGAGCAATACAACTACCTCTGCACATAGCCTTCATAAGGCAGTCTCTACATACACCAGTTAATCTCTCAGGGAGTCCTTCTCGGAGTTCTCTGAGAATGTGATTATCGTGCCATAGATCTGCAAGTGGTAGATCAGCAGCATGGCCGAAAACCAATTCAGGAACGGATTCCCCTATCCCGCAAAGCGAATAAGACCCATCTGCGAGCACTCCAAGAATGCTCAAAACTCCGCAAAGAGAACATCCAGCTTTTTCTCCTGCAAACATCCGACTGAGAGACCGAAAAGCCATCGGATGCGTGTAGATCAACCTGAGGTTTGTTTTTTGAACCAGGATGTTCTCGACCCAAGCCCCCAGCGAAACAAGCTCATTAATTGAAAGTGCTTCATTTCCTTCATATAGAGTTACTCCTCTCGCTGTTGGCTGAATTGGATTAAACTTAACAGAACCTGCACCCAATTCTTCAGCGAGTTTTACCACTGACTGAATTTGATCTTTATTTCTGCGCAGTAATGACATTATTATTTGTGGTTTAAGGCCGGCATTCACTAGATTTTCTATACCGATGATTGCCCTTCTATAGGATCCACTAACCCCTCTTACCCAGTCATGCGTTAGAGCATTACTCCCATCTAGGCTGACAGACACACAAACTTTAGGTGCAAAGCTTCCAATCAGCTCTGCGATAGATGTTGAACATAGGATACCATTTGTTTCTATAACTAAATGACATCCGGAGTCTCTTACTATCTTGATTACTTCTTCTATCCGGGGATGCAGTAAAGGCTCCCCACCAGTCAACTTTACCGATTCCAATCCAAGGTCTTTGGCCTGATCAATGGTTGATCGTATCAAGCCCAAGTCTAGATATGATGATAAATTCGCTCCAGAAAGAGAGGCTTGATGCTCCGGGGCCATCCAGCAATGCCGGCACTTCAAGTTGCAGTATTTTGTAAGATAGAAATAAATAGATCTTAGAGGATAAGGTGAATCATTCATTATTACCGTGCTTCCTTCTCATTTAGTAAAGCAGGAATTGAACCTCCTGATTCGAGAAACCTCTTTAAACAAGCATCCGGACTCGGATGATTTTCCTCTCCTGTAAGTGTGTATGCTAGTGCTGGGCAGTTACCTCTACAATACGGAATATATTCGCAGCCCTTGCAGAACTGGAAATCAGACAATGGTGTTGCAACTCTATTCCTTAATCTTTCCAGATATGGGTGATACTGCCAGGTTTCTCTGAAATCAGAATGGTTAATACGACCGAGCTCAATGTGAGTCATTTGACTACAAGGTATGATAATCCCATCAGACCTTACAGCAATCAAGGAGTATACACCTCCACATGCACTTAAGCAGCCAGCACCAGGAAAAGAGACCGCATCTGTTTGTCTTGCCATCTCCATTTGATGCCATCTCCTTGCCTCCGCAAGGGGTCCGGCAGATGCAGAAATTCTGTTACTATACCTATCAGATAATCTTAGCAGAGTATTCATCGCTAAAACTCTGTCAGCTACTGTAAGTTGGACTTCCTCCGAATTCATTCGGCATTCACCGAAGAAAGAGGCTGCGTTGGTTGAGAATCTAGGAAGCTTGAGATCATCAAGAAGAAACTGAGCAATATTGTCAAGATCCGTAACATTCTTACGATGAATGGTAACTCTAACACCTACAGCTATTCCTTGTTTACGAAGGCATTCTAACCCGCTAATAGCCCCATAGAAGCTTCCTTTTCCCCTAAAAACATCGTGCGGCTGTGAGTGGGATCCATCAATAGATATCTGAATGGAATCACACCTTCCAGTAGATGCGATGAAAGATGCTATTGATTCCGTAATCAGAGATCCGTTACTCACAATTGTATATCGCATTCGATTCTTAACAATTGATTCAATTAACTCCGTCAAGTCATCTCTGATAAATGGTTCTCCACCTCCTATACCAATATTTAGAACGGAGTTCCGCCCAAGCTCCTCTATGAACTGAATCCATTCCGAAACAGGCAAATCCTCAGGGATATCGCCCGTAGAGTTGGAGCAGTATTTGCATGACAGATTGCATCTGCTTGTAAACAGAATATCAACTGACTTAGGGGATTTCATTACCTTGGTCATCTAATTTGACTACTCCTTGACCTCTGCTAATCCTTTATCGATCAGGTTCTGAATGAACTCAGTAACGACAGTTTCAACATCTGGAGGAACCTCGCTACATTCGACTGCCAATTTATTAACAATAGATTCAATAGTGTTTGCGCCGTCGAGGTGCTTGTAGATAAATGAACTGATTTGGTTCATCCCAAAGGTCTCGGAAGAGTCAGGATTGAATAGAAGAGCCCAATCATCGAACTCCTCCCTGAACACATACGATTCGTTCACCTGAACAATACTAGTACTTTTCATTTTCTGCCCCTGTCCAAGTTCTATGATCCAGTATTAGTTCTCAACATGCCCAATGTAATCATATCTGAAAAATGGAAACTGTCAATGGCTAGGGGGGGTATCCCCCACCTGTGGCTAGGGGGTGGGTACCACTTTCCCATTACCTGATACCACCCTCCCCGGTATCTCCGGAGGAGGTCAATTCTCCTTTCCTTTCTTTCTGTCTGTAACTTTCAGCTCCGCTCATATCGATCATTTGAGAATGGTGGGTAAGTCTGTCCAGGGCCGCTGAGGCCATGAGCTGATTCCCGAATACCTCATCCCACTCTCTCATGGATCTGTTGCTGGTAACAACGGTAGATTTCCGTTCGTACCTCTCCTGAATAATCTCATAGAGGTCATTGGCGTTCTGATGAGTTAAAGGCATCAGACCAAAATCATCGATTATCAGGAGATCGAGATTCTGCAGTGTTCTCATGTACTGTGGGTAACCACCGTCTGCACGCCGTGAATTAAGGGTGTTCAGGAGCTTGTGGGCCTGCTTGAAAAGGACCTTGTAGCCCATCTTCACCGCTTTGTTGGCAAGAGCCTGCGAAAGATGGCTCTTGCCTGTTCCGCTGGGGCCGATGAGAATGACATTCTCACATCTGTTGATGTATTCGCAGGTCATCAGTGTTTCCATTGTGCCCCTGGAGACGGTGGGAGACATTCTGAAGTTGAAAGAATCGTAGCGTTTTCCCGGATCCACACAGGCTTCAGTAAGCCGTCTCTGATACTTCCTGCTTTCGCGGCGATTAACCTCATCGTTGAGCAGCAGCTCAAGGAATTCCAGGTAACCCATATCACTGTCAGAGGCTTGTTTCACCCTTTCCTCGAGGGAATGGATCATCCCGCCCATTCGCAGTGTCTTTAGCCTTGGAAGCATATCTGCAGCAATCATTACAGGATACCTCCAATCTGACGGGCATGGTCATAGCCGGTTTCCTTCACCGGGATATACTCATCGCTCTCAATGGGAACTGATTCCATGCCATTCGCCAGGATTGTCTTTACCCTGATGTAGCTCCAGTCCCCGTAATGGATGGCTCTAGCGCAGGCTTTTTCCAGTCTTTCAGGGTCAGAGCTGCTGCACAGTCCAAGGAGCTTGTGTACCGATGACAGGCGGTCCTGCACATCGTCAGACAAGAGATGGGTAACCAATTCGAGGCATGATTCGCCTATTCTGCCGGCCTTTTCAATGCAGACCTCTGCACTGTTCTCAATCCACCATCTTTTCTGGCGGGGGTAATGATCCATACAGGTGATGTGCTGGCCTGTGCCGGATGAGCGGGGATGTGTGGCGATCAACTCTGAATCACGGTATATCTTCACCAGCTTCCCCTCAGCGTAGACATCGAGGGTGCGGTCAATGTATTCGTGAGGTGCTGAATATCGGTTCTCACCAATCTGCACATGTATGTCTCTGGGGAGCTTCTGCTGAGAGGCAGTTGTGTAATTGAGAGGTCGGGCGGGTAACTTTCTCAGGGTCTTCCGCTCGACCTCTCTGAATACCTCCAGAGGCTTCTGACGGATGGTTCCATGGATTCTTTCTCCTGCTTCTTCAAGCACCCAGGTTCGAGCTTTCCGGTTCATGTCTGCCAGATCGGTCCATGACGCTCCGTCACAGAGATTCCGTTTCACATAACCGACATTGCTCTCCACCTTGCCCTTGTGCTCGGGGGTATAGGGGCGGCAGGGGCTGATGATGAATCCGTAATGACGGGCAAGTCGCTTGTAAGGCTCGCTGAGCACTGGATCGTGGAACAACAGCTTTTTCACGGCTGCCTTCAGGTTGTCGATCACAACCTTTTCAACTACCCCACCGAAGAATCGGAATGCGTTCTCATGACAGCGCAGCCAGGTTTCCATCTTCTGATCAAAGACGTGTTCAACGTACATGTGCCTGCTGCACCCAAGGGTCATGATGAACACCCACACCCTGGTTTTGGATGGCAGGTTCCGGTAACTGCGGGTAACCTCGCCGAAGTCTATCTGGGCTTCTCTTCCCGGCGGGGTTTCCATTCTCATTGTGACCAGTGTCGCAGGATCTTTCAACAGCTTTCGACAATACTTCTTTAACGTGTCGTAGCTTACCTGAACACCATAATTCTCCCGCAGAAGAACAAGCATTCTCTTGCGGGTGTACTTCGCAGTCAGCCAGCCTGTAATGACCTTTCGGTAGGGAGTGAGCAAAGGGGATGAGTACTCAGTGACGCGCTTGTCGTCCTCTGCAGCAAGAGCACGGCCAACTTCATCCATCAATGGCAGTGGAGTACTCTCAAGCAGCCAGCCTTCACGCTGAGCAAGGTTGAAGTACTTCCTGATCGTCTTTCGGGCAACACCGGTCTCTCTGCTGATTCGTCTCTGGGAATGTCCCAGTCTCAGACGATAGAGAAGATCAATCGTTTTGTTCACGTGGATCCGTCCTTGAAGCAATGAGGCCCTCCTTGGTAAAGATGAGCCTCAACTATCCAGGATGGTTCTTGTGGTACCCACCCCCTAGCCAGAAAGAAACCCCCGGGTGGGGGACACCCCCCTAGCCAACCCGGGGGAATCTACCCCCGCCCTCGGCACGCGTTTCGGCAGCCCCTCACTTCTAAGCCTGATGTCTCTGGATTTGCTGGGACAATGTCTGTAGTGCCATGCTGCCTCAACGAGAAGCCTTCTGACAATGACGTTCCCGCACCTGGTAATCGAGCCTCTTCTCTCCCTTTGACCTGAAGAGTATTCACCGGGCACCAGCCCTACATATGACATGAAACCGCCTGCAGTAGGAAACCGCCTCAAATCTCCCACCTCAGCGGCAATTGCCACTGCTGACAAGAAGGCAATACCTCTCAATCCCTGAAGACTATTTACCAGTTTGCTTTGCTGCCAATAGCCGCTGTGAAGCTTCAGTTCCTCGTCAATATTTGCTACTCTCTCATCAAGCAGCTCAACATGCCTCAGATAGTCTGAAAGAGTGATGTTGTCTGCTTCCTCGGTAAATTTCTGAGCTCGGACCCATCTGAGATGGCTTGTGATCCAGTGTGTTTTAAAGGGGTAAACCCTACCTTTACGCTGCAGAAACTGATGGAGTTGCTGCCGTGCTTTATGTCTGGCTATCCTGGCATCCTCCCTGAGCCTGACAAGGTTCCTGATGCTCTCTGTGGTCTCATCAGGTATCCATACTTCAGAGAGATCTCCTGAACGGAAGTAGTGGGCGAGATTCTCCGCATCAAGCCTGTCGGTCTTTACCCGCTTGCCACTCTGCTTGGGAATCATGGACGGCGCTACTAC
>Ga0209408_1002613_pt1 | contig 10004 bp, 7 predicted proteins | sample AD_UKC107_MetaG_FD_184422 | JGI IMG/M metagenome (GOLD analysis project Ga0209408, IMG submission 184422) | Active sludge microbial communities of municipal wastewater-treating anaerobic digesters from Hong Kong - AD_UKC107_MetaG (SPAdes)... | ecosystem: Engineered > Bioreactor > Anaerobic >... | reverse complement strand
ATGATTGTAGAAGGTGCCTGCAGACATGCCCACGGCCTTTACGATATCCATAACCTGGGTGTTGTGGTAGCCGTTTATGCTGAAGAGTTCACACGCGGCACTGACTATTTTGTCTCGAGTTTCTTCTTTTCTTTTCTCTGAACCTTTGGACATGTGCAGTTTCCTTATCGTTAAACCGGATAACTGGTTAATATTTTTAAGACTCAGTGCACAATATGTCAAGGAAATACTTGGGCTTGGTATTTCCCTGCATTTTTCAATACAGCATACAAGATATAAAACAAGGGGGAGGAATGGAGACCCCAAAAGCCCTGATATGAATATGACAGTGATATCAATATATTATATGGTATAAGGAATCAAATTGTTCGTGATGTGCGATGTTAAATTATTGTTATTTGCTGCATTCGTTGGGGAATACATTGAAATGAAAGGCATAAAGATTTTTCACCTATGGACTGGATAATGAATTTAATGTTACTCCTTTTTTGGTACACGCTTCATTCACAGAAATCAGTAATCATATAGGGGGAGGAATTCTATGAGAAAAATAGGTGTTCTGGTAACGATGTTTCTGATGGTTGGCATTGCTTTGACCGGTCTTGTTCCATCACAGGTTTCTGCTGCAGAGAAGACCATCACCGTTGCAACCGATGCCACCTGGCCGCCAATGGAAATGCTTGATAAAGACAAGAATATCATCGGGTTCGATATCGATTTCATGAATGCCGTTGCACAAGAGGCAGGGTTCAAGGTGGAATTCAAGAATACCGCCTGGGACGGTATTTTCGGAGGTCTGGATCTCGGCAAGTACGACGCGGTTATCTCCTCGGTCACCATCACTGACGAGCGAAAAAAGACCTTTGACTTCTCACTGCCATACATCAATGCAGGTCAGGTACTGACTGTTCCCAAGGATCTGACAGGCGTGAAAACACTTGCAGACATGAAGGGAAAGAAGGTCGGTGCACAGATCGGCACCACCGGAGCCATGGAAGTGAAGAAGGTCGAAGGCGTGGAGCCCAAGAACTATGACGAAATCGGCCTTGCGTTCGAGGACATGGCCGCCGGCAGGATTCAGGGTGTTGTGTGTGATACCCCTGTTGCTGCTGACTTTGCACTTCAGAGGGCAGAGTACAAGGCAAAGTTCATGATCGTGGGCGAGCCGTTCACCGAAGAGAGTTACGGTATTGTTCTGAAAAAAGGCAATAAAGAGCTGGTGGATCTGATCAATAAGGGTATCGAGGCTGTTCAGGCAAAAGGAATTGACAAAGAGCTCGAGAAAAAGTGGCTGAGATAACAAAGCAACCAAAAGATACAAAAGCGAAGAAAAAGGTTAAGATAGACGTTGGTGATGGCGCCGCCATCCCTTCCAGGGATGATGTAGGTCTTTTCACGGCCTGGCGGGTGGCGTTCTTCGGCGCCATCACCATCATTGCATATCTTGCAATCTTCAAACCGGACCCGTACCTGGACATCATGAAGTTCGTCCCGGACGGGATCCTGGTCACCTTTGAAGTAACCGTCATGTCCATCCTGCTCTCGCTGGTAATCGGGTTGTTTACCGGTCTGGGCAGGATTGCAAAAAATCCTCTCATAAATGGGATTGCATCACTCTATGTAGAGGTGATCAGGGGCATACCGCTCCTGGTTCAGCTGTTCTACATCTATTTTGCCCTGGGCCGGATTATCCAGATGCCTCCCATGCCAAGCGCAATCCTTGCCATGGGTATCTGCTATGGCGCGTACATGGGAGAGATCTTCCGGGCAGGTATCCAGTCCATCCCGAAAGGTCAGACAGAAGCGGCACGTTCCCTTGGCATGAGCACCAGCCAGTCAATGTACCATGTCATTCTGCCGCAGGCTTTCAAGACGATCCTGCCTCCGGTGGGCAATGAATTCGTGGCCCTGCTTAAGGACTCATCCCTCGTCTCCATCCTGGCCGTTGCTGATCTGCTGCGCAGGGGCAGGGAGTTTGCTGCAGAGAGCTTCAATTATTTCGAGACATACACGGTAGTCGCCCTGGTATACCTGGTCATAACGCTGTTCCTGTCAAAGCTCATAAGCATCATGGAGGAGAAGATCGGTGCAGAATAATAACCGCCGCAAGATGGTAGAAATGAAGGGCGTGGCGAAATACTTCGGCACCTTGAAGGCCCTGGACGATGTTGACCTCGATGTCTATGACGGTGAAAAGGTTGTTATAATAGGACCGTCAGGTTCCGGCAAGAGCACGCTCCTTCGTTCCGTCAACAAACTCGAAGAGATTAATGCCGGCAGTATCATCGTTGACGGGTTTGAAATCAACGATCCAAAGACCGATATCAACAAGGTACGCGAAGAGGTAGGCATGGTCTTCCAGCAGTTCAATGTGTTCCCGCACAAGACCGTGATGCAGAACCTCACCCTTGCCCAGATTGTAGTGAGGAAACGGTCCAGGCAGGAGTCTGAAGCCATTGCAACCGAACTCCTGAAAAAGGTCGGTATCCTGGAAAAGGCCAACGAATATCCCACCAAACTCTCGGGCGGCCAGCAGCAGCGTGTGGCAATCGCCCGGGCGCTTGCCATGCAGCCCAAGCTCATGCTCTTTGACGAGCCCACATCAGCACTCGACCCGGAGATGATCGGCGAGGTGCTCGAGGTCATGGTGCGGCTGGCCAAGGAGGGCATGACCATGATAGTGGTGACCCACGAGATGGGCTTTGCCCGCGAGGTGGCAGACCGCGTCATCTTCATGGACGAAGGCCGGATCCTGGAAGAGGGCTCACCCGAGCATTTCTTCAAGAACCCCACCCACGAACGCACCCAGCAGTTCATGAGGCAGATACTTTAGAATCTCAGGAAGTTCGGGATGTCAGGCAGTCCATGACATGGGGTTCATGATCCCAGGCAGGACGAGCATGTGGGCTCAGGATTTCAGGCAGAAGGTAGATCGAGCAGGTTAGCTCAAGATTTTCATAGAAAAGAGTATCCGGGATTCAGTACCCAGAAGGAAAAACCACTAATTAAAATCTCAGGAAGCCCGGGATGCGGGCTAGGTTTAGGTATAAGGTTAAAAGGTACTGGTGCCAATGCACTTTCTTCCTTATACCGTGCACCTTATACCTCATACCTGTTTCCATCAGCCAAAAATATCAGCTAGGGCATTGACAATACGCTGTATCTGTGGCTAATAGATCACCTGTGCCAGCGTAGCTCAGTGGTAGAGCAGCTGATTCGTAATCAGCAGGTCAAGGGTTCAACCCCCTTCGCTGGCTCTTTTTTTGTTCTTTTATTGCCGGGAATTCTGTATGAAGGACGACAATGATGAACAGAGAAATCCCCCACGTTTTCTCATGAACATCTCAGGGGAACCATACAACAGACGGGAGAAAGATATGAAGATTGCACTGCCATCGAGCGGGAATATGGTTGATGCCCATTTCGGGCACTGTGAACATTTTACCGTTATCACTGTTGACGAGAAAAACACAATCGTAAACCAGGAGATAGTACAGCCCCCTGCAGGGTGCGGGTGTAAAACCAACATCGTGGGTACCCTTGCTGCAATGGGTGTGACCGTGATGCTCGCCGGGAACATGGGCGCCGGTGCGGTCAATGTGCTTGCCTCTCACGGGATCCAGGTAGTCCGCGGGTGCAGCGGAGATGTGCGTGCAGTCGTCGAGGACTGGCTCGCCGGTTCGCTGTATGATTCCGGATCGTCCTGCACTGCCCATGGCGGATGTGGTGACCATAAGCACTAGGAAGCTCTCCGGATAATCAGGGACAGGAACTAGTGTATACCGGTTTACCGACCGATGGGAGATAATGCCGGAAAATCATGGAATGTGCCCTGAATCCCTTGTGGAAGAATACAGGGCACGAGTGAATATTTTAAACACACACCATGTGTTTAAGAGGAAAGGGGGGCAGTGCCCCCCGAAACGTTCTGTCAGTATCCCTCTTCGTCGGATACCCAGTCTTTGATGACGCCTTTGCCGTTCCAGATCAGATCACCGTTTTCACGCTTGACCATTTTCACGGCCCACTGCGGGCAGTGGCCTACACACCAGCCACATCCGTAGCATTTGTCGATATCAAAGGTCGGTTTGGTACCCGCATCCTTGTCCAAGCTGATAGCGCCATAGGGGCAGAGATTTTCGCAGATGCCGCACTGGTTGCACTTCTCTTCGTCGAACTCGGGGATGACCGGTGTGATATCCTGCATGTAGGGACCTTCACGTTTCCAGTCTCTCAGATACATGAACTGGTCGGTAATAACCGGGATGTCCTTTATGGTCTTGTAACCCTTTTCGTCCATCCATTTTTCCAGTTCGGCTATGGTCTTGCTCAACACACCAACCCCACGGGAGTAAACTGCAGAGCACATGCCCACCAGGTCACAACCGCCCAGTAAATGCCGTGCAACATCTTTCCCGTTGAATACTCCACCGCCTCCCAGGAAAGGCATTTCGGGGATTGTCGCGGTGGTCTCAAGGATTTTGGCCAGAGAGAAAATCTGCCAGGGTCTCCCCATGAGCCCGCCCATGGAACCGGGAACACCGTAGAATGTATTGGTATCAGCGTCGATCCAGGCACCATAGAAGGCGTTGTTGCCGGAAATTGCATGTCCGCCTCCGTTCTGAATTGCAAGAGCAACTAAAGCGGCATTGACACACTGCGGGGTGGTCTTGAACATGATTGGAATATTAACTGCATCCACACAGGCCTTAGTCACCTTGTAAGCGGTGTCAGGGTCCAAAGCCAGGGGAGCTCCCACATCCTTATGCGCCTCAATGGCGCCGAACGTTGCATGCGGCCCACCGGTGTCGAGCTCGATCATTTTACAGCCGCGTTCTTCGAGATCTTTTAAGAACGGAATCCATGTCTCGGCCTCTGCACTTGTGCCGGAACATGATGCGATATAGAGAATCCCCATTTCTTCACAGGTCTTCAGACACTTAGGCAGTTCCTCATCCAGCCAGCGCTCATACTCCATGTTGTGGAACATCTGTGAGCAGATCCAGACATCCTTCATGTCATTGCCCTCATGCCGGAGGGAATAGAAGAACGGTCTTGGCCAGCGATGAGGACCGTCAATCTTGTGAACGGTCTTGCCGATAATCCATCCAATTCCCTGTTCGCCGACTCTACGGATGAGTTTTTCTACTCCGCCATAATCGCACGAGGTTACTCCAACAGGATTCTTTACTTCGATCCCGCAAAATGTAGTTGTTAAATCAGCCATAGTTTCCTCCTTGATGTGGTATTCTTTGATGTGTTCCAAGAAGTGGGGACATGGAAGGTATTCTTTTGCTTCGCATACTCTGCGAAGTATGACCGAAATGGAGTTCTCTATAATGTTTATATATCATTATGAGATCTGCCTCTTGATATCCAAGGCACGGGCAACCGTATGGGCAGGTTCCTAACCTCGATGGCTGCGGGGTTCTCATTATCTCAGCACTCGTTTTGCGGAGTGCTATTTCATTTTTATAAAAACTGTCCATCCCGGCAATATCCTTCCATGCTCCACGTCTTTGAACCTCTAGAATGAAGAGCAAAGGGTGTGCCAGGGTATGTATTGGTTGATGAAATTGAATATAGTAAGAAAATCAATATGATGGATAATTAAATATTGTTCGCCAGGATGACGTTAATGTCACCCCCATAAGGGCCTCGATAGAGAGGGTAGGCAATAATGCATTCTAATATATTAATTTAACGACAGATATTGAGACGTCAAATTTGACGCACAGAAACGACCTAAAGGTCGCCCATAAGGTCTTTCCAACGGGGGTTATTCTTCATCGATGCAATCCTCCGCTGTATCTGGCGGAGTGAAATGCCGAGGATACGTGCGGCCTCTTTCCTGTCGCCTCCGGTCTTGGTCAGGACAAACAGTATATGATGCTGCATATCTTCTTTCAGGCTGCACAGAGAACGGGACATGGAGGGAGCGGGAGGTCCTGATGAGAGGCCGAGGTGATCAGGCATGACAATGCTGTCATGGCAGAGGAGTGCGGCATTATCGACCAGCTGTTTCAATTCACGAATGTTGCCCGGATAGTCCTTCTGTTCAAGTAATTCCAGCGCTTCGATGCTGAACCCATCGATATTTTTGTTGTAACCCACACATGTTTTTTGAAGAAAATGCCCGGCAAGAAGCGGTATGTCTTTCTGTCGTTCCCGAAGAGGCGGAAGGTGTACATGTGCTGACTTGAGACGGTACAGAAGATCGAGTCGGAAGGTTTTCTCCCTGCATGCTTCGTCAAGATTCCGGTTGGTGGCTGAGACGATGCGGACATTCACTCTGCGTGGCGCTGTTTCTCCGATACGGGTGAGTGTCTGCTCCTCTATAACCCGAAGGAGTTTGGGCTGAAGGTGTATCGGAAGCTCTCCGATTTCGTCGAGAAAGAGCGTGCCGCCATTGGCCTGTTCGAAAAACCCCGGGTGATCATGGCTGGCTCCGGTAAACGATCCCTTGGTGTGGCCGAAGATCTGACTTTCGAACAGGGATTCCGGAATGGAAGAGACATTGACGGTGATCAGCGGCCCTGAACTATACCCGCTGGATGAGTGGACTCCCCTGGCCAGGAGTTCTTTGCCGGTGCCTGATTCGCCTGTTATGAGCACAGGGTTGTTGCTGCGGGCTATTATGCAGGCATATGTAAGGATATCCCTCATGTGAGGGTCCCGGGTGAGTATCTCCTCGAAACCGGGTGGGTTCTCGTTTCCACGCCCGGGTTTCGGTTCGGTGCCGCTGTATGCGCGCAGCCCCTTCCGTTCGAATGCCCGCTCAATGGAAAGAAACAGTCTCTGGTTGTCAACGGGTTTGACAAGGTAGTCGAAGGCACCGAGCCGGACAGCCTTCACTGCGGTCTGAATGTCATCGACGGCAGTCAGAATGATGAATTCCGTCTGGGGCACATAGGCTCTTGTGGATTCCAGGACCTGCAGTCCGTCAACCCCGGGCATGAGCAGATCGAGCAGGACGATGTCGTAGCTGTTGTTCCTGATAATCTCCAGTGCCTCTTTACCTTCCGCACATATGTCTACCTCGCGATAACCCCGCCGTCTCAGCAGACGGCGAAGCGAACTCAGGGCAATGTGTTCGTCGTCAACTATAAGGATCTTCATAATCTCACTCTCGGGGTGTTCTTGATAATCTCCTGAAGGCCAGAAGGCGTTATCGGTGGAGTCAGCATATGCCAGTGAGGCGGGCAGAGATCTTTCACTGATGCTGCATCTTTTGAACAGATGATGACCGTGAGCAGCGGAAATTCTGCCGATATCTCCTGAAGCATGGAGAGGTACCCCCCAATGCCTTCCGGATGGTGTACGACCATGATGTCGATCTCAGGATGTTCAAAAATGATGCGTTCGATATCCTTTCGGAAGATCATATCAGTCAGAGGTACATAAATCATATCCAGGAAAGAGGTGTTTATTTCCGTAAAGATGCCATGCTTTCTCTCCAGATAGAGGATGGACGGCCGCAGCGCAGGTTTATTCCTCACACCTTCGGCAGGAAGTATGACCATGAACCGAGAACCCCTGCCCGGATGTGAGAGAACGCCCAGCACCGCGTTGTGCTCCTGGATGAGATTGTAGGATACTGACAGCCCCAGTCCTGTGCCGCCTGAATTGCGGCGGGTGGTAAAAAACGGCTCGAAGATCCGTTCTATCAATTCCGGTTTCATGCCGATGCCGTTATCCTCGATCTCCAGGACAACAGAGCCGATTCTGTGGGCGAAGCGTGTTCGAATTCTAAGCCTCCCACTGTCGCTTGAAGGTAAGGCATGAAGAGCGTTCAGAACAAGATTCGTGACAACCTGTTCCAGTTTCTGGAAATGTCCTGTTATGAGCGGGAGATTTTCGGCGAGATCAATACTAAGCGTGTTCAGCGATCTCTTTATCTGGGAGCCAACAATAGTCATGGCTTTGTCGATCACCTCGTTTATGCTGATTGGTGCCCGGGCAATACCCTCGTCTCTGCGGACAAAATCCTTGAGGTTTGCCACAACCCGGTTGATCCGCTCTGAGCCGGTCCTGATGGCTTCAATCATGTCGTCCATGTCCGAAATGAGTTCTCTGCCGTCGAGATCACCGACCGACCAGTCAGGGTGAGTTTCCAGGTGATGTTCAATGATGGGCTTGAACACCCCCCAGGTCTCTTCGATGAGCGGAATATTGTATCCGATAAAACTGTTGGGGTTGTTGAGTTCGTGGGCAACACCGGCAACGACCTCACCCAGGGAGGCGAGCTTGTCTGCCTGGATTATCTGTTGGCGATGCAGTTCTGATTCCTTGCGGAGAATGACATCGCGGGTGATATCATGCCAGGCACCGACGATATGGCTGAAGGAACCATCCGGATTCCTGAAAATTCTGCGAAGATTACCCAGCCATTTGTAGCTGCCGTCCGAGCATCTGAAGCGATATTCAAACCGCTGGGTATCCATATGCTGCTGGTCTTCAAAATCCTTGAAGACCCGGTCCCGGTCTTCAGGATGCACGCGATCGTGCCAGAAATTGGGATCCTGCTCGAACTGCTGTGCTGAATATCCCGTGATCTCCTTTATTGCATTGCCCACATGTATCTTTCCCCATTTCCCGTCAACCTTTCGGGAATAAGGGACTATGGGCAGAGACTCCAGGAGTATTGCCATCTGTTCCGACGCTGTTCTGAGAGCTTCTTCGGAATTCTTGATCTCTGTGATATCACGGGCAAATACCGCCACCTTGATCACATTGTGCTTGGCGTCAAAGACCGGGTACATATCATTGTCGTACCAGACACCATTGTCATTGTCCTCGAACCGTACGGGCTTACCTGTCCGGAATACTGTCTCTGCGTTGTTCTTTCTCAGTTGAGTGACTTCCTCGGAGAAGTAATCCCATATACATGTTCCCAGTGCCTGGTTAAGGAGTTTTCCCAGCCTTTTTGCCGTGAGTTCGTTCAGGTACAGCACAGTACCCTCACGGTCAATCATGAGGATTGTCTCGGCAGGGGTATTCAACAACGCCCGTAGATCTTTCAGTTCTTCCTTGTGCCGGATCCTGGAGCGTTTGATCCAGTTCATTTCCTGCATCAGTTTTCTATGGGATGCAAAAATGTGTAACGGCTTTTTCTGCAGGTTTGGATCAATGAATGGAGGAGGGGGTCTGTGATCGTCGTGCTTCTGCATCCGTGAACTCCAAAACTCTTTCTGGTTGTGTTTTCAGGACTGATCAGGCAATGCCCTGTTGAGAGTCTACAGGATCATATACCTCTTGTGAGAAAGATTTTCAATCATAACCGTTGAAACAATAGTAATCGTATTGATAATTCTTATTGTTTATACGGCCTGACCTCAGGTTTTCTGTTCATTTCTTTGAGCGCCCGAAAGAAACGAACCAAAGAAATGCGCCCCATGAACCCGCTCCGTCTCTTTAGACGGAGTCCGTTCACTCGCTCGGAAAAATCTGCTCGCAATTGAACTCGCTCCGTTTCACTCCGCTCAGACAGAATTGCTCGTTTTCCAGATTTTACCTTCGCTCGCTCACCGTGTTCAAAGGGGATTTCTGAGAGGATTTTGTGTCTTATTTGTAGAGAGAAAATATAAATATCTTCTTTCTCATGGTTTTAATCTATAGGCCTAAGAATAAATAAGATAACATTTTTAATATTTAGAGCATATACTGTATAATCAGATTATTGAATTAATGAAATTTTTATATTTGGAGGACCAGTATGGTTTATAATCCTAAAGATTTACTTGGAAATCTTTTTCGAGCAAATATCAAGAAATCAATTATTGAATTACTCGAAAATAAGCAGTTATATCAAAATATAGATATTAATCACAAAAACATTGAAAGCTTTATTTCTAAACAGAAAGATGAGAGGGTTAGGCGTATATTAAAATCTTTTCCATCGAATCGTGGAATATCTGCTAAAGAAAGTGATGAGTTACTGAAAGATAATCTTAATAAGTATTTTTCTGAAATTAGTGGATACCCATGGCATGTAGTTGCTGAGC
>Ga0209408_1002612_pt1 | contig 10009 bp, 8 predicted proteins | sample AD_UKC107_MetaG_FD_184422 | JGI IMG/M metagenome (GOLD analysis project Ga0209408, IMG submission 184422) | Active sludge microbial communities of municipal wastewater-treating anaerobic digesters from Hong Kong - AD_UKC107_MetaG (SPAdes)... | ecosystem: Engineered > Bioreactor > Anaerobic >... | reverse complement strand
GCCGTGTATCAGCAGTCTTTTTACTTCTGTCTGTAGAGTGACTTCGTACTCTACAGACTGTTCATCAGCTTTTTCAAGTGATATATAAACATCTCCGAGTTCCTCCACTATGTTTTCCGGTGAAGGGAATGGTTCATCCCTGTAGGCAAAGCTTATAACATCAGTGGGTGTATCTTTCCCGCGGTATTCCCTGTTTATTTCATGAATTATTTTATTAGTTGTTAAAATTACTGAAACTGAAACATTAACAGCCTGAGTGAGCTCAAGGACTTTTTCTGAAACAGATGAAATATATTCTTTTGTAATACCTGAATACGGCAGGGATAACTCACCTTCTGTAAAAATTTCCACTTTACTCATTATCAGTCAACCTGGCCTTTTGTTTCGTTCACCTCTTTTTCAAGATCCTTAACCCTGTCTGCATCAGGGTATTCAATTCGTGTATGGAAAATACCGTAAAGCATGTTGAGGAATACATTCTGAACTTTTTTTAATTCAACCATTGAAAGACCGGAACTGTCAAGTTCTCCGTCATTAAGCTTGTTATATATTATTTTTTTCACCATACCTTCAATCTTATCCCTTGAAGGATCTTTGATTGATCTTGAGGCAGCCTCAATAGCGTCAGCAAGCATTACTATTGCTGTTTCTTTACTTCTTGGTTTCGGCCCATGATACTGAAAATCATCTTTGTCAACAAATTCCTCGTTACTTGTGCTGGCGTTTTCCAGTGCCTGATGATAAAAATATGTCATTGTTGATGTACCGTGATGTTCACTGATAAAATCTATTACTGACTCAGGGAGCCCGGAAGCTTTAGCCATTGCTACCCCTTTATCAACGTGTGATATTATAAGTTTTGAGTATTCACGCGGTGAAAATTTTTTTGCCCGAACATCAGTAATTCCGTTTTCAATGTAAACACCCGCATCAGGAATCTTGCCTATGTCATGGTAAAATGCCCCTACTCTGGCCAGCATGTAGTTACCCCGGATTTCTTTACATGCTGCCTCAGCAAGAGTTGATACAAGAAGAGAATGATTATATGTGCCGGGTGCATTAAGCAGCATCTTTTTGAAAATATCAGCATTAAGATCGGAAAGTTCAAGAAGTTTAAATTTGGTCGTGATATCAAAAATATGTTCATATATAGGGAATATGCCAAGAACAAGTATTGAATTCAGTATACCGTTAGCAATAGCAAGCTGACAATGTGTAAGTGTTATTTTTAACGGAGCATTTTCAATAAATGAAAGTGAGATAATTATTATTGAATTAATAACACCAAGTATCATACCGCCTTTAAAAAAATCGCTCCTTCTGTCCACATTAATATTAATGAATGAACCGATGAGAGCTGAACTGAAAGTAAGAATTACAACCTGAAGATCAACTTCCACCATCATGAATGTAAAGAATACAATGTATAAAGCTACAAATAATGAAAGATATATATTATAAAGAATAGATATCATCATTGTAACAAACGGAATCGGCATAAGTAAAATCATGGCGATCTTGGAAGTGCTGGCCATCTCAAAATTATCTACAAAAAAAGAGTAAGCCATAAAAAAGATAAGGAGAGAGAAAACTACCACTATACCTTTGCGATCGGGAAAATAAAATATTTCGTAAGTAAATGTAAAAAAACTCATAATTGCTACAAAGATGAACTGTAAAAGAATCACGCCAATTATAAAATTAACATGAGAGGTCTTTGCATGCCTGTTTAAAATTGTTATTTTCTGTAATACATCATTCGTTATTGTGTCGCCTTCCCTTACCAGAGTCTGACCTTTTTTCAGAACACCGGTGACAGGTTTTATGCTTTTAAGTTTTTCATCAATACGTCTTTTTGTCTCCTCTTCATTAAAAGCAAGGTTTGGTTTAAGATTACTTTTAATTACGGTTGCTATTGCGAGGATTGTTTCCTGCGGAAGATATGGGGCTACCGAGTAACAAATACTATACAGTCTCCCTTTTACGTTATCAATTGTAACAAGATCTTCAATTACAGCTGATACTTCATCATTCAGTTCCGCAGAGTCTTCGTTCCTTACTGTTATTGTCCTGATTTCAAGATTTAAAGGATTGTTATATTCTTTTCCAAGGACGCCAAGTCCACGGTAATCATAAATGTAAATAAGCATTTTTAATACGGCATTTTTCAACTGGCGGGGATTGTCATAACTTATGAGACTGAGGAGTATTTTGTCAGAATATTTTACCGACCCGGGAAGTCTGTTTTTAAGAACTTCAAGCTGAATGCTGAGATCATTATTGCTTAACGGGGGGTAATCTTCAAGAGTCTTAATAACTGCACTGAACAGTTCATCCGCAATTTTGAGGTTTTCCTGAAGTACAGATGAATTTTTATCAAAAACAAGTTTTTCAGCCTGCAGGGCTCTTTTCTTTTCAATATCAGTTTCTGATTCTTTAACAAAATAAATATCACGCTGAACACGAATATCTGACTGGGCAATATCTCCGACATTATATGTATAAGTTTTGTCCGTTATTCTATATGCAAGTATTCCGGCTGACATAAAGATAAGAATCAGCACAAAGATATAATAGAAACGGATCTTCTTATCTTTAAAAATTCTTAGAAAGTTCTGTTTTGATATGTCTCGAATATATCTCATAATGTTATACTATTCATTATACCCTGCATTTTCGTACGCAGCAACAATTTTTTCCACTACCGGGTGCCGGGAAATATCCTCTTTTGTGAAATTTATAAATTCAATACCCTCAATACCCTGCAGAATTTTGCGGCTGTGTAAAAGCCCGGAATTATGAGGTTTCGCAAGGTCAATCTGTGTAATATCTCCGGAGATTACAAATTTAGAATTAACTCCAAGTCTCGTCAGAAACATCTTCATCTGCGAGACTGTTGTATTCTGCGCTTCATCAAGAATAATATATGCATTATTGAGGGTCCGCCCTCTCATATAAGCAAGAGGTGCAATCTCAATATAACCTTTTTCAATAAAAGAAGAAACCCGGTCAAGAGTAAGAAGTTCAAAAAGTGCATCATAAAGAGGCCTCAGGTATGGATTTATCTTCTGAACCAGGTCACCAGGAAGAAAACCGAGATTTTCACCGGCTTCTACAGCGGGACGTGTAAGTATAATTCTTTCCACCTTCCCTTTTAAAAAGTAGTGAATTGCCGCAACAACTGCAAGGTAGGTTTTACCGGTACCTGCCGGGCCGATACCGAAAGTTACCGGTGATTTATGAATCGCATTAAGGTAATTTGCCTGATTTATTGTTCGGGGAACTATTGTACGGTTTGTATCCGGAATGTATATTTTAAGGCGGTTAATATCGTCCGCTTTGAATTTCTGTCCGGATTTTATTGATGAGGTAATATACCGGATTTCAAAATCATCAAGTTCATATGCCGTATCTTTACATGACAGATAATCAGAAAGGAGATGCAAAAGTTCAGAAGTTTTTTCTGTGCCATGTTCAGATTGAATGATTATTGTGTTACCTCTCGGAATGAGCGTAACATCAAGAATCTTTTCAATCTGTCTGAGGTTTTTATCTTTTAAACCGCATAGCCGTTTATAAAGACCGGTATCATCAACCTCAAAATTTTCGTGCTGCATTATTTCCTTACTACCCTGATCGACAGCTCATTTAGTTGATCTTCTGTTACAGGAGAGGGGGCTTCACTCATCATACATTGTCCTTTCTGAGTTTTCGGGAAAGCCATAACTTCCCGGATTGAACCTCTCTGAAGAAGAAGCATCATTATCCTGTCGAGGCCAAGAGCAATCCCGCCGTGAGGAGGTGCGCCATATTGAAGCGCATCAAGAAGAAATGAAAATTTCACCCTCGCCTCCTCTTCTGACATTCCTATAACACTGAACAGTTTTGACTGAATTGCTGAATCGCTTATTCTTATTGAACCGCCTCCGATTTCAACACCATTAAGCACAATGTCATAAGCCTGGGCCTTCATTTTGCGTGCGGTTTCCGGAGTTATGTTATCAAGCATCCCGGCATGTTCAGGGAGAGGCGCGGTAAACGGGTGATGAACAGCATAATATCTTTTGTCATCCTCATGGTATTCAAGAAGGGGAAAGTTGGTTACCCAGAGAAAATTAAGTTTATCATTATCAACCATATCAAGGTCACGGGCAACTTTCATTCTCATATGTGCAAGTGTTGAATTGACAATTGCTTCTTTATCTACTGAGAAGAATACAACAGCCGGATCTTTAAGATTAAATCTTTCTATAAGTTTAGCTTTTTCATCATCAGTTATAAATTTTGCAATTCCACCCTCAAGCCGGCCGTCGTTATACTTGAACATCGGAAACCCTTTGGCCCCGAATTTTTTAACATACTCGGAATAATCATCTGTCATTTTTCTGGAGAGCCTGCCGCCATCTTCAACAGCGAAACCTCTTATCACCCCATTACTGCTGAGCGCTGAAGCAAAAACATTAAACGTAGAATTAACAAAAATGTCTGTACAGTCCCGGATTTCAAGACCCACACGTGTGTCAGGTGCGTCAGTTCCGTATTTACTCATTGCTTCATCATAATCCATAACAGGGAAGTCATAATCTACATCTTTACCTGTTATCTCTTTAACGGTTTTCTTAATGAGACCTTCAATAATCTCCATTACCATCTTAGGAGTTACAAATGATAATTCCATATCTATCTGTGTAAATTCAGGCTGACGGTCATTTCTGAGATCTTCATCCCTGAAGCATTTAACTATCTGGAAATACCTGTCAAAACCGGAAATCATAAGTATCTGTTTAAACAGCTGCGGTGATTGGGGAAGAGCATAAAACTCGCCTTTATTTATCCTGCTGGGTACAAGAAAATCTCTTGCACCTTCGGGTGTTGATTTATTCAGTATCGGAGTTTCAATTTCAAAAAATCTGTTGTCAGAGAGATACTGCCTTGTGATCTGCATCATTTTATGCCGTTTCAGCATTGCTTCACGCATATCCTCTCTCCGGAGATCGAGAAATCTGTATTTCAGCCTCACCTCTTCGTTTATGCTGTCCCTGATGTCAATGGGAAATGGAGGGACAAGGGCCTTATTGAGAATTGTAATATCAGAAGCAACGATTTCTATATTTCCGGTTGGGATATTCGGATTTACTGTTTCAGGAGATCTTTCCCTGATTTTTCCTGTTACTGAAACAACATATTCGCTTCTTACACTGTCAGCCAGTTCAGCATTTTCAGCTGATATTGATGAATCGAAAACAGCCTGAATAATACCTGTGACATCACGAATTTCAAGAAAAACAATGCCGCCCAGATCCCTCTTTCTATCGATCCAGCCGAATACAGTGACTTCCCTGTCTTTATCTTTAGCGTTTATTTCACCGCAGTAAATCCTGTTGCTGAACATTTATCTCTCCGGAATATTTTTATTTCTGAATTTATTTCTGATCGCTGTTGATGGTGTCGGCTTTACAGAAATGATTAATTTGCTTAGGATATTTTTTTCATACCATGATTTGTCAAGCGTAAAAAAGAAGGTATTCAAATCAAGGAGCTGATGATTTTTCATATCACCTGTGATTAAAACATTTATTTTTTATTTTTATAAAAAAATGACATAATTTACTTGAAAATATAAATACAGGTTTTTATATTGCCAACAAATCCTATTACTCAAGGAAAAGATAATGGCAAAATGTGAAATCTGTGGAAAATCTGTTCAGTTCGGTTGCAGCGTGAGCCATTCACATAAAAAGATTAATAAAATGTGGAGACCGAACATTAAAAAGATCAGAGTTGTTGAGGACAACAGAACTGTAAGGAAAAACGTATGCACAAGCTGCATCCGTTCAGGAGCAATCCAGAAAGCAGTTTAGTGAAATAATATCAATTTCATATAAAAAAAGACTGTGCAAACAGTCTTTTTTTATTTTTTAATAATCTGAATTTTTCCAGCCCTTAAGGTAATATTTATAAAGCACCGGTTTATTGAAGGTGTTAATTTCTGTATAAATTTTTGAGGAATCATCCGGGAACACTGTTGAAGATATCAGAATTTCCCTGCTGTAGAATCGCCCCCTGGTTTTTTCCATCCTGTCATCATATATATCCAATTTTTTATCAGAAGCCATGTTAAATCCCCAGTCTCCGAAAGTAGGTATAAATGCATGGTACGGGTAGACATTTTTAAATGCATTTGACATTGTTTTATGAATACACCAGAAAGCATCTCTTGCGAAAAGAGATGATGTTGACTGGGTTACAAAAATCCCGCCAGGCTTAAGAGATCTTTTAACCAGTCTGAAAAATTCAACAGTGTAGAGTTTAGATATTGTCTCATCATGCGGGTCTGTAAAGTCAGCAATAATTACATCAAAACCCTGACGATTGTTTATAAGATAATCATAAGCATCTCCAATAATAACTTCTACCTTCTGATTTAAAAGTGAACTTCTGTTTATCATTCTCATTGTCGAGTTATTTTTTGCAAGGTCAGCCATGAAACCATCAAGTTCAACAAGAGTTATGCTATGAACGGATTCAAATTTAAGTATTTCTCTTACTGCAAGGCCATCCCCGCCTCCCATGACCAGTATCCGGGAGGCATCTGATTGTGAAGCAAGAATAGCCGGGTATACGAGCATTTCGTGATACCTGTATTCATCAGATGTTGAAAACTGAAGTGAACCGTCAAGATAGAGTCTGAAGTCATCACCGTTTCTTGTAAGTACTATCTCCTGGTATTTGGATCTCTTTGAGAATACAATGTCATCATAGAACATTTTTTTCTGCAGAATAGCATTTATCCAGTCCGAGTTGAATGCAAGAACTGCAAGGATAAGCAGTGAAGCAATTGCAAAAGTTATATCTTTCCGTCTTTCCCGATAATCCTGTATTTTCAAAATAACATAAACAGCAACGATGATATTCATCATTCCAACTATCAGGGAAGTCAGGAACCTCCCTGCGTAGGGGAATAGAATAAGAGGAAAAAGGAGAGAGCCGGCAAGCCCTCCTATGTAATCCAGTGTTAAGACGCTGGAGATAATATCTTTAAGCGCTCCGTAACTTTTAAGAATTCTGGTGAGTAATGGTATTTCAAGTCCAACAAGGGTTCCAATAATTGTGAGAAAAAATACATGAAGAGCATAAAATGAAGCTGAAAACGAAAACAGATAATTCAGAATAATTACAGAAAGACCGCCAACCAGACCAAGGGCTATCTCAACTCTGACAAAAGTTTGAAGAAGATTTTTTTCGAAAAAACGTGAAAGATAGGAGCCGAGTCCCATTGAACTGAGGAATACACCGATTGTTATGGAATACTGCTGCACCGGGTTCCCGAGCAGATAAGAAGCAAGAGAGCCCAGTACAAGCTCATAAATAATTCCGCAGAGGGATAAAATAAAAACAGAGAATAAGAGTATCCTCTGTTCGTTTTTGTTGAGTATATATTTCACTTTCTATTTCTGTTGCTCGATATTCTGAGCAGGAGCGCCTTTAGGAACACTTGCTGAAGGTGAGGATATTACTGATGCAACAATTATAGCTATGCCGAGAATAACGGCTCCTATAATAATCCCGAGAGAGATATTTTGATCATCTTCAATCTCCTTCTTAATTGAAAATGGAGTGAAAAAAGAAATAAGCAGAAAACCTAACCCCATCAGAATAACGCCAATCAGTGAATAAATCACTGTATCTACTACGCCATAAAGGATCATTGTCCAATCCATAAATTTATTACCCCCTGAGTTTATATTCTTATATTAAATTATTTGCCTGTTCTAAAACTGCCTGAACCGCCATGATATGGAACATAATAACCGCTTCCAGCCCTGAGAGATTTTCTTTCATCTCTGACTTTTTTGTGATATTCTTTACCTGCACCTGAATAGCCGATGTTATTCATTGTAAGAGCCGCTGCTCCGCCGAAAAGAAGTAATGATATTATTACACTTCGTATCATAGTACACCCCTATACCCCTGACATTTCAAAGGGGAGTTCATTGTAAGATTTGGAACGGATTTGGCTGACTCCCCAGAGAATAAAGAATATTATAAATGCAAATATATAATACCTGTAACCTTTAACTCTTGATATTTCAACAATCACTGAATCAGCTCTTCGCATTTTATTATTGTAGAGTTCAAGATAGACATAGTACTTCCCTGCTTCATCCAGTACAAAATCATTACTGAAGCTGAGATCTGATTCATGCCAGTATCCGTCACTGTCTCGGCCCTCTTCATCCCAGAAATCACCGGTTATTATAAATGATTCAACAGGTTCAGGCATTGCATCAATCTCTTCAAATAAATCTTTAAGTACGGACGGATTATTGATTCCATCTTTTACGGTTTCCTGCAGTCTTTTTTCACTGACGAGCATCATTCTGATGGACTGCCACTCCAGATTGAAATTCTGAACAGACTCATCTACCGAGAAACCGACATCATAAAGCGAATTACCCTGGCTGATTTCAAATGGTCCGTATAGGATCTGGCTGCTATATATTCTACCCTCAGTATCCTGTACCGTCTCATTACTGGTAAGGATCTGTTTTGTGTTCATTACACCTTTAACAGGGGTACTGCTGAAACAGCTGAAAATTGTAGCAGCAAAAGAAAGACACATGCCTGTTAAATATATACGGCTTTTCCATTGAAATTCGGATCTTTTTTTAACTGTATTCTGGTAAATTTCTTTATAGCTTTCAATATTAAATGCTTCAATTATCTCACCGTGTTTTATCCTTTCACCCTGAGTTATTGAAACTTCATCTTCAGACTGCTCAATTGTATAATGTTTTCCGCCGTTTTTAAAATCGTAGCAGAGAACAGCTTCACCTATTTCCGGCTGCCATGGAAGTTCACCTTCTGCAAGTACTATTCTTGCGTTATATCCGTCAGATTTGTTTACATTACGTCCGTCAAATTCGATATAACTGCTGCTGGATTCCATGTCAATAGAATCAGGAGTGTATTCTGAATAGGAATAAATTTCACCATCCTCTTCCACGAAATAATGGTAGGAGCCCTCATCAGTTACAGCTACCCATTCATCCCAGGTGGATTTTTCGTATTCCTCCTCATCCTGGTAGCGGAGCCTGCCGATGATTTCATACTGTACACCTTTCAAGTTCCCTTTAAGACCGAGTTTAAAAACAGTTGAATCCTTGTCAGCGGTAAGTTCATCGGCAAAAACTTCGTAGTATTCCTTAGTATGCTGATCGTATTCAGTATTACATTGAACACATCTGGCCAGGGGAACAGTTACGTTCTCCTCCTCGTCATCATCATAATAAGTGCGTGAGCTTTTAACAAGGTCACCGCTGCAAGAAGGACATTTCAATGCCTGAAGTTCTTCTCTATTATCTCCCATGGCATCCTCTGTTTGACTAAAAAAATGATTAAAGCGGGCTTACCCCTCGACCACTATATCGCGCTTCAGCAGAGGGCGGCCGGTAAACATTTCCACTTCATCCTCTGTATATTCTATTGAAACTTTTTTCCCTTCTGATACTGCATCAAGATATATAACCTCGGAACCCGGTTCCACGTAAAAGAAGAGTTCACCTTCCCCCCCTTCCACAACAGCTTTACCCTTTTCCTTAATCATAACCTTTTTATCCCCTACAAGCATATTCTGCCCTGCTTTTACAGTGGATATGTCAGGTATTTCTACTGCTTCAAAGAGATCAGTGTAAAGAGTGTATGTTCCGTCGTCTTCAGTGAACCAGGCTTTGTCTCCATCGTATTCGATAAACCATTCGTCAAAATGCCCTCCCTGGTATTTATACCTCATTCTGCCGAGAGCAGTGAATGTTTTACCCAGGATAGTACCGCGGGTACCAACCTGAAATATTGAAGGGAAATCAGCGAGTTTCGGATATTTACCTGCGACTGCTACACCGCCATCACTTACCTTAAGGTGAGTTCCGCAGTAGCCGCAGACAAGCACTTTGCTGCACCTGTTTACTATTTCAACAGGTGCTCCGCAGGAAGCGCAATTCATTGATGA
>Ga0209408_1002606_pt1 | contig 10013 bp, 10 predicted proteins | sample AD_UKC107_MetaG_FD_184422 | JGI IMG/M metagenome (GOLD analysis project Ga0209408, IMG submission 184422) | Active sludge microbial communities of municipal wastewater-treating anaerobic digesters from Hong Kong - AD_UKC107_MetaG (SPAdes)... | ecosystem: Engineered > Bioreactor > Anaerobic >... | reverse complement strand
GCAGTCCTTTATCACTCATTGTCTGGAGCATATCAATACACTTTTGAAGGTAATCAGGCAGAGGCATCCCCATCCGTTGCTCTACTATTGATTTATTCTACAATGGGTATTTCTTTTCTCGTTTAGAAGAATCAATACCCAATGATTCGAGGATAGTTTTTGCCAAATTGTCACTGTCTGAATCTAAGACTAATTGAAAAAGTTCAAGAGTCATTTTCAGACGTTGTTCATCATCCTCTTTATTTTTTTCACGGGACTCCTCCTCCGTCTTATTCTGAGGAGGGAAAGTCTTATTGTATCGTTCCAATAACCAGGAAGAGTCAAAATACTCATTTACGATATAAGGGTTATACGTATAAACCACATCCCACAGCTGATATCCTTGAATCAGATGCTCTCCCCGATACTTGAAGTACTGAAGTAATGCCGCCACCCTGGACCTTGTCAACCGGGTTTCCGTGTTCATGTTAATGATACCATTGTCACGATACGGATTGATATTGATTGGACACATGTATCCGTCATTCTTATGGAACAACGAATTAATCCACACATCACTAACCCGATAAGAACGATGACGATTAGAAGTTCTTGTCTTACACTCTTCCCCCAAATAGTCTGCAGCGACATAAGATTGCAAGCTGTAATTCATCACAAGCGTGTAGAAGAAATTGTCTGCAACAGACCGCATCAACGCATACTCTTTTGAATAATCATGCCCCTGATAGAAAAGTCTTGACACCGACCGGGAATCCACCTCAAAAGGTTCATCTAATTCTCCACATTTAAAGTATAACCTGTTATCTTCACAACGCATCCGCCCCTGTTTTGCACCTTCGCGCCACCCCATCTCTGCATAAAGGCCAAAAATGTAGATGGGTTTATCTGCCGCATTCCTTGGTATATCTTTGAGAAGTACGAAACTCAAATTATTCACCAAGCGATACAAGATTTCAAGAAGAGTGGACTTGCCGCTCCCGTTCTTCCCAACAATAGCATGTACGGATATATTACGAGCGAAGAAGCCCATGGGAAGGGCTTCTTCAAACCGGTACTCATAATTCACTTTCAAGTTCTTCCGTATGCGCTCTGCGGTCTTAGGAAAAACTTTGATGTAATCTATGTTGAATCCTGTATTTGGCATATCCGTAAAAAACACATTAATGACGCCCGATTATTTCCTTCATCCGAACATAGAGACTGTTCTGCATACCACCTCCGGCACCGCGTGCAAACTCACCTTTCAGAGCAAAGAGGGTTTCCCCATGAGGCTGGAGCGGCTTTAGATAATTGGAGAAAAAAGAGATAGTCTTTGCATATACAAGCGGCGAAAATGCATTCGTCTTCATCTCCATCACATCTGCATTGGGCATTTCAATATGAGCATCCTTTAACAACGAAATAATAGCACCTACACCTGTTGTCTTACATAAGACAGAGGAGGGCTTATCCTCCACTTCCTCTGGCCAAATAGTTTTGAACGTAAACCTTACCGCTGCAAAATATGCTAATAGCTCATGGGCTATATACTTGTAATTCTGGTCGTTTCTTTTTAACATCTCAACAGCATCCGACCAAATACCTCGTGAAGAAAGGTGCTTCATAAAGGCTTCGACCAAAAAGGATTGTGAAACATATCCGGAACCCTTACCAAGCATCTTCACAAAACCTTTGAACGCAGAAGAAGAATCGTTCTCAAGAAGTACGACCAACTCATGTGCCAGGTATATCTCATTCTGTTTTGGAATAGTATTAGAATCATCTAACGGAATTGAGACTCCATAAATATCATAGAATAGGGACTTATTTACTTTCTTCTGATTAAAGTTCACATTGGCGAAAATTTGCGCTTGTTCCCACATGTCATAATTAACCAGAATGGTACAGCTAAATCTAAAGTTTTCAATATACCTGATAATGGTTTCACTATTGTATCCATAAACAGAAGACGAACAACTAGCCTCTTCATAAAGACGTTTTACCCCTGAAAAACGATGCTGACCATCTACAATCATTGTCTGCTCGGGGACATCAAAATCAAAACACTCACCAATCTTAAATATATTGGGATTCTCGCTTTCATTCGGACACGCAAGAATAATGGAATTAGGGAAGACCAGATTAGTCCCGCCCTTCTCATTTGCTGCTATGCATCTTACAATGTACTTCGCTATGGATTTAACCCTATCCTCCACTATCTGACGCTGATAATCACTATTAGATTCTTCTGTTCTATAACTTAGACGTACCCTTCCGTCTAATTCTTTAAAAGAGACCAGACCAGCTAGTACAGACTTTCTCTTTTCCTCGAAACTATTATAAACAATAACTTTACTCATTTTTCTCTCCTCCTTCCGCATGTTGAACATTATTTGTTAACGCATCAATATCCTTCACCCCATCATGAGCAAAAGCGCCACCAGTGGAAGAATCCTCTTCTGCCGAATCATAACGTTCTGCTTCTTGCTTTTTGGATTCGAGCTTATTAATTCTTGCTTCCAAAGGCGCAATTTGAGATTGGAATATTTCCTTCATTATTTGCTCCCGGAGAAGTTTAGCAGCCGTAGTATCTCCAACAATGTCCTTAAGTTGCTTTTCCACTTCCGACTCTAAATGGTCCGCCACATAATCTTCTGCAGTTTGGCTCGCTTTTTCGCCAGCCAATGACTGTGCTTTTTGCTCGATATCCTTTATTGTCCTATACCCAAGAAAACCCAAGAGCGCCACAACAAAAGCAGCAATGCAAGAGACAAGCCTAAAGAAGTCTGATTCTGTTTCCTGAGATTTCAAAAGTAGATTATACTTGTCTGTTATTTCCTGACTTTGTCTGTCTAACTCAACGACCAACTGCTTTATCTGGCTCTCATTCTCTATTAACACTGTTTCAACAGCCAATGAATCCGTTGGAATATTCAGCTCAATATTGACTTCTCGAACGTTATAAGATTTATTCTTCAACGGCCATATAACGAGAAAGGCCATTGTTAGCGAAAAGACAATAGAAATGGTAACAAATGCTCCTTTTACCGAGTTGTTCTCATTCCCTTCTATGTGTTTAGCTTCGCCTTCTTTCTTATTCTTTTTACTCTTACACATTGTTCAATATACTTAGTTATAATGCATCCTACTTCACTCTCCCTTCCTCCAACCTCCTCTCATACTCTTCCTGGGTGCGGCGGCGCTTGCTGCCCCACTGGGGCCAGAAGAGGTAGCGGCAGAATTGCCAGATTGTATTCAAAACACCTTTTACTGTCATAAGCTCAAAATATCTTCTGGTCCCAACGGCTCCCACTTCCCGTCCTTCATCTCCAATAACACAGAGCCACTCTCCAGCGCACGCACCGTGTGCCATTGACCTGCCGGAATATTTATCAGGAAATTGGGACCACCTGGCGTCAGTTCGATGGCATCCGTACAAATCCGCTCCAACTCATCGTAGAACTCCTCCACAAACCTTCCACGCAAACACACTACCGTCTCCGATGTATATTTATGCCGATGAATGGGCAGCGGACTCCCCGGCTCAATCGCATTCAGCATCCGCTGACTGCCGTCCTCCGGCCCATTCCGCAGGACCATATTCATCCGTAACCATGGCGAGGCCTTAGCCTGGGCGGTTAATTCGTCTAATACCGCTTGTGATACTACCATAATAATGAATTGTTATATCTCTTCACCCGCATACTTCATCTTCTTTCCCAACACCGTGCAGAAGATCATCTGGATATCCTTGATAAAAGAATAATGCCGATAATAATAGCAATTCAGCCGCACCTTATCCGGATAAATCACGTTGTCGTTATACTCTACTGCTATTTCTTGCATAGGGCGAGTATCACCATCCTTCTGCTTCTTAGCCACATACTCAGAAATCATCTCATCTTCCAGACGATATTTCAGCGTTGCCGGCCCCGTAATGCCGGGCCGAAGCTTCAGCACGTCCCTGTCCTCCCCCACAAGCTTATCCGCATACCCCGGCACATCCGGCCGAGGGCCGACGAAACTCATCTTGCCGATGAGCACATCCCACAGCCCGGGCAACTCATCTAACTTCCAGTGCCTCAGTTTAGCGCCCAGTGGCGTGATCCGACTATCCCCTGCCACACTCACTGTGCTGCCGTTATGCTTCACCGTCATTGTGCGGAACTTATGGCAATTGAATAGTTTCCCGTTAAGGCCCACCCTCTTCTGTACAAAGAACGCAGGGCCTCCCGGCATCTTCACCTTAACCAGAATAGCCACAATAACAAGAACAGGCCATAACACAGCAAGTCCTAAAAATGCCACTATCCTGTCAAATAGCCACTTTAGTATCATACGATTGCTGCCTTAATGGTATCCACAATATACCGCACATCATCATCCGTCACATACGGTCCAGCCGGCAGGCACATTCCCACCTTAAACAACGCCTCACTCACACCATTCACATATGCAGGAGCATTCTTGTACACCGGCTGCTTGTGCATGGGTTTCCACAGCGGACGGGCCTCAATCTGAGCCTGATCCATCAGCACTCGCAAAGCCTCCACATTGGCGTTAGGTTCACAGTCTGTATGCGCACTCGTTGCAGCATGAATCACACCGGCAGCACCACCCACGGCACCCGTCACGATGGTCTTGTACGCATTCTCCTGCCCCTTAATCTTCAGGTTCTCATCCAGCGTGATGGTGCAGAGCCAGAAGTTAGAGTCATAGCGGCTGTCAGGATTGCCGTGCACCTTGATGCCCTTCACATCCTTCAGCAGATCCTCATACAGAGCCTGCACATGCTTATGGTGCGCAATATGGTCATTCACCACCGTCATCTGTCCACGGCCAATACCGGCACAAATATTACTCATACGGTAGTTGTATCCAATCTTTTCGTGCTGATAATACGGATAGCTCTCACGATACTGGGTAGCATACATCATAATCTCGCGCCACTCATCCTCATTGGCAGTAATCAGGGCGCCACCACCACTTGTGGTTATCATCTTGTTTCCATTGAACGACAGCACACCATATTTACCAAACGTACCCAACACCTGACCATTCCAGCGACTACCGAAACCCTCAGCAGCATCCTCCACTACAGGGATACCATACTTATTGGCAATCTCCATAATGCGGTCAATCTGATATGGCATACCATAGAGAGCCACAGGCACAATAGCCGCAGGCTTCTTGCCCGTCTTGGCAATACGGTCTTTGATAGCCTCCTCCATCAGTTCCGGATCCATATTCCACGAATCCTTCTCCGAATCCACGAACACCGGTGTAGCGCCCAGATACGTTATCGGGTGACTTGACGCACAGAATGTGAAGCTCTGCACAATCACCTCATCCCCTGCTTTCACGCCGCAGTTCAGCAGTCCCAGATGTACTGCAGCAGTACCTGCACTCAAAGCCACCACACGTTTGTTTTCACCAACAAACGCTTCCAAATCCTTTTCAAAGCCGTTAACGTTAGGGCCCAGGGGAACCACCCAATTGGTATCAAACGCCTCCTTGATGTATTTCTGTTCTAAACCTTCATCAGACATGTGCGCAAGGCACAGATAAATACGTTTTCTTTCAGACATAATATATTAGTTTATTTGTTTCGCGTTAATAATAACTTCAATCCAAGACCAGTTAAGGCGCGACTTTGCCACTACTCTCCTCTCATTGCACTTCTCAATCCATTGAACATGATCCTCTGGAAGAACCTTAGGGAGTCCAACGGGAATATCCTTGCATGATTTATCAAATCACTAATGCGCCTGCCCATGGAGACACACTTCCTTATGAGATAAGGATACTTGCTGAAATGACTCATATCGCGATTGTGACCCATATTACCAGACTTCAGTATAAACTCCATTATCCGGTCTGCCTTCTTCCTCCATCTTACATCTTCCTTCTTACTTCTTACATCGAGGAGCGGCATAGCATCCTTCGGGAATCCAAGGTATTCTATTGCCAAAGCACCGAATGCTTTCCATTCGCTCATCAATCCAGCTCCCTTAATCCGTGATTCCAATAATCCGTAATTCAGTGAATCCCTATACGTCCACAGCAACCGACACCAATCACAAACCTGCCTCAGTCCAACACCCTCAGTAAAAAAATGTTGCAATATATGCGTAAACACATAAAATACATCATTCTCTACAGAAAGCATAAAAATTTGAACACCCTTATTGTCCCAAGATCTAACATTCCCTCCATTAAAGGTATCAAGGAATAACACATCCAATTGCTTATCTATCCGTAACGATATACCACTATACAAGCGCCCATGCAATTCAACCACCCATTCACCAATAGCCATTCCAATATGTTTTTGACGCGCATACTCTTTTTCAACATATGATGCTAAATTCGTCAAAAAACATTTCGCTTTTTCATAGTTCTCTTCGCTAAGGAATAAATCCACATCACCACTGGCTCTCCAAAATGGTCTCTCATAACATTGGGCAATTCCTTGGCCTTTTACCAATAGGGTATAAATACCCATTTTTCGCATAGCCTGCACAAGCTCTGCGATAAACCGGTTCATCGCCTTGTTCCGCTGCTCAATTATCTGCACCTCCCCAATCCACTGCAGCAGTAACTACATTTTCCGGAGCATACCCACCCAGTTTTCGAGGTCTGAATCATAGACTTTCAAACTGAAAGCACATTCAGAATCCAGACATCCCGTTCGCTCGCAAAAAGAAGAAAACGCGAGTAGAATGGCCCAGAACGCTTACAATATTAAATTTATAAAGGAGTTGCAGCCGGCCGCCAGGCCGTCGGCGCCCCTTTTTCCGGAGCAAACCCGTTCACCCTTTGACCGGGAGCGCCCGGAGGTGTGTTCCGCGGCCACTTTTCCGGAGTATACCCGTTCAATCGGAAGTAAAACCATGCTGATCCTCAATGTTTTCCGGAGCAAGCCCGTTCACTTTTCTTCTTGTGAGTACCTTTGCGTTCTTATTCAAGAACACAAAGGCAATATGGCAGGAAAGATCACATCAATGAGCAAAATCAAGCAAGTGCTGATAATGCACAAACAAGGGATGTCAAACAGGGACATCGCATCTGAAATCGGTATCAACAAGTGTACGGTCAATGACTATATGCGCAAGGTGCGCCTTGACACATTGAGCATTGACGAACTTCTCGCATTGGACGATCCAGTCCTCGAAGGTCGCCTTTTCGCCGGCAGCCCGGCATATACGGACCCTCGCATGGCGGAGTTCCTGAAGGAGTTGCCCTACTTTGTCGAACAGCTCAAGATACCGCATGTAACCAGGTTCCTTTTGTGGGAGGAGTACATCAAGAAGCATCCGAACGGTTACGGCAAGAGCCAGTTCTTCTTCCACTTGAAGCAGAATCTGGTGGTCGAGAAGACAGCTGTTGCCGTTCTTGTAAACAGGTATGAACCCGGAAAGGAACTGTTCATTGACTTTGCAGGAGACACACTCCACTACATTGACCCGTCCACGGGCGAGGTCGTGGAAACACAGGTCTTTGTCGCCACGTTGCCATATACTGACTATGCCTACGTCCTGTGTATCGAGTCCCAGAAGGTGGAGGACTTCATCCACTGTATCCGGATGTGTCTTGAATATCTTGGCGGTATCCCCAAAATCATAGTCCCCGATAACCTGAAATCCGCTGTCATCAAGGCGGATATCCACGAACCGACTCTGAACAAGGCCCTTGAGGATATGGGCAATCATTACGGCTTTGCCGTGATACCCGCCAGAAGCCTGCACCCCAGGGACAAAGCCCTTGTTGAAAGCCAGGTGAGCCGAATCTACCACAATGTGTATGCAAGGCTCCGCAACCGGGAGTTCTACTCTCTGAGTGAGCTGAATGCGGCCGTATCCGAAGCACTGCTCAAGTATAATCAGACAAGGATGCAGTTGCGCCCTTACTCACGGGAAGAGCACTTCCACTCGTCCGAAAAAGCCTCCCTTCAGCCGCTTCCGGACTCCATCTACGAGATGAAGTACTATAGCCACGTTACCGTCAAGGAAACTGGCGAGGTGTACCTGAGTTGCGACAAGCACTTCTATAGTGTCCCATATGAGTTGATCGGCCGCAAGGCAAGCATCATCTACACCCGATCTCTTGTTAAGGTGTATGTGGACAACAAGAGCGTTGCCGTCATACCCAGAGACAGGACTCCAGGCAAACATACGCAAATACCGGAGCATCTGGCGCCCAATGTGAGAGCCTATCTGGAGAGGTCTCCGGAATACTACTGCGACAAGGCAAAACACGTCTCTGAGTCTCTTGAAAAGCTCTTTCAGTCAATGTTCTTCAACAGGGCAACCGGCGTCAACTATGACGTGTACTACCGCAGTTGTGAGAAGATGCTGTCATTACAGAAAAACACTGAATCGTCACTCTTTGACAAGGCCTGCGACGTATGCCGTATCAATCAGATATACAGAGGCTCCGGTCTGGAGGATGTCATAAACGCAATGAGCAAGACCATCTCAGATGAAGCGGAGGAGACGAACACCATAGTCACTAATCACGAAAACACTCGAGGATCAGCAGCATATAAGTAAAACAATGGAACATCAAGTACAAACGGCCCTCAAGGGCCTCAAAATGCCTGGAATGGCAGCCTGCTGGCAGTCAATGGAGGAAACACACCAATCGGACAAACTATCCCTCCGTGACGGCCTGCAAATCCTCATTCAGGCAGAAAAGGACAACAGAGAAAACAACCGCATCGCCAAACTCATCAAAGATGCCAACTTCCGCATCCCAGCTCTTATAGAGGAGCTCGAAATCGATGAAACGCGAGGAGTACCCGCCGACACAGTATTGCAACTCTCTAGCGGAGAATACATCAAATCTGGAAGTACTGTCATCATCTGCGGGGCCACAGGCACCGGCAAATCATATCTTGCATGCGCACTTGGCAACAAGGCCTGCAGACAAGGTTACCGCGTAGCATACTACACAATGCAAAAACTTATGGACACTATCAGAATCGCGCGCCTGGAGGGCAAAGACCAGAAGTTCTTCGACAAACTGAACAGACTCGACGTCCTTATAATCGATGACTTCGGGATGAAACCCATTGAAGGACAGCAACAGAACGACATCGAGCAGATACTGGACGACAGATACAGACGCAAGTCACTCATCATCTCCAGTCAACTTCCAGTGTCAGACTGGCATGGACTCTTCAAAAATGAACTAATAGCTGACGCTTGCTTGGACAGAATGGTGCATAAGCCAATACGCTTCCAACTCCAAGGGGACAGTCTACGTAAAAAATACTAACTTTGCTGAACTTAATTGAAAATCTCACACCCAGAGTGAACGGGTATCACCGGAATCACTGAACGGGTATCGGCCGGAATACGTAGCAGTAACTCTTTTGGTGGTTTAAATTCAGAATGCTCTAAGCCTGCAAGAACAAGTCCCAGAACAGATTGCTCCTGAGCCAACTGGTATATATAATGCCAGTCCGAGGTTCCGTCAATGCATATATCTAGATTTCCCTTTCCCCATAGCCCTGATTTAAGCAAAGAGAAAAAGACGGCAGATTCTTTCGCCATTATCATTTAACCTTTTAAAAAGGGCAACTCTAATATTCCCATCAAACTTCCCCATCCGTACGAAAGGTGAAGCACAAAGAATGTGATAAGCAAATAAAAGAAATTGAGCTTCTTCTGGATTGCCAACTTTAAGCTTACTGAAGACAACAACCCTATGTATGCTAACAAAGATGCAAACGACACCAAAGCAAATGGCCACCAAACAAATGCCAAGAGCAATGGCACAATAAGCGATAACAAGAACAACAGCGGAATAAAGTGCCTCAATGATAACGAAGAGAACATCTTGGTATAATACACGGTTAAGATATTCCACTTACCATTACCATAGTTGTTCTTGGCCAATGCATGCCATGTCTCACGTGCCAAATAGGTACAGTATGTATAAGGCAGAATGTAGATTTTGCCACCACCACGAATGATTCGTTTATTCAGCTCAATATCCTGATTACGCACTAGCCTTACATCGTACTTACC
>Ga0209408_1002598_pt1 | contig 10019 bp, 7 predicted proteins | sample AD_UKC107_MetaG_FD_184422 | JGI IMG/M metagenome (GOLD analysis project Ga0209408, IMG submission 184422) | Active sludge microbial communities of municipal wastewater-treating anaerobic digesters from Hong Kong - AD_UKC107_MetaG (SPAdes)... | ecosystem: Engineered > Bioreactor > Anaerobic >... | reverse complement strand
CGTACATAATAAGAAATCAAAAATAAAAAGTAATCTGTTTCAACCCTTATACCTTTTAGAAATGGATGCTTATTATAAGCCAAATAAAAATATTCAGAATGTTAAAGAAATTCAAAGTGCTTATATTTTTTCAAGTATGCCTTATGATATCAGGAAAAGTTCAATAGCTCTGTTTATTGCCGAAATATTATATAAAACACTACAAGAACACGAAGCCAATAAAGATTTATTTAATTATTTATTTCATTCAATTCAGCTGCTGGACTTAAAGGATGATAGCATTTCGAACTTTCATCTCTACTTTTTGGTTCATTTAAGTAAGTATCTCGGATTTTTCCCAAATAATAATTACTCACAGGAAAAGTGTTATTTTGACCTAAGGGCTGGTAGTTTTATGCAGATTAAACCTATGCATAACTCATGCCTTGAAAAAGGGCTAAGTAAAATATTCTCGCAATTGCTTACTTTCTCTGAAAACCAGCATCAGGAGATAGAATTATCCCATTCGGAACGAATGTTTTTATTAGAAAAGTTGGTAGAATTTTATTCTTTGCATCACGAGGGAGTAGTAAATATTAAATCATTAGGTGTATTAAAAGAAGTATTGCATTAGTCACTAGATTTAAAAAGTTTAGGTGCATTAAAAGACAGTTAACCAAATTTAACAATCAAACGCATTTCTTAACTGTTAAAACAATTAAATTAGCTGTTTTTAGTTTTATAAATTCTGAAAAAGCAATTGTTAATAAAAAAAGCAGAAAGCCTGTTACAAGGCAGATTTTTCGTAAAGATATTTTTTTACATTTGCGACCAATTTTTTAACCAATTTAATTTGTGATGATAAAAGCAAAGTTATCGAACATTGGAAAAGACATATTTACAATTATATCGGAACTTGTTCAGGATACTGATATAATTAACCTTTCGAAAATAGCGCCGGATATTCAGTGTTCTGATAAACTAACCGAACTTTCTATTGAATATATTAAACAAAAGTCAGGAGAATATGCTCATCCCGACGGATTACTTGAACTCCGTGAAGCTATATCAGAAAAAATTGAAAAAAGATGTGGAGTAAACTTTAGCGCGTTAAACGAAATAACCATAACTGCTGGTGCAACACAGGCGATGTATACTGCTATCAGTAGCTTTGTTAGCGAAGGCGATGAGGTAGTGATTTTTGAACCTGCAATTAACAGCTATGTTCCTGCAATTGTGAGTTGTGGCGGAAGGCCTGTTTTTGTGCAATTAAAGCATCCTGATTACAGAATTGATTGGGAAGCTGTGCAAAAAATTATTAATACACGTACAAAATTGATTATAATAAATACGCCTCATATTCCGACCGGCGCAATTTTTACCGACGAGGATATTGCTCAATTACGTAAAATAACCAATGGTACCAAAATAAATGTTATAAGCGACGAAGTTTTTGAACATATGGTTTACGACAAACAAAAACATGTTAGTGTTTTATGTAACGAACAATTGGCAGAGCGAAGTATTGTTGTATCGTCGTTTGGTGTATCATTTAATGTTCCCGGATGGAAAATCGGGTATTGTGTTGCCTCTGAAAAACTGATGGCTCAAATAAGGAAAAATCAGTTATTCCAGGTAAATTCGGTAAATACTCCTTTGCAATATGCATTAGCCGATTATTTAAGAAGTAAGATAGATTATAATTCGATAAGTAAAAAATTTGAGAAGAAACGCGACTTGATGGTTGAGCTACTTAAGGACTCGCGTTTTGAAATTATCCCAACACAAAGTACATTTTATCAGCTTATCGACTATAGTGCAATAAGCAACGAAAAAGATACTGAATTTGCACGCAAGCTTATGGATAATTATGGTGTTGCTTTATTCCCATTATCGGTTTTTTATCACGATACTATCGATAATAAAATATTAGGCTTAAGTTTTGCCCGCGAAGAACAAATTTTGAAACAAGCCGCTAAGAAATTGGCTCAGGTATAACGATATTTCTTTTTAATGATTTTTCTAAAACCAAATATTCCTTATATTTGGTTTTGCTTTTTTATGTGTTACCTGGCTTTTTCGATATATGCAGATTATAAATTCAATAGTTACCTGGTTAAATTTTAAAAGGTTATACCAAATAGACCTGTTTAAAAAATTCCCATACGATGCCCAGCGAGAGGTTTTATTCAAACTGGTTGACCAGGCTAAAGATACCGAATTTGGGAAAAAGTATAAATTTAACTCTATTGATAGCATTGAGGAATTTCAAAAACATGTCCCCATTCATAGTTACGAGGATATAAAACCATATATCGACCGCTTATTAAAAGGTGAACAAAATCTATTATGGCCATCGGAAATTAAATGGTTTGCCAAATCATCAGGAACTACCAGCGATAAAAGTAAGTTTATCCCCGTATCGAAAGAAACTCTTGAAGATAGCCATTTTAGGGGCGGAAAAGATATTTTGGCTTTATATACTACAAATTACCCCGAAACAGGAATCTTCAATGGAAAAGCATTAACCCTGGGTGGTAGCCACCAGATTAACCGGATTAATAATGAATCGTTTTATGGCGATTTATCGGCTATTTTGATTGAAAACCTGCCTTTCTGGACTTATTTTATTAAAACACCAAGCCAGGAAATAGCTTTGCTAAGTGAATGGGAAGAGAAAATGGAGAAAATAGCTAATGCCACCATTAAAGAAAATGTTACCAATATTGCTGGTGTGCCATCGTGGATGATGGTCCTTATAAAATATATACTCCAAAAAACAGGTAAAAATAATATTCTGGAGGTATGGCCAAATTTAGAGCTTTTTACACATGGCGGGGTTAGCTTTGAGCCTTACCGCGAGCAATATAAAAAGCTTATCCCCAGCGATAAAATGAATTATATGGAAACATATAATGCATCCGAAGGATTTTTTGCTATCCAGGATTACCCTTCGCGAAACGACATGCTTTTAATGTTGGATTATGGTATTTTTTATGAATTTATCCCGATGGAAGAACTGGGTAAAGAATATCCGAAAGCTTTGCATATTGATGACGTTGAGCTAAATAAGAATTATGCTATTGTAATATCTACTAATTCGGGGCTTTGGCGTTACATGATTGGCGATACAGTTATTTTTACCTCATTGTATCCGCACAAAATAAAAATCAGCGGGCGTACCAAACATTATATTAATGCCTTTGGCGAAGAGGTGATAATTGATAATGCTGAAAAAGCATTGCATGAAGCTTGTGTAAAAACCGGGGCACTTATAAAAGACTATACCGCAGCTCCCGTTTTTATGAGCGAAAATAGTAAGGGTTGCCACCAGTGGTTAATTGAGTTTGATAAAAGGCCAGGCGATTTCAGTATTTTTGTTGATACCTTAGATATTGCCTTGCAAAGGCTAAACTCCGACTACGAAGCTAAAAGGTATAAAAACATGACACTGGAAAAACCCATGGTTATTGAGGCTAAAGAAAACCTTTTTTACAGATGGCTTAAATCAAAAGGGAAAATCGGGGGGCAAAACAAAGTGCCACGCCTTGCCAATAACCGCGAATATATCGATGAGCTTATCGTATTAAATAATCAATTGCAATGAGGCTTGCATTTTTCATTATCCTGAATTTTATGTTTTATACTGGCATGCGTGCCCAGGGTAATTTTATATTGGAAAAAGAGTTGGATTTGAGTTATGATTTTATTGCAACTGATGGTTTCAGTAAATTATATATAGTAAATAATAATACACTATATCAAATTGATTTAGAGAACTATTCTCAAAAGAATTATACTCACTCATTAACTGGGGGAATATCAGGTATTGATGCTTCAGACCCCTTTCGTATACTGATTTTTTATAAAGATTTTAATCAGGTTGTTTTTATAGATAAAAATCTTGCCCCCATTGTTAGCCCGATTTTTTTAAACCAAATGGGATTTGATCATGTTGCAGCAGTGTGCCAGTCAATTAATGGAGGATTCTGGTTATTTGATCAAAGTTTGCAACAGTTGTTTTATTTAGATAAAAACCTGAATCAATCTAAAAAGAGTAGTTCGTTATCATTTATTATTGATCAAAGTTCGGGTTTAAGCCCGGTTTATATGGTTGAAAAAAATGATTACATTTATATTGGTATTCGGGGGCAGGGGATATTGCTTTTTGATAACTATGGGACTTATATTAAAATGTTTCCTGTTGAAGATATATCTGGTTTTCAGGTTATAGATGATAAAATATATTACAGTAATAATAATAAATTAATGTATTATAATACGGCTGATTATGAGCAAGGTGAAATAGCTTTACCTTTAGAAGTGTTTGATAGAGTGTTGATAAGTAATAAAAGAATTGTAGTAACAAGAGAAAATAAAGTTCTTATATTTAAAACGAATATTTTTTAGTAGCGATTGTGAGAAAGAAGAAAGATAAAAAGGATAAAAGCTTAAAGAGAAAATACAGAAAGACAATATTGTTTAATAAGCGTGAGCTTCAGGCGTTTGAACATTATTGCAAAAAATATAAAATAACGAATCATTCAAAAGTGATGCGGGAAATGATAATAACCACAGTGTTAAAAAAATTCGACGAAGATTATCCGTCGCTTTTTGAACAAACACCAACTTTATTTAATCAGAATCCCGATAAACGATAAAATATTAGTATATGGTAAAAGATAACACTAAAGGGGCAATGCATATTGCAATAGCAGGTAATATTGGTTCTGGAAAAACTACCCTGGCAGGATTACTTTCAAAACATTACAATTGGGAGGCACATTACGAAGATGTAGATGATAATCCTTACCTGAACGATTTTTACGATGATATGCAACGTTGGTCGTTCAATTTACAGGTTTACTTTTTAAATAGCCGTTTAAATCAGATCTTAAATATCCGTAAATCGGGAAAAACTGTTATTCAGGACAGGACCATTTATGAAGATGCTTATATTTTTGCTCCAAACCTTCATTCTATGGGTTTAATGTCAACAAGGGATTTTGAAAATTATTTTACTCTTTTTAACCTGATGACATCCTTAATTCAACCACCGGATTTGCTGGTATATTTAAGAGCTTCGGTTCCTACATTGGTTAATCAGATTCAGAAAAGAGGAAGGGAATACGAAAACTCTATCCGTTTGGATTATCTTAAACGATTAAATGAAAGATATGAAGCTTGGATAGGGTCATATAAATTAGGCCCACTATTAATTATTGATGTCGACAACCTTAATTTTTCAGAGTTAAAAGAAGATTTAAGCCTTGTGATTAATAAGATTGATGCAGAAATCCATGGTTTATTTTAAAGTTCATATTAAAATTTTATCTATATAAAAAAAGCCGGCATTCGTTGAAGCCGGCTTTTGATTTAATATAAAGTTATTATTTGATTACTCCCATTTCTTTTCCAACTTTTATAAATGCTGCAACAGCCTTATCCAGGTGGTGTTTCTCATGAGCTGCAGATACCTGTACTCTTATTCGGGCTTGTTCTTTAGGTACAACAGGGAAATAGAAACCGATTACATAAATACCTTCTTTAAGCAGTCGGGCTGCAAAATCCTGAGAAAGTTTTGCATCATACAACATTACAGCTAAAATTGCCGATTGTGTAGGTTTGATATCGAAACCGGCAGCCATCATTTTTTCTTTAAAATAGTCGCGGTTTTCCATTAATTTGGTATGTAAAGCATCCGATTCTTTAAGCATATTAAATACTTCGATGCTTGCACCAACCACTGCAGGAGGTATCGAGTTTGAAAATAAGTATGGCCGTGAGCGTTGACGCAATAAATCGATAATCTCTTTACGTCCTGTTGTAAATCCACCAATAGCTCCACCAAATGCCTTTCCTAAAGTGCCGGTAATAATATCCACTTTGCCACGAACATTGTAAAGCTCGGTAACTCCACGTCCGGTTTTTCCAACTACACCTGCAGAGTGGCATTCGTCAACCATTACAAGGGCATCATATTTTTCAGCTAATTCACATATTTTATCCATTGGAGCAACATTCCCGTCCATAGAGAAAACGCCATCGGTTACAATTAATCTGAAACGCTGAGCCTGTGCTAATTTAAGTTGCTCTTCAAGGTCGGCCATGTTTGCATTTTCGTAACGATAACGTTGTGCTTTACATAAACGAACACCATCAATAATAGATGCATGGTTTAACGAATCGGAAATAATAGCATCTTCTTGCCCTAATAAAGGCTCAAATACACCACCATTAGCATCGAAACAAGCTGCATAAAGTATAGTATCTTCAGTTCCAAAATATTCAGCTATTTTAGCTTCCAGTTCTTTGTGCATATCCTGGGTTCCGCAAATGAATCTAACAGATGACATTCCATATCCTCTGTCGTCCATTGCTTTTTTAGCAGCATCAATTAAACGGGGATTGTCCGATAATCCTAAATAATTGTTTGCACAAAAATTTAAAACGCTTTCGCCGGTACTAATTTTTATTTCTGCTGTTTGATGGCTGGCAATTATTCTTTCCTTTTTGTATAATCCAGCACTTTCAATAGCTTCTAATTCTGTTTTTAGGTAATCTTTAATTTTTCCGTACATTTTTCTAATATATTTTATATTTTTTTAAACAGTATGATAATTAGATTGTTTATATACTTATGTAATGACAAAAGTAATGTAAAAATCATCAAAAGCCTTTTTATTTTTCATGTTTTTAATCAGAAATTGAATAGGTATAATTTAAAAATGGATACTAAATAAAGTGCCATAAAAGTTTTTGCTAACAGAGATTAGTATAAGATATAAATATGTTTATATTTACATAGATAATTTTGGTAAAGTAATCAATAAAAAATTATTTGTTATGAAAGATGCGGTACTTATTGGCTCGGGTATAATGAGCTCAACAGTGGGAGTATTAATTAAGAAATTAATGCCGGAAGCAAAGATTGCTATTTATGAGAAACTTGAAAATGTGGCTTCTGAAAGTTCCTACTCATGGAATAACGCAGGAACAGGGCACTCTGCATTTTGTGAGTTAAATTATACTCCTGAGCAAAAAGATGGTTCCATTAATATTGAGAAAGCATTGCAAATAGCTTCATCTTTTGAAATATCAAGGCAGTTTTGGTCGTATTTAAAGCAGCAGAAATTTTTACCAGAGGAGGCATTATTTATAAAGAGTGTTCCTCATATGAGTTTTGTTTGGGGTGAAAAGAATATATCTTACCTAAAACGAAGGCATGAGGCCATGATAAAGTATGCTTTGTTTGAAGATATGAAATACTCCGAAGATTACGATGAGATAGCACAATGGGTACCCATGATGATGAAAAACCGTGACAAGTCTGAAAGGTTCGGAGTAACAAAAATGGATGCAGGTACAGATGTTAATTTTGATGTGATTACCAAAGGCATTATCAATTATTTAAATAAGCATGAGGGTTTTGAATTACATGTAAAACATGAGGTTAAAAGCCTGAAAAAACAACCTGATGGTACCTGGAAGCTAAAAATCAGGAATAATAAAACAGGAGAGATTGTTACTGAACATAGTAAGTTTGTTTTTATTGGAGCAGGGGGAGGATCGTTACCATTACTTCAAAAATCTGGGATTAAAGAAGGTAAAGGTTATGGAGGTTTTCCTGTGAGTGGAAAATTTATGCGTTGTTTAAACCCCGAAATTATTGAGCTGCATAAAGCAAAAGTATATGGAAAAGCTGCAGCAGGTGCTCCGCCAATGTCGATGCCACATCTGGATGAACGTAGAATAGACGGAAAGGAATCATTACTTTTTGGCCCCTATGCCGGAATGTCCACTAAATTTTTAAAATCAGGTTCATTCTGGGATCTTATTAAATCACTGCGTTTACATAATATAAAGCCTATGTTGGCTGTAGCGAGGAATGAATTTGGCTTAATCAAATATCTGATAGGCCAGGTAATGCAGTCTAAGAAGGACAGATTAAAATATCTGAATTTGTATTTCCCCGGGGCTAAAGAAGAAGATTGGGAGCTTTATACCGCCGGGCAACGTGTCCAGGTAATGAAAAAAGATAAAGAAAAAGGTGGAGTATTAAAATTGGGTACTGAAATAATACATAGCGAAGATGGCAGTATAGCTGCTTTGTTGGGAGCTTCTCCAGGGGCATCAACAGCGGTTTCTACCGGAATAGAAGTATTAACAAAATGTTTCCCGGAACAGATGGCTTCCAAAGAGTGGAAAAACAGAATCAAAGAGATGATTCCAACTTATGGAGAATCCTTGATTGATAATGCTGAACTATGCAGGAAAACACGAAAAGAAACAGCAAAAATATTAGGCCTGGAGGAAGATGTAATGAAGCAAAAAGAGGTGTTTAAAGCAGAATCAATAACTGTATAAGTTTATTTTAGGAGCTTTTTGAATATTTTTTTATCAGATTATCAGTGAAATAAATTCTTTGCAATAAAAAAAATAAAAAAAATATGTTTTAGGTGTTGTATAATTAAATAAAAGCATTTATTTTTGCCACTCGAAACACCAAAATAGTGTTGAAAATTCCTCAGTAGCTCAGTTGGTTAGAGCACCTGACTGTTAATCAGGGGGTCATAGGTTCAAGTCCTATCTGGGGAGCAAAATATCAAGGGTTAGAGAAGCATCTCTGACCCTTTTTTATTTCCTATACAAAATCTATACAAAAAGAACGATGTTAACTCTAAACAAATATAGTAATTTAATATTGCTATTTAAATAACTTTGATGTAATTGCTTTTAATTTGTATACTTTTTTGATTAGATATTTTTATCTGTTATTCTGCATCGATAAAGATTTCTTAATGATTATTATTTTCAATGCATTTTTCACAGAATAAGTCTCTGATAATTTCGTAATCTAAAATCTGAAAGTTAATTCTTACTTTCTCAGTAAATAGTTTGCACCATTCCTCATTATCCCATTTGTCTGCGTATTCGAAAAGAAAATGGAAAGTGTCAGTAATATTAAATTCAGGCCTTGAATAATAAAGTATAAGGAAAGTCCTTATTATTTCTTTGTTTTGTGTTGTTTTATATAAATCGGATAATATATTGAGGGCATACTGGTCGGCATCAAATAAAATAAGGAATTTTGCTGCCTGAAACCTATATGTTTCGCTAAGTGTAGTATCGGAAAAGTAACGATAAACCACCCGAAGCGAATTATTATATTTGGAAAAGTCAGATGTTGGGTCTTCAATATAATTTAGTATAAGCGTAGCAATATGATAAAAAAGTTTAATGTCATCAACTACCACTGTAGTATCATCCGGGTTAAATTTATCCAGGTTTGTTTTTAGGTCAATTAAAAAGCTTTTATCAATACGGTCCGAATTTACTAGCTGTTCCCTATAACGATTATCTATGGTCATAATAAAATAATTAAACGCAGGGAATAGTTCCGGGTCTTTTTTTTCGATAAGCCAGCTTAGCAACATATATTTATTACTTAGCGACAAATCTTTGTTGTGGCTGATATAAAATTTTACCCGATCATACTCCAACTGACGAAATTTATCCTTATCATTATAGGTATCCTTGTATGGGAATAAGGTTGGAAGAGAATCCAAGATTTTCTGATTGAGTTTATCTTCTGCAATTCTTGCAAAAATATAATGTTCAAGATCCGATAATTTTTCTTTTTCAACTTTCGAAATAAATTGTTTCCCTTTTTCAAACCTTTTTTCAATCCTGTTATATATTTCTTTATACTGTGAAATTGCATACTGAATTTGTTTTTCTTCCGTCAGGATTTCTTCTTTTATCAAATATAAATTTACATAACGTTGTTTATCGAGACGGCTATCCAAATCTTTTAATGGTTGATCCAGGCTTAAAAACCGCTTAACAAATTCAGAAGAGGTATCTTTTAAAAAATCGTATTTAGTATTGTATAATTGCTTTTTAAACAAATCCCAGTTCTCTTTAGTATGAACAAATAAATGGAAAGTATCGGCATATTCTTTTTTAATTATGTTAATAAGGTTTTGTGCCCGTTTCTGGTATAGTGTCTTGTTTTTTTCTTCGGGCCCTTCCACACT
>Ga0209408_1002597_pt1 | contig 10022 bp, 9 predicted proteins | sample AD_UKC107_MetaG_FD_184422 | JGI IMG/M metagenome (GOLD analysis project Ga0209408, IMG submission 184422) | Active sludge microbial communities of municipal wastewater-treating anaerobic digesters from Hong Kong - AD_UKC107_MetaG (SPAdes)... | ecosystem: Engineered > Bioreactor > Anaerobic >... | reverse complement strand
CTTTCTCACATACTGAATTTTTCTCTTCTAAACAGCAGATATTGGTAGCGAAAGCATTGATATTTAATAAAGTGAGTAACCAAGAAGCTTGCTTTGCAAATGGACACATGGAAGGACTTGAGACTATTCTTAAAAAACACTATCCTTTTGTATCTTTGTACGGATTTCACCCTTCAATGGATATTCCTATTACGATTTCTGAAATAAAGGGTACAGAAACCATTTTTCATTTCACTATGCAATCCAAAGAATATTCTTTTTCTATTCCTTGTTTCGGAAAGCACTATGTTCTGAATGCTGTAGCATCTATTGCAATGGTACTCACATTGTTCCCAAGTACCTCTTTAAAGGATATCCAAGACAGACTGAATCAGTTTGAACCTGGAAAAGGTAGAGGGAAAGTTTTTTCTCTGAATAATAGCTGTTTATGTATTGATGAATCCTACAATGCAAATCCATTATCCATGAAAGCGTCGCTAGAAGCATTCGCGTCTTTATCTGTTTCATCGAAAATACTCATTTTAGGAGATATGCTTGAACTTGGTCATATTGCAGAACAAGAACATATCGAATTAGGTAAAATAGCGAAAAATTGTAACCCAAAGAAAATTTTCTATGTAGGACAATACGGAAATTCCTTTGTAACAGGGTTTTCTGATGCCCAAAAAGTCACTATTTGTACTACTATAAACGAAGCTTATGATCAATTACGATCTTGGATACAGAAAGATACTGCCATACTTGTCAAGGCTTCCAATGGCATTGGTTTGCATACCTTGGTAGATCGATTGATAACAGATACAGAATCATAGGGGAGAATTTTATGAACTGGATACTTGTAATCATTTTTGCGGGTAGTTTTTTGGTAATGGTAGTTTTGATGCCAATCATGATAAAGTTTTTAAAAAAACAACAGATCGGTCAATTTGTTCGAGAGGAAGGTCCAAAAGATCATTTAGCTAAAACTGGCACTCCAACAATGGGAGGAATCCTTTTTATCATTGTAACAGTACTGATTTATGGAGTGGCTATAATAGTGTTAGATGCCGTTTCTCAAAGTTTACTTCCGTTATATCTGCTTCTAGCGTATGCCACTATAGGGTTTTTAGATGATTACCGCAAAACTATACTTCGATCCCCTTATGGATTAAAAGCCAGAGAAGACATTGCCTTGCAGATCCTTTTTTCTATTCCCGTGATAGTCTGGTTTTTCCCGTTTTCAGCATTAACTATTGTCTCATTGAGTTGGGTTTTGTTTGAAGTGTTTTTCATATTAGCAGTTGTAAATTCAGTGAATTTGACGGATGGTATAGATGGACTTTTAACAAGCGTATCCATCCCAATCTTTTTCTTCTACACGGTAGTTTTATGGTCACAAGGACAAACTATTGGCGCAGTATTCACACTTATCATGGCAGGAACGCTGCTTGGTTTTGCAATATTCAATGCGTATCCAGCAAGAGTATTTATGGGAAATGTGGGATCTTTTGCAATTGGTGGAGCTATTGTTTCTCTTGCTATTTTGTCTCATACGGAATTATATATTCTTTTAATCGGATTGTTGTTTGTTTGGGAAGCTTTATCAGTAATGCTTCAGGTGAGTTGGTTTAAATATACTAAGAAAAGATTTGGAGAAGGTAGACGCATTTTTCGAATGTCTCCTTTTCATCATCATTTGGAATTAAAGGGGATGTCAGAAACGCAAATCGTTGTTTTATTTACCAGCGTTGAAATTGTACTATGTGCTCTTGCGGGTGTGATTTATTTTTTATAACTTTTTCGTAAAATGAAGGCAATGAAAAAATCATTGGTTCTTAAAGACAAAAAGATCACTGTATTTGGCCTTAAAAAAAGTGGAAAAGCTGCTATTGAATTGCTAGTATCCAAAGGTGCATCAGTTTTTGCAACAGAGGCTTCTTCTAGCATCGATCCAGAGACAATTATATGGCTTGAATCTATGGGAGTGGATTTTGAACTCGGATTCCATTCTGAAAGGACGTATGAAGATAAAGATCTGATCGTCATTTCTCCCGCTGTTCCTAAGAGAATACCAGTCTTACTCAAAGCAGAAGAAAACCACATACCCATCATTGGAGAAATAGAATTGGCATACCAATTCACAGAATCTCAGTTTGTCGCTATTACGGGGACTTCAGGAAAAAGTACAACCGTCGAACTTACAGGCCATATTCTTCGGTATCATATTGCGCCTGTATATGTATGTGGTAATATTGGTATTCCTATTTCTGAAATTGTTCATAGAACCAATGCAGCTACATTAGTTGTGGAAGTAAGTTCTTTCCAGCTCGAAACAATACAAGAATTTTCACCTCATATCGCTGTGTTTCTGAATTTTTCAGAGGATCACCTTAATCGCTACAATACCATGGAAGAATATTTCGCTGCGAAACTCCGTATTTTTGAAAACCAAACTGAGCAAGATTTCTCCATATTAAATGGGGACCAAGAATGTCTTGCAAATTTAAATACTGGAAAAGCAAAAAAAATGTTGTTTTCTATGAAGAAAAAAATGAATCCGGGCTGTTGGTATAATCACGATACCGATGAGGCAGTTTTATCCGTTGGTTGTAAAGAAATCCGTATATCTCTTGCCAACATGAGATTGAAAGGGATACATAACAAACAAAATGCCATTGTAAGCATTTTGGCATCTTACCTTTTCCTGCGAGACTCGTTTTCTGTTGATTTATGTCAAAAAGCATTACGGACTTTTCAAGGTCTTCCCCATCGATTTGAATGGGTTGGACGATATAATGGGATTGGCTTTATCAATGACTCAAAGTCTACGAAACCCTCTACCACAATTGTTGCAATTCATTGTATGAATGAACCTTTTGTTCTACTTCTTGGAGGAAGTGACAAAGAAAGCGATTTTTATGAGTTAGCCAAGCGAATATCTACTCATCCCTATATAAAAGTTGTTATTGTGTACGGAAAAACAAGAAAGAAAATCCGAGCTGCTTTAGAAGAAGTCGGATTTAAAAATTACAAAGTAACCCCCACGTTTAAAAGTGCCTTTTTCGAAGCACTTAAAAAAACAAAACCAAATGAGTTTATTCTACTTTCTCCAGGATGTGCTAGTTTTGATGAATTTGCCAATTTTGAAGAAAGAGGAAACATGTTTAAAAAAATGATTTGGCGCACATTAAATCAACAATGACCTCTTCAAGCAAATTACATGCAAATATTCTTACCATAACTATATTATTATGTCTAATTGGCTTGCTTATGTCCTTTTCAACAACTTCTATTCACTATTTCAATGATGGAGGACGAGGAAACCCTTTTTTTGGTATGTTGCAACAATTTGCCTATCTCGTTATTGGGTTTTTTATACTCCTTGTCGTGCGAAAAGTATCGCAAGGTATTCTCAAAAAGTTTTCAACTATTTTTTATATCGCTTCTTTGGCACTGCTAGTTTTAGTTCTTGTGTATCATGCCCCAATCACTAACGAGATTGGAGAAGAAGCAAGGCGATGGCTCTATGTTCCTAGTGGTTTTACTGTTCAACCTTCAGAAATCGCAAAAGTATCTATTGTTTTTTACATTGCATCCTACTACTCAGCTTTTAAAAAGAGATTAGTTTTAAAAGACCATTTTAAACCTTTAGTGATGGTTATTGTTGGAGCAGGACTGATTGCCATTGAACCCAATGTATCTGCTGCAGTTGTTTTTGGTGCTATTGGTGTTGTTACCATGATTTTTGGAGGGTTTCCATTAATTTTAGGTTTTTTTGGTTCCATATCTGTTTCTGTCGTCTTTTATTTTGTGATGTCAAAAGTTCCTCGATTACAACGTCGGTTGAGCATTGTTCAAGAGGTTTTTGTTAGTCCTGATGCATACCAAATTCGTCAAGGATTACGTGCCGTAGTCAGGGGTGGTTGGATAGGCCAAGGATATATGAGAAGTTCTCAAAAATTTATCAATTTAGCTTTTTCTTCTACAGATTTCATATTTGCGATCATATGCGAAGAGTTTGGCTTGTTATTCGGATGTTTACTTCTGTTTCTCTATTTTTTACTTTTTTATTACATGTTACAAGTAGCAAGAATGGTGAAAAGTCATTTTTGTTCTGTTGTTGTAGCTGGAATTGCATTTCATCTTTTGTTTCAGGCATTGCTTCATGTAGCGGTAACCTTAGCTATTTTTCTTCCTACGGGAATTCCTTTACCGTTCATTAGCAAAGGCGGAAGTGCTTTGATTCTTAATCTTTTTGAAATCGGAGTTGTATTAAATGTCGCTGCCAGATTGCCTGTGAAAAAGGAAAAAAAAGAGGAGCTTCCACTTGTTGCCTAACCCTAGCCACATTTACATGACGGGCATTGGTGGAGTAGGCATGACACCACTGGCTTTGTATTATGCAGCCAGAGGAGATTGTGTAGAAGGATCCGATCTTCAACCATTTAGAATGGCTTCAATTTTACAGAAGCATGGAATTCAAGTGCACTATCAACAAAGTGTTGAAAATATCCATTCCAATATTCAGTCTCTTGTTTATTCTGCTGCTATCCCCTTGGATAATCCCGAATTAGTAGAAGCTGAAAAGCTTCATATTCCTCGTATACATCGAATCAAAGCTTTGCAGAATATTGTAGCAGATAAGCAACTTCTAGCTGTTACGGGTAGCTATGGAAAGAGTACCACAACAACTTTTTTATCCAGTATCTCTGAGAATTGCGGACTTCGACCTTCTTGGTTAATTGGTGCAGATATGATGAAGTATCCCTGTGCAAGATATGCTAGCAGCGACTATTTCATTTTAGAAACCGATGAATCGCAGCCTAGCTTCTTAGAGTTTTCTCCTGCCTATACAATATTAACCAACATTGGAAATGATCATTTAACAAACTACAACAATGATTACAATGAGTTGAAAAAAGCACTATACGGAATTCTGCAGAATACTCGCCAGAATGTCATTTTACCCAAAGATGTAAAAGATTCGTTAGATTCAACATTTGCAAGTGATTTCTGGATAACTTGTGGAGACCAGGGCAGCAATTATCATATTACCGAGTTGCATACTTACTTTGATGGTTTCAATCTTCGTACTTCTTTCAAAGTGAAAGGTCGATATTCTTCTTTCAATGCAGAGATACCCATGCCTTCTTATCGAAATGTGATAGACGCAGTATTGTCGTTTGCACTGGTTGAGGATATTGTTGGACGTATTCCCAATCCTCCTGAACTATTTTCGGCTCTTCCAATAATGGACCGACGTTTTCAGTTTATTCCAACCGATTCAAAAGCTTTGTTAATTGATGACGAAGGAGATAGCCCAGAAGTTATTCAATATGTGCTAAAAGATGCTAAAACATATTTTCCTTCTCATCGATTGGTTGTTTTTATACAACCCCATCGGTATTCCCGATTGGAAAATTTGTTCTCGCAATATGTACAATCTCTCTTATTAGCCGACGAAGTAGTAGTTTTACCAGTGTACGGAGCGGGTGAAAAACAAAAAAATCGGAAAAATGAAGTTGATTTGTTTCATGCACTTCGCAGTATACACTCTGGAAAGATTCTTTGTATGAGTTCTTTAGAGGAAGCTTCTTCTCTTCTTCATTCCTACTTAATCCCCAATACTGCAATTATTACTCTGGGACCCGGGGATGTATGGAAGCTATACCAGGATTTTCAAATATGAAGAACTGCGATCTAGACTTCTCTTTCTTTACTGGCGATATTCTTTCCAATGAATCATTACGATCATATAATACATTTGGCATTGGCGGTCACGCTCATTTTTTAGTGAAACCACGTACTGCTGAAGAAATTGTACGTGTAATACAACTCTGCAAGGCTACTACGACACCCTATATCATTATTGGTTATGGATCAAATGTTTTATTCCCAGATGAAGAGTATCCTGGTGTAGTGATTGATACCAAATTCTATTTTCATGAGATAGAAGAACAAAATTCTGTTGTAAATGCACAAGCTGGTGTATCTATGCAAAAAGCCATCTTGTGGTTTCTTCAAAAACAATTCACCGGATTTTCTTTCATGGCAGGTATTCCTGGCTCCATTGGAGGCTGTATTGCCATGAATGCAGGTACTAATCGAGGCAGAATTGATCAGCTTCTACAAGCAGTGACATATTTCGATGGAAACATAGTGCAAAAAGTACACTACCCCGCACTAAAAGATTTTTTTTCCTATCGATCCAGTCTTTTTCTGAAGAATACATGGTGTGTGTTATCTGCAGAGTTTGTTTTGGATCGAGGGGATGTCGAAAAAGAAAAAAAACAATTACAAATGTATCTACAAAAACGAAGTCTCTCGCAGCCCCTTCATTCTAAGAGTGCAGGGTGTTTTTGGAAGAATCCCCCAAACCAATCCACAGGAAAAATACTTGAGGATTTGGGGCTTAAAGGATATCAAAAAGGAAATATCAAGATATCTGAGATTCATGCAAATTTTGTGATTAATATGGGTAAAGGTACATGTAGAGAAGTGCTGGACTTTGTTCAAGAAATTGAAAAAATAGTATTTCAAGAGACAAGCATCCAACTAGAGCGAGAAGTGCAACTCGTGAAAGTGTAGTTGCATTGGAAACTTTGTTTTATATAGTTTAATATGTTTACATAGCGAATTCACCTCTATAGAGTGATCTAAATGCTCTATGGAATAATAGTTATTGCAATTGGATTGCAAATATGTGTTGCATGGAAGGCGGTATACTATGTGGCAATATGTAGTAAGACAAATGATACAAAGGCTGTTTATCTTGCTAATCATATCATTTCTTGCTTTTATTTCTCTAAATGCGATGTCCGATCCAATCGATATTATCAAGTCAATGGATCCGCACATCACGCAGCAGCAAATTGATATATATAAACGGCAGCAGGGTTTGGATAAACCCCCAGTGATTCGATATGTCTATTGGTTTAGAAATGCATTAAAAGGCGATTTTGGAAAATCTCGTGCCTACAAGGAGAACGTATTCCCCTTAGTCATGGGTAGAATTCCGAATACCATGTATATGCAAGCAGTTGTTCTTTTGATCATTGTGTTTGTGGCTATTCCATTAGGCATCTTTTCCGCTGTGCGTCAATATTCCACATGGGACTATATCCTGACCTTTTTTGCATTTACTGGTCAGTCTCTCCCAACATTTTGGGTTGGACTGGTATTGATTTTATGGCTTGGTATTGGTTTGGGATTACCTTTTACAGGAATGTATTCTGATATTGTCACGTACGGGGGGCAGACTATGCCCTATGCGCAGGCTCCGTGGTTTGTAAAACTTGGAGACCGGATTATGCACTTAATTTTGCCCGTCCTTACGGTTTCTCTGCTGTCTCTTGCAGGCCTAATGAGATATACCAGGTCAGCTCTTTTGGAAGTAATTCGACAAGACTATGTTCGAACTGCCAGGGCCAAGGGAGTTATTGAGAAAAAAGTAATCTATAGTCACGCACTTCGCAATGCAATGATTCCTATTGCTACAATATTGATTCAGTCAATTCCAATGCTTTTTGCGGGATCTCTTATTGTTGAGCAAATCTTTGGATGGCCTGGGGTTGGAAAAATGGTATACGATGCAGTGCTTCAAAAAGACTATAACCTTGCGATGATGGACTTGATGTTTTTATCATTTCTAACTGTAACATTCACTTTAATTGCAGATATTTCCTATGCATTTCTTGATCCAAGAATTACATACAGATAAAACAAGAAAGGAGATAAAAACATGGTAAATCAAGATAACAAACACACACAATCATCTTTGGATCAAGAAGAAGTGGTAATTCCTACTGTTGAAGGAGGAGAACTCACATCAGTTCCAGAATTTGAACAAGATGAAATTCAGGGATCAGCAAAACAATACTCATATTCCCAAATGGTTTGGATCCGCTTTCGCAAGCATAAAATGGCTTTTGCAGGAGCTTGTATTGTTCTTCTACTGCTAATTGGAGCTATTTTTGCTGGAGTGATATCTGGTGGACAAAATCCATCTTTTGCTGATATCAATTACCGTTTTTTACCGCCCTTTACACCAGGTCATTTCCTTGGTACTGATGACGTCGGAAGAGATGTTTGGGCACGCCTTCTTTATGGTGGACGAACTTCTCTTTTGATTGGCTTTTTAGTAGCTATTCCTGCAGGAATATTCGGAGGAATAATCGGATCTATTTCTGGATATTTCGGTGGATGGGTGGATTCTTTACTCATGCGATTGGTGGAAATCTTCTTTTCCATTCCAACATTGCCCATTCTTGTCACTTTATCATCCTACTGGGGAGCCAATATCTGGAATATCGTAGGCCTTCTTGTCTTCTTTGGGTGGGCACCTACTGCTCGTATGATCCGAGGGCTTGTCCTTCAAATCAAAGAATATGAATTTATTGAAGCAGCCAAAGCAATTGGATGTTCGAATAGTCGTATTATTTTCCGCCATATTCTTCCAAATACCTTAGCCATTTTAATTGTGCAAATCACTCTTAAGGTTGGCGGAGCTATTCTTTCTGAATCAACACTATCCTTTTTAGGTTTGGGTGTAGATCCCTCAGAACCTACATGGGGAAATATGCTATCCAATGCACAAAATTTCATGTGGAATGCACCACACCTTGTTATATGGCCTGGAATGATGATCTTTTTAACCATTCTCTCTTTTAACTTCTTAGGGGATGGTTTGCGAGATGCTTTAGATCCAAAGCTAAAACAATAACAATCACAATATGTCTTCAAAGGAGCTGAACAAGAATTCTTGTTCAGCTCCTTTATCAATATGAAAAGAATCCTGATCATCAAAAATGGAGAAGCAGTTTTGCTTGTCAAAAAATCTACTTTCCATGCTTTTTCATTTTCTATTCAATCAGAGAGCGACTTTTCGGAGTCTTTTCGTTCCCTGAAGCAAAATCATAGAAATGCTTCGCATTACTGCTTTGCCTATCGTATTGTGGACTCTTGCTTTCGCATTACTGAGAGAATGTCAGATGATGGAGAACCACATGGGACAGCTGGCATACCCTTGCTATCCTTGTTGCAAACCCATGATATCGCAAATGGAGCTATCGTGGTAGTACGATTTTATGGTGGCGTAAAACTTGGGAAAAAAGGACTTTATTCAGCTTACTTAGAAGCAGGAAAGTGCAGTTTGGCCAATACAGAAATGGAAGAATATATACCCAAAGAAATTCTATCTATATCTGTTCAATATGCAGCATATGACGTATTCGAGAGATTGTGTCAAAACTTTGTTGCAAAGTACAATCACATTGAGTATGGAGAAGATATTCAAATTGAACTCGAGATTGCAGCTGATCAACGAGAACAATTCTTTGAAGCAATTTCACAAGCAAATCTTGTGAAACATGTTATAATACATTTGATCCGGAGGTAATAACGATGAAAAAATTAAAACTAGAAATTTTAGGTACTTTACTCGATTCCAATCACGCTGAGACAAATTGCAGAGAATGTCAAACACCCTGCAAGTCGGCATGTAAAACATCTTGTACGATTGGAAATCAAACTTGTGAAAAGCGAAAAAAACCAAACCCACGATGGATTTGGTAAAAGACCTATTACAAAAAGGTCTTTTACACTGTTTCATTTGGAACGACGAAGGGTTTCTTTTTGATCCAACTTCCAATTCCGTGTTTTCTTGCTCTGCAAAAGATGTAAAAGATACCCTAGAAGGACATCCCTCTGAAGAAATTATACAGGATATTAAAGCCCTTCTCTCCAAAGGTTTTTTTCACGAAGAACAGGTACATTTTGTAGATCAGCGTATTTATAAATCCCTTTGCTTTATCATGACTCGGGGATGCAACTTCCGTTGTCCCTATTGTTTTGAGAAGGGTAAATCTCACTCCGATGATGAAGTTATGTCGCTACCTGTTATTGAAAAAGCTTTTGATTTTCTAGTAAAAAACAGTGGAGATCGAAAAGTACTAGAGTGCGATTTTTTTGGTGGAGAACCCCTTCTTGCTTGGGAACAAGTTCAAAAAGCAATCGAGTTATCCCAAAGAATTACTGCTTTAATA
>Ga0209408_1002595_pt1 | contig 10023 bp, 9 predicted proteins | sample AD_UKC107_MetaG_FD_184422 | JGI IMG/M metagenome (GOLD analysis project Ga0209408, IMG submission 184422) | Active sludge microbial communities of municipal wastewater-treating anaerobic digesters from Hong Kong - AD_UKC107_MetaG (SPAdes)... | ecosystem: Engineered > Bioreactor > Anaerobic >... | reverse complement strand
GTCTTCCTGTACATCAGGAAAAGGACTATTTCAATGCCGTCAGTCTTGACACACTCCAACAAATTTTTGAGCTTGATGGACTGACCATGGAAATGCAAATGGCATTGGAAGAGGACATTGCAAACCTGCAATCAAATTACCCTATGCCACAATTTCAGGAAAAAACTAACGAGCTTATTAGCACATTGGTAGGGTTGTTAAAGGGTTGATTTGGAGTAAAGGCAGATGCTCAACCTTTTAACTATCAAATCAAAGTAATCTTTGACAATTTCACAACCGATATACTTCCGGTCATGTTGTTTTGCCATCTTCAGCACTGTCCCTGAACCTGCAAAGCAATCATAAACAATATCCCCTTCATTTGTCCATGTTAAAATGTGGTCACTTGCAAGTTGTTCCGGGAAGATTGCCGGGTGCTGGTGTGCAAATTTATCCTCTGTTGAATACCCATTTCCGGTAACATATCTCCAAATATTTGTCCGTGGTGAATATTCCGGGATTGGCTTGAATTTCTTCACCGGGACAAGAATGTCGAATTCATCACGGTCAGTCTTTTGCCCAAAATTTGTTGTCCCTTTCCACCTGTTCTCTTTGTCAGCAATAAGGTTAACAGTTTTTGGTTTGCCCCCCTTACTAAAAACGTACATATACTCAAAACACTGGGTGTATCTTATGCCATCAGGCTTAGCAGGATAAGTTGTGGTATTCTTTTCAAATATCATCGTGTCATGAAGCCTCAGTCCACAATACTCCTTGAAAAACAATGCCTGTTTGAAAGAAGTGCCAGTTTCACTGCCCTTGTACATTCCATCACCAACAATCCACACAATTACTCCACCATTCTTTATTATCCGGGTGAGTTCGACTGCTATTTTTTCAAACTCAAACTTGTTATTCCCGTTGTATGACCGCAGATGGTCATATGGGGGAGATGTAAGAACCAAGTCGACATAATTATCCGGCATTTTGCTCATTGTAATCAGGCAGTCTTCATTGAAAACTTTGTTGATTAAAACATCATCCGGATTTTGAATCTCCGATTTGCGATAATTACGACTCGGCAATACCTTTTTTTGTTCACCAAACCTTTTTTTGGGGAATTCATGAACCACATATTCATACCCTTTGAAATGTCCTTTCTTATCCCTGACTTCAACTTTATGGACAATCCTGTGTTTTACAAGCTCTTCAAATGCCTGATTTAATGCATAATATCCCTCTTTAAAATATTTCGGCAAGTCCTTTTTATTGATATTGTGATTGGACGGTAGAGACAAGAGAAATGCTAAGATACCCTTAGCTGTAGCTGACAATCTATTATCATTCAGAATTTTAGTTGGAACTGTCGAGTAATTATAATCGGTACTTAGGTTTTGTATGCGACCTGATTCCATAAAGAAAGGTATTTACGAATAGGTCGAAATTTATCAAATTACTATCAGACAACCAGACGCAATTGTGTTGTTTTATTAACCAATTATCTACTCCATTGTCTGGAAGAATTCTGATAAGGACATTTCTGTTGCGTCAATTAGGGAAAGTAAGGTCAATAGCTTAATGTTTTTCAGACTACCCTTTTCGAACCTTTGTAGTGAGTTTACATGTAAATCAGCCATTTCACTGAAATCGGCTTGACTTAATCCATCATTAATCCTGTAATTCTTGATGAAAAGCCGGATTTCTTCAATACGCTTTTCCTGATATTCTGGTATCGGTTGTTTGTGCATAACCAAGGTTTACCATAAATACATTGCCGTGTGGATTTTCATGTACGGGAAAATGTAATCCATGTACCTAATAGTACGGGAACAGGCATTTATTGTACCACTTTATAAGGGATGTGCGCTGAAATGGATTATATTCAGAACCTAAAAGCATTGATTTATAGGGTACTACGAAAATTATGTAGTCCCGGCAGATGGAGATTCAATTCAAATTTTTCAATTTTTTGTAGAATTATCGAGGTCTTTGAAGAATGATTCCGCTTCTAATCCATAATAATCCAATATTTTAAGAAGGTTTGAAGTACTGAAATATGTTTTTCCACGCTCCATGAGGGAGTAGGAGTTACGGGATATACCCAATTCTGTCTCCAAAAATGAAATCGTGAGATTTCTTTCCTCTCGCAAGGTTTTAAGTTTATTGCCAATCTTTTCCAGAAATGCTCTGTGACCGGGAGAAACAGGCTTCGGTGGTTGATACTTTGGGGGGGTCATTGAAGTAATCAGAGCATTGTTAAAGAATTCGAAAGATTTTCAATGTAAATATAAATATTCTGCACAAAATTATGTGCGATAAAATTATATTATTACATTTGCACATAAATATGTGCGCTAATTATGAAAGCAGGACGCAAATTTTTGCAGCAAATGATTTACATATATAAGGGTGAAGACCCAATTGAGTATATGATAATAATTGAATATGATGCAATTACAAGTCTTCCCATTCGAACATATATTGTCGAAGTACCACTTCAGCATCTTGGATTTTTCAAATACCGCTTCATTTCAAATTAATCGATTATGAAGCATGTCGCATTATATTGCAGAGTATCTCTTTCCAACGGTTCTCAGACAACAGAGAACCAGCGCATTCGATTGGTAGAATATGCAACAAAGAATAACCTCACATATGATATTTATGAGGAACAGGAAAGTACACGAAAAACACGTCCGGTAAAACAGGCACTTTTAGCAAGACTGAGAAGCCATGAATATGATGCCGTTCTGGTTTACAAATTGGATAGGTGGGCACGTTCCAGCACTGAACTTATATTGGACACAAAGGAACTGCTTGACAAAGGGATTGGATTTGTGAGTCTTTCGGACAATATTGACTTCTCAACAGCAGCCGGAAAATTTCATTTTCAAATACTTAGTGCCTTTTGTGAATTCGAACGAGAACTTATCCGGGAGCGCACACTTGAGGGTCTTCACAGGGCAAAGATGCAAGGGAAACGTCCCGGACGACCAAAGGGGAGCAAGGACACTAAAAAACGCAGAAAATCTGGTTATATCCTGAGAGAAGCCAAAAAGCGACAAAGTTCCGACATTAAGGTCGGGAAATTTAAAAGTATTGATAGTTACTTTATCACTTAATAGGTGTCACTTTTAATCCCATTTCAGCAATAAACGATGACATTTTTCCTGTCATAATACTTCTACCCTTGAACCCGAATTGTGTTTTATCTGCCATTGAGCTTTGAATATCAGCAGAATTCCATTCGATACATGAAACTAACCATAACCTCTTCAATGAACGTGTCATTCCAACAAATAAGACACGTCTTTGTGATTCCAAATTATCAGTGCCTTCATTTTTATTAGGGAATAGTCCCTCAGTCAGACCGAGAATAAAAACATTATCAGCTTGCAACCCTTTCGATTTATGTATCGTCATTGCATTAATTCCATGCTTATCAAAAGAAGTTGATTCAGAATAGTTTTTAACGATTTCATCTACGTCTTTTTTTAAGGATGCTTGATTTAAATAATCCTTGAACTTCAAAAAATCTGGATTGTCGCTAAAAAGAGTTTCTAAATCAGGTCTTTCATTTAAGTATGCTGATATCGGAATTTTGAAAGGTTCGTATGATAAAATAATAGATAAAAGTTCACTCTTTGCGGATGTGTCTTTAATATAGTCTTTAAACTTTTCAATCAGTTTGACTTTTGAGTAAAGCTTAAAGTGACAAACCAAGAATATAATATTCAAAAAAGGATGACTTCCATATATTGCTCTTAACCACCAAATTAAGTAATATTCATTTTTCGTTAAGTCTTTATTCATGAAGTTAGTGTACCCAATACCCTTTTCATCTAATGCACTTAGAACTGGCAATGCTGCAAGCTTAACTGGACTTAAAATCAGTACTGATTCATCAGGCAAGTCTTTTCTCAATTTCTTTAGCATCTCAAGAATAAAAGCATTAACAGCTTCTTGATTTTTTGCTTGCAACACTTGTACATGACCTTCTTTGTTACCCAAATGCCATTCCTTATCAATTCGAGTTGAATTTTTTTTGATTAAAGTTGAACTACAGTTAACAACCTCATCTGGACAGCGATAGCAAATATGTTCATGTGGAATTTTAATAGTATCCTTGTTATTAAATATGCCGATTAATGCCTCTGGGTCAGCATTTTTAAAACCATAAATTGATTGGTCATCATCACCAAGGATAATAACATTTGATGCATAATTAGACAAAAGGTTAAGAAGACTTCGTTCAGTTTCATTAAAATCCTGAAACTCATCAATAATTAATAAATCAATATGTCCAATTTTTTCCTCAGCATATGCCGGATTTGAGTTGATGAACTGAATGCTGCTTGAAATCATCATGTCAAAGGTCATACATCGGAATATATCACAGAGTGTATCAAAACTAACACTCAATTTTTCTGACAATTTTTCAAGATGTAAAATTTCTGGCTTATTGAGAATATAATTATCTGGTAAATGGTTTATAATAAGTGCATATTTGTGTAAAGTATAACAGTGGACATTTGGGTATTCTTCAAAACTCCTGTTAAGGTTGCTAACAGTTGCGTTGGTAAATGAGAGAATTAAAATATTGGAAGCATCATTAAATCTCTTATCAATTATTGATTTCGTCTTGGTGGTTTTTCCAGTGCCGGGAGCTGCAAGCAATATTTCCATGCGTTTTTTATTAAAGGTAAAAAATAATCACCAAATAATCCTCCCCCAAACATTTGGCGATGTTGTTTTGTGCCATATTTTACATTAACCTCCCCCTGTTTTGAATGTATCAAATAATCGACCGTTTATTTACTTTTGATTCTGTAAATCAGATTATTTTAAACATTTTTAGCGTAACTGCTTTTATGATTTTATTTCTAGAAAAATTACATTTAATCGTTTCCATTTTTAGGTCATAAAAACTTTAATATTGAAGATGCAATACACTAACTTTGTTATTATAAGGATTTAGACATGCGTTTGCCTTTTAAATTATATTCAAAAAGAAAATTTTGGCTCTGGAAGAACAAGATACAGAATTTCCGTTTTCATGTGCATCGGGGGAGATACCGGATTAAAAAATCGTTAGAGGAAGAGCAAACAAGATTTCGTTCTGTTTTTTTGCATTTCAAACTATCAATAGTTCGTATTTTAAAAGCCGTTTGTATAATCATTGGACTTTACTTAGTTGAATATTTCGCAAATTCTATATGGCAATATAAGTTACCCGAACCGCCAAATTGGTTAATTGTATTTGTAAACTGGATTCCCAAACCAACATATCCAGCTAATAAAGATGCCGTAATTGAATTAATTTCAGTAATTGCCACCGTTTCTGGGGTAATTTTAGCATTGTTTTATCCAGTGCTTGCAACAATCGCTAGCACTGCATATTCAAAGGTTCATACAAGTATTCGGAATCTTTTATTTTTTGAAAAGGAAACCCAAGGTTACTTACGTAGATTAACATATTTAACTGCATTCGCAGTAACAGTATTGTTATTCATGAGTCTCCAAATGTACCCAGGAAATTTAATCCTTGCTTTTTTAACATTTTATTCGTTAATCACATTATTTGGAATCTTGAAAATTGGATTAGGGGTATATAATTTCTTTGAGCCAAGCACATTAGCTGGAATTGTATTATCCAAGATGATGAATATTATAAGGGATGTTACTACAGAAGGGGAGTATTGGAATGATAGAAGTTTTCAAAATTTTTATTATAAAAATGCACTTGAACAAACGGAGAACCTTTCCCTCATTACAAGTCTTTGCGTAAATGATAATGATTTAAAAGAAACTTCATTTAAATCCAGCATGCAAATCTCTTTTAACATATTGCATTTCTATCTTTTACAAAAACAGAAAATCCCAATCGACAGTCTTTGGTTTCCTAATGAATATAATCATCTTTCATATTTTGAGAGTGATAGTACGCTAAGAGACTTGTCAAAAAGCACGAATACATATATCCAACCAAGACTAAAGCAAAATCATTTCTGGTTTGAAGATAAAATTATAAGTAATGCTACGATTGCATGGCATGCAGTTATTAGAAATGGGCACATTAAAATTTTTGCAGAAACTACCTTAATGACCTATTCGTTACTGAATTCATTAAGTCGTTCAATCGATATAAAAACTGCAAGAATTATTTTCGATAGCTTATTGAATAGTATTAAACCAATAACTAGGAAAAAAACAATTGAACAAGAGGTTGTTGACTATAATGATTGGAAGGATGAATTAGGGTGTGTTGAAGCCTATGCATACGCTCTTATAAAATTTCACATAGGAATCTTTGAAAGAGCTAAAGAATTTCATTCAAATAAAGTTATTAATGAATTCAGTAAAATTAACTGGAACAAAAAGGAGACGATATATCTATCGGATTTTATACCTGAGCTTTATGAAACACTTAATAAATTTCAGAGGTTCGTTTTAAATGAATATTATGTTGAGGGCAAAAGAATTACTCCCGATTGGTATTATAGACAAGCATTAGCATCGGAGCATCTTCGTATTATTACAGGAAAAATCCAAGAAGCGATTACATTAATTAAATATTACATTCTTGATTTATCAAACCACTTTGAAGAACAGAAGAATCCGTTACTATCGTCATTCTTAGTACACATTGGCTTGGAAGATATTAATAAAATTCGATTTTGGATACAGCAAATAAAACCTACATTTAGCGATATTGATAACCTTGAAATATGCAAAGGGGAGTTTAAGTGGTTGAAACCTGAGTTTGAATTAATTGAAAAAACTCTTACTGCCAATGAAAATGATTGTTATTCAATAATATCAAGGAATTTTGAAAAGCTTTCTACAATAAAGTGGAACAATCAATATCCTGATGTTTTTTCACATTCATATTCTTTACTCTCATCGTATTTAAATAAAAGTTTCTTGGAAAATAATCCTCAAATTTTTCATAATATCTTTTCAAATTTTTTAAAAACTTCAATTACAGCATTTAACAATTTAAAACAAACATTCCAACACTACTCGAATCCTGAAAATATTGTATACCAGACTTTAATAGATGTTATGCAGATTAGTGGTTGTGCATATGTTTATTCTGTAATCTATAAAAAACCTGAATTCTGGACTGTTACTAAAGAAGCATGGGAAACTAGCTTCTTTCCATCGAAGGAAAATATAGAATTGTTAACCACTTACTACAATTATTATAAAAATGTATTATTCGGTACTGGTATCAATTATAATGAAAACTATCAAAGGGAGCGTGTTTTACTGGATGTTATTAAAAATAATAAAGTAAAACCTCAAAGTATTGACGATATTTGGGTGAAGCCTTTCATTAATGAATCTGATTATTTGACCTTTGAAGACACTGCAGAATTATTTATGGAGATTTATTTATTTACATTTATTGAAGCTCGTAATGCAACGACTCTGTTGAAAAGAAGAGATATCTTCGAAAATTTGATTTGGCAGATTGAACATCCTGATGCGAGAAGTTATGATATTTTCTGAATCAGATAGAATTTCAAAAAAATACAGAAAAGAACATCATGAAAGAATTGAACATTATTCTTGGATGTTCAAGGAAGATTTATGTCGAAATATCGTTCCAAGTAATTATTCCCCGAAAGCTTTTGTTAATTGCATATTAGAGCCTGAAAATAAGGATTTGGAAAAACTACTTTATGAACTTCTACCATCTGCCTTTGGCAGACATCATGGTGGCTTAAATGAAATTATTTTAGGGTCAATTCAATTTATTGCCAATCAAATTGTCCATCATGGTTACATAATACTAGAACTTGTAAGATATCAGGATTTTGATGATACTGAACACTTTAAATTAGAGAACGTTTTATCAAGTGAGTTTGTTGAAGAAAAAGACCACATTGTTCAAGTAATCCCTAAAAATAATGTTATACTTTTTAATGAGGAAGGAGAACAATTTGATGAATCAAAACCGATTCTTATTCCTAAATCAAAATGTTTAATTATTGAATTTCCTGAAGCACTAGGTGGTAGATTAGCTTATAAGAAATTCCTTGATGATTTTGAAAGCTTTGGAAAGTTAAGTCCTATGATGAATTACTTTAATAACACTCTTTCTGGGCAACCCGGTTATGATTTAACAGAACATCAGAGGTTACATCTGCTTGAACTTTGGAAGATGAGTAGGATTTTTAAATGGCATCATCGAAGCAATAGTGAAAATGAGTTTTCAGGCTTCTATTATATTTATAGGTATTTGAATTTCATTAAATTGAAAATGATTTTACGAGATTATTTGGTTGAACAACTTTCGAGGTTTATTGCCGAATTTTCAGAGCATGTCAATAAAAAAACAGTTTTAAAGATGGAAGGTTTAATTACCATAAATCAAGTTGATGAGAAAATTAACGAATGGATTACTGGAACTATGAACCCCGGAAGTCTCAGTGAAGTACTTTAATGAAAAAATATGATTACCCATTGGCAAACATTAAAATAATTTCCTCGCTATCCTTCAGGGGGCATGTGTCACTTGTTTTGGGTTCGGTTTTTCTTCTTGAATTTTACCACCCCGTTTATGAACCACAACAGAAGTATCGCCTTGTTTTTTAGCGATTTCGATTGCCTTTTTTAGCACTCCTTCCTTCGTATTGCCTTTTACAGAAGCACGTTCGCCATCTTCTTTCATCCGCTGCAATTCATCATCGGATTTGGTAACGTGACAAGTAATTCGATTTTTACTTATTTTATTGGGCTTTGGATTAAAAAAACGATAATAACAACATGTATCACAAATGATTGACCAAATCAAAGCTATTAAATAGGAATGAGATAATATTCATTTTTAGCTTCTTTCTTTATGGTGTGCAATAATAGTTTGAAAATCACTGAGACTCCATAAGTAATAGCATCCAGTATATTCCATATTCCATTCAAGAGTAAAAGTTCTTTTGCTTTTAAGAGCTTGTACAAGAAAGCTAATGATGCCATTAGATACCTTAAAATCCAATAATTTAATTGCGGAGATTTTGTCCCCTGACAGATTGTTCTCTGTTTTCAAATATGGCATATTCAATTTCAGCCTTTTATTCTGCGTCATAATAAATGGTAGGTCAAGCATAATTTCTGATGAAGAAATGTATTTCATTACCATTTTCCCGAAATTGTTGTAAAACGGTTGTGGAAGTCCGTGTTTATCCTTTATGTTGGCACTGGTTGATTTGGATTGGAAAGGCTCGCTAATGTTCTGGTTACTTTCCATGCATGATTCAGGTTTGAATTTACCAGTCATTATTTCTGCCAATTTGCTAATAAAGGGCAATGTTATAAATGAAAAAAGGCAGTTTTCTGTTGTTAAATCCTGAGTGTATAAATCTTCCTTTTGATGATTAAAATTCCATAATTTCAAGAAGAGCACATCCCCTTCCTGCCACAGTTCCAGTAATCTTGCATCAAAAATTACCGGGTCGACCGTATTTGGATATACGATTAGCATCTCTTCCCCAATTTTAACAGTTTTCATTGGAGATAACAAGCATTGGTGTTGAATCACGTAAGTGTCAGACGATAATTGGATTAGCTTTAAACCAACGGTATTTCTCGCATTATTTCCCATCCTAATCTTCAATTAGTTCAAGTAAGTCTTCATCATTATGGGCACTATCTATGCATCCTTGAAACACCATGCTCTGCACGTCCTTCCAGCGAATGAATAAGCAGGTAGGATGCACTTCATTAATGTTGAATGAATACTTAACTGCCTTATTTGTTGAGACTTCAGTTAAAGAAAGTATGATTCTTCCATTCTCGTAATCAGTGGAGTTTATGCAATACAATCCGAACCCACTTGGAGATACACCAAGATATTCTTCACCGAAGTCAGGGATGCCAGTGGAATTTTCTCTTTGGAAAACTTTAAGGTGCTTATATGCGTCTGGGTATTTTTCCATGTCCTGTACAAGCTCATTAATGCTTGCAAGGTTTGATAATTCGTTTGATTCTGTCTTCATAGTCAATTTATAACTAATTGTATATATGGCACTACCACCGTAA
>Ga0209408_1002594_pt1 | contig 10024 bp, 8 predicted proteins | sample AD_UKC107_MetaG_FD_184422 | JGI IMG/M metagenome (GOLD analysis project Ga0209408, IMG submission 184422) | Active sludge microbial communities of municipal wastewater-treating anaerobic digesters from Hong Kong - AD_UKC107_MetaG (SPAdes)... | ecosystem: Engineered > Bioreactor > Anaerobic >... | reverse complement strand
TTCCGGAAGTAATGGGAATTACACCCATTCATCCCTGCATGGTGGCCTGAATTTAATGACATGATTGCTTCCCGTCTGTGGCGGGACAAGCAGTCCCATCTCTTTGACTCATTGAAATTATCATCCGGGGCTGGTCAACCGGTCAAATAAAAGTCTGATATTTCTTACGGGTTAAATAGATTTCTGATATTTCTTACTGGTTAAATAGATTTCTGATATTTCTTACTGGTCAAATAAAATTCTGATATTTCTTACTGGTCAAATAGATTTCTGATATTTCTTACGGGCCGCGAAAGCGGCCTGATACCAATAACCCCGGGCCTACAGCCCGGGGTACCTGACTGCCTCACTGTTATTCATCCCTGAAAGGGGTGAATAATATTTGATTGGAACTTACTTGAAGTAAATAATTATGCCCTTTTATAAGTTACTGCTCATGTAAGTTGCATTAATCACTTTTTCGTATCTTGGATCATAATAAATAAAACCCGAGCTGAATGAATGACCTTTGTCGGACTATCTCTTTTTTAAAGTATCTGCTTTACAAAAAGAAAAATAAGTTCTGCCATCAGCAAGAAAATTACCTATGTACACCGAATAACAATAACCAATATACATACTCTATGAAATACATTATTTAGACTAATTATAAAATAGTGTTATTTTCATAACAATGTTATTTTATTAACAGATAATTTTTTATTTTTGCAATGTATTTTAATAGCAAATTCCTGTTTTAGTATCAATAAATTGTAATTGAGAGATATATGAATGCAGTAAAATCACCGGAGGAATTAAAAAGTATAAAGGCCGGTATTCTGAAACGGATGAATGAAAAAGAAACTGTCCGGGTAAAAGTCCATATGGGAACTAGTGGACTTGCATCGGGGGCCAGGGAAATATATGATTTTTTCAGGTTAGAGCTGGAAAAAAGGAATATTCAGGCTTCTGTGACCAGTACAGGAGATATGGGTTACAGTTTTGCAGAACCCACAATGGAAGTTAAGCGTCCCGGAGAAGATCCGGTTGTATTCGGCAATGTAGATAAGCTCAGGGCTGATGAGATCATTGAAAAGTACATAAAGAACGGTGAATTAGTCGACGGGGTACTTCCTGCCAACTACCGTACCATTAACCAATAATTTATCTGCGGAGGAACAATGATGGCAAGAGAAAAAATGCAAATACTGGTATGTGGCGGGACTACCTGTTCAGACGGACAGGGTGAAGCCGTTTTCGAAAACCTTAATCTGGAGATAGAAGCCAATGCACTGGAGAACGATGTACATGTGGTACACAGCGGTTGTTTTGGACTATGCAGCATGGGACCGGTAGTAAAGATCGTTCCCGGCAATACTATTTACACAAAGGTGTCGCCCGACGATGCAAGAGAGATTGTCAGTGAGCATATTTTAAAAGGAAGGAAAGTGGAACGTCTCCTCTGGAAAGATCCTTCCGGCAATACTTTAGTTAAAGAAGATGAATTTGCCGGACAGAAAAAACAACTGAGGATTGTTTTACGTAACTGCGGAATAATTGATCCTGAGAACATTGAAGATGCTATTGCTCATGATGCTTACGCAGCATTGGGCAAGGTGCTGGCAGGTATGAAACCCACAGACGTTATACAAGTCATTAAGGATTCCGGGCTGCGGGGAAGAGGCGGAGGTGGCTTTTCAACAGGACTCAAGTGGAAAATAGCATATAAGAACAAGGCTGATCAGAAATATGTTGTTTGTAATGCTGATGAGGGTGATCCGGGTGCTTTCATGGACAGATCGGTTCTTGAAGGTGATCCTCATTCTGTCCTTGAAGCAATGGCAATATGCGGGTATTCCATAGAGGCCGGCAAAGGTCTTATATATATCAGGGCAGAATATCCTCTTGCCGTAGCCCGTCTAAGGACAGCTATCGCCCAGGCAAAGGAATATGGCCTTCTCGGGAAGAACATAATGGGTAGTGGATTTGATTTTGACATTGAGATCAGGTATGGAGCAGGAGCTTTCGTTTGTGGTGAAGAAACTGCTTTGATTCATTCAATGGAAGGATTAAGAGGCGAGCCGACGGTAAAACCTCCCTACCCTGCTGAATCAGGCTTCCTGGGTAAACCGACCAATGTAAACAATGTTGAGACTCTTGCCTGTATCTCACCTATAATACTAAAAGGTGCTTCATGGTTTGCAGGTATCGGAACAGAAAGATCTAAAGGGACAAAAGTCTTTGCTCTTGCAGGTAAGATTAACAATGTAGGTCTTATTGAAGTACCCATGGGGACAACTCTCCGGGAAGTAATCTATGAAATAGGAGGTGGTATACGTAAGGGAAAGAAGTTTAAAGCAGCGCAGACAGGAGGACCTTCGGGTGGTTGCCTTACAGAAAAACATCTTGATATTCCGATCGATTTTGACAACCTCACTGCTGTCGGTTCAATGATGGGGTCGGGAGGTCTCATTGTAATGGATGAAGATGACTGTATGGTTCAGGTAGCAAAATTTTTCCTGGAATTCACTGTGGAAGAATCATGCGGGAAATGTGCTCCCTGCCGTATTGGCAACAAACGTCTGCATGAGCTCCTCGAACATATTACAAAAGGGAAAGGAACTCTTGCTGATCTCGACCGGCTGAAAAACATGTGTCTGGTTATCAAGGACACTTCTCTCTGCGGTCTGGGCCAGAGTTCACCCAACCCTGTACTTTCGACACTCGAGAACTTCAGAGACGAGTATGAAGCACATGTTACTTTGAAGAAATGTCCGGCTGGTCAATGTAAAGACCTGATGGAATATTTCATTATAGAAGAGAACTGTGTAGGCTGTACAGCATGTGCCAGAGTATGTCCGGTAGGAGCTATAACAGGAGAACGGAAAGAACCACATCATATCAATCCCGATATATGTATTAAATGCGGAGCATGTATGGAAAAATGCAAATTTGACGCAATCATCATTCAGTAATTTAAGTAGTGTTGAAAATGGAAACTATCAGGCTTACAATAGATAATAAAACCGTAGAAGTACCAAAAGGTACCACAATCAATAAAGCTGCCAAAGAGATTGGAATAGATATTCCGGTCCTTTGCTGGATGGAATTACACGACCTCAATATAGAAAACCGTCCTGCCGGATGCAGGATATGTGTGGTAGAAATTGATGGCCGGAGGAATCTAGCTCCCTCCTGTGCCACTAAATGTGAAGAGGGAATGGTAGTCAGAACTCATACTACGAGGGTGCTGAATGCAAGGCGGACAGTTATGGAATTCATTCTCTCCGACCATCCGAAAGACTGCCTCACCTGTCCTAAATCAGGTAACTGTGAATTACAGACTCTGGCTCACCAGCTTGGGATAAGGGAGATACCCGGTCAGGAGATAGCAGCTATGTCGACCTATAGAAAAGATACTTCTCCTTCGATCATAAGAGACCTTGATAAGTGTATTCTGTGCAGGCGTTGTGAGATGATGTGCAATGAAGTACAGACAGTGGGAGCATTATCAGCTGTCAACCGGGGTTTCATGGCTGTAGTAGCTCCTGCTTTTGAACAGAACCTTGAACATTCCACCTGCACCTATTGTGGTCAGTGTGTAGCTGTGTGCCCTACCGGAGCGTTGACAGAAGTTGATCATACACCGGAAGTTTTAAGGGCGCTAGCCGATCCGACAAAAACAGTGGTTGTTCAGACTGCTCCTGCTGTCAGAGCAGCCATGGGAGAATTATTCGGCATGAAACCCGGAACACTGGTCACAGGGAAAATGGTATCTGCACTGCGGGCTCTCGGCTTCGACTACGTTTTTGATACTGATTTTGCAGCTGACCTGACAATAATGGAAGAAGGAACGGAGTTGCTCGACAGACTGAACAGATTCCTTCAGGGTGATAAGACAGCCCGCCTGCCAATACTGACATCCTGTTGCCCGGGATGGGTGAACTTCTTTGAAGAATACTTTCCTGACCTCAAAGATGTACCTTCAACAGCCAAGTCTCCGCAACAGATGTTCGGGGCAATAGCAAAAAGCTATTTTGCCGATAAGATAGGTATATCGCGGAAAGATATGGTAGTTATATCTATAATGCCCTGTCTGGCAAAGAAATACGAGTGCCAGCGTGATGAATTCTCGGAAGATGGCAATCCCGATGTCGACTTCTCTATCTCTACAAGAGAGCTGGCAGCATTCATCAAACAGGCAAATATCGATTTTAATAATCTTGAAGATGGTGATTTTGATGCACCTCTTGGTGAATCGACAGGTGCCGGGGTAATATTCGGGACAACAGGTGGTGTGATTGAAGCTGCAGTGCGTACTGCATACGAAATTCATACCGGGAAAAAGCTGGAAAAAGTTGATTTTACAGAACTAAGAGGATTTGAAGGAGTGAGATCAGCTACCATCGATTTTGACGGATTTCCTCTTAACATAGGTATTGCCCATGGACTAGGCAATGCCCGGAAACTGTTGAATGATGTAAGATCAGGAAAATCCCTTTTCCATGCCATAGAAGTAATGGCCTGTCCGGGTGGTTGTATAGGCGGAGGAGGTCAGCCGCTGCATCACGGTAACTCAGAAATATTAAAAGCCAGAGCGGCTGCAATATATGAAGAAGACAGGAATAAGCCCATCAGAAAATCGCATGAGAATCCTTTCATTATCAAACTATATGAAGAGTTCCTCGGCAAACCGAATTCTGAAAAAGCTCACCATCTGCTCCACACACAGTATTTCGACAAAAAGAAAAAAATAGTTGTTAAACAATAAGGTTTCGCATGAGCCAACATAATATTAAACACTATGTCAAGTATTAAAATAGAATTAAGGCAGGAAGATGTAGATAAAATAAAGGATATATGTGCATCTTTCAATAATGAACCTCAGGAATTAATAAATGTGTTACACAAATGCCAGGAACATTTCGGATATCTTCCGGCTGAGATTCAGGAAGTGGTTTCTCAGGAACTAAGCATCCCTGTAGCAAAAATATATGGGGTAATAACTTTTTATTCTTTTTTTACTATGACCCCAAAAGGTAAACACCCGATAAGTATTTGCATGGGGACAGCCTGTTATGTAAGAGGTGCTGAAAAAGTACTTGATGAATTCAAGAAAGAGTTGGGGCTGGAAGTTGGACAAACGAGTAAAGACGGCAAGTTCTCGCTTTCAAGCCTCAGATGCGTCGGGGCATGTGGACTGGCTCCCGTTGTCATGATAGGAGACAAAACCTACGGGAGGGTAGCGCCCGATGATGTAAAGGACATCCTCAGGGAATACGAGTAGAATCTGACTCATCGCCCACCGGCGATTCGGCAGGTCGTGCATTCCGCCTTGCAGAACGTTCTCACTGCGTTCGGCCGGGTCATGCGTTCCGCTGTGCGGAACTGACTTATAATAATTTGAAATAATATTTTTTCAGCCAGAATTTATACACCGGGTCAATAAATGTGATACTTTCTCCCACTATGTCGATAATCTCGTTATTGGAAAGCATCTTCTTTATTTTTAAGACATTAGCAGAAGTACCCAGCTGATATTCCTTTAATACACTCTGTGAACTCAGCCGTTGTTCATTACAAATAAGTGCCTTTAATAAGTTTACCTGTCGGTTGCTTAATCCATCAACGAGTGCCTGAAACAGCATACTTAATTGCAACACAAGGTCCTCAAAAGCTTCATAAATGATAGCACCGGTGCATATTTCATCAGATCTTAACCATGCTTGCTGTGCAAGCTGCTGAACATAATAAGGGTGGCATTCAACCAGTTCAGCAATAAGCTTTGCATCAGAAGTTCCAATTTCTTTTTTCGTATCCGAAAACCGTTTTTGAATGAATGTAATCCAGTCGTTTACGGAAATCTTTTCGAGAAATACAATATCTCCAAATTTATAAAACGGCATAGAAGGAGAAGTAAACACATCCATCATCATGTGTCGTTTGCTCCCATAAAGGCAATAAGTAACATGTTGATGCAACTGCCAGTGTGCACGTAATTTTTTTTGAAAATCAAGAGGATTTTCGAAGCCTGAAATATTCTGGAATTCATCGATACAAATTACTAATTGAATATTACCCGCTTCGCCTATTTTTTCTGCCATGCTGAGAATGTCGTCAGGGCTTTTTGTAACTTCCTTCCAATCAAGACTTAATTTAATATCGCTTATCTGGCCTGGACTGAATGTAACATTGGGAATAAATCTTCCCATAAACTTTTTCGCATTTCCGATAATCGTATCAATTTTAGTGGATGAGGCTTTTAATACTTCTGTTGCAAGTTGTTGGTAAAACTGTTCTTCAGTACGAACATTATTTAAATCAATGAAGCAAAACCTTATTGTCTTATCCTTCTCCTTCAGGACATCGGCCGCTTTCAGGACAAGAGAAGATTTGCCCCACCGTCTGGGAGAAATTAATATGGTATTGACAGATGAATTAAAATTTGTAACCAGCCTTTTGGTTTCCTTTTCACGGTCAGTAAAGTCATTGTCCTTAACAATTTTCCCGAATGTAAAGGGTGTTTTCATCATATGATAATTGATTTTAATGGAATGATGGAACCCACATGCAGGTGATTATTATAATATTGTGTTTTTGTATTCAAATACATGTGGGTTTCATCAGTATATAAATTTTTTTTGATGGGCTGAGAGAAGGGAGTATCTAAACGGAATTCAAAGTGAATATTATTCATACAAACATATACATTGATTATGAGTTTCATTATTTCTGCTTTTACACAAATTTACAAATTCCAGGTAATCTTACCAAAAAGTAACTTACCAAAATGTAACTTACTAAAAGACAACCTGGAAGTTCAGCATATAAATTTTAATCAGGCTGTTCGACATATTGCAAAAATGGTCGACCCACCCTCCATGGTTCAGGCTCCAAACTTCAAGCTTCAAATTTCTGCCCTCTCCTGTATATATACCAGTACGCCAGAGGTATAAAGAACAGACTGACAACTGTTCCGAGCGACATACCACCAATGAGTGACAGAGCCATCGGTCGCTGAAGCTCTGATCCGATACCCTGAGCAAACAATATCGGGGCTGTAGACAGGATAGAGGCCATAGCCACCATTATAATCGGTTTTAATCTCCTGGAACCTCCTGTATAGATAGCTTCCTTAAGGCCGAGTCCTTCCGCCCTCATATTATTGATAGTATCTACCTTTAGTATAGAGTCGTTGATGATAACTCCCGACATTACTATCAGTCCTATCATCGTCATAATATTTATTGTTCCTCCCCACAGCAGAACAAGTGCAAGGGCTCCGGCTATATCTATCGGTATCTCGAGAAGCACAATGAGCGGCTGGGTAAGCGATTCAAACTGTGCAGCCAGGATAAAATAGAGAAGGAGAAGAGCTACAACAAGAATTACTGCCAGTTCCCTGAAAAGCCTCTGTCCTGTGATAAGAGAGCCGCTGAAATTAACAGACAGATTTTGGTTGGCAGTGACCAGGTTTCTTATCTCCCCGGTAATCGTAGAAGGTCGGTTTGTATTCACATTGAGGTTAACAGGAACAAATTCCCCGTTAATACCTCCTTTTATTGTCTTGTAGTCATGTACTCTCTTTATACTGACTATCTCCCTGACAGGTATATCCTGTCCGTTTTTTGAAGGGACAAAACCTTCAGATATTATTTCGTTTATTTGCCTTTCCCTTCCTGAGAGAACGATCGGCAACAGTTCGTATGATGCCCTTAGCTCACCTATATTATATTGATTAAGAGCTGCTTTCAGGTTGTTATAAAGGGTCATGGGTTCAACATCATACAGTAACATCTTATCAGGGTCGATATTGAGATTTATCTTATCTTCAACAGGAGGCATTGAGATGCCGGCTTCGGGCCATTGTCCGGTCATCGCTTCCACAACGTCTGTCATCATGTCTACCGGAGGCACTTCTTTCTCCTTCATAAGGCTTACTTCAGCTACCAGCGGAGTTTCTGATGCTTCGAATATCTTTTCGAAAATATTCTGCTGGGCTCTGACATTGATAAGCGCTCCGGGATAATGATCTCTGATGAAGCGGTAAGAATTTTCTTCAACAACAGAGGCTGTAGTGTAATCATTTGCTTTCAAATAGGCCGTTGATTGTGTATATGACTGATCATAATCGCGGTTGAAAAGGAATTGTTGTTCTCCGATAAAAGAGTTTGTTTGCACTAACAGTTTTTTGTTCTCTGTCACCAGTTCTTCAATCCTTCTTCTGTTTTCATCCAGACTGATATTCTCATTCCAGTCTATTTTCACAACCAGTTCATCCTGTTTCACTGCCGGGAATTTATCTTTTTCCATCACCAGGAAAAGAAAAACCATCAACAGGATAATGAGTCCAAAGGAGATCATTGCAGGCCTTCTGTAACGGAAAAAGAAATTCATGCCTCCTTCATATCTTTCTTCAATACGTTTAAGGCTGATTTTCTTCACAAACTGTGTCAGCCAACCCTCTTTCCCGTTTCTGTAGAGGAGATAATATATTGTTGGCAAGAGGCTTATTCCTACCATAAGAGACACCCCCTGTCCTATTACGATAGCAATGGCCTGATCATAGAAAAGAGCTCCCGAGATGCCACTAAGAAAAATGAGAGGGATAAAAACGGCGCATGTAACCAGAACAGATGATATAAGAGGAGTGATTACCTCATTGGTACCACGTACGCACGCTTCAACAAGAGATAATCCTCTGTCTATCCATTGGGTAATATTTTCAATAACAACAATGGAATTATCGATCATCATTCCTATACCGAGGATCAGACCGGCGAGTGAGATAATATTTATTGACAACCCTGTCAGGTAAAAGAAAAGCAGACTGATAACAAGGGTTGTGGGTATACTGAATCCTATTATAAGTGGAGATTTGCCATCTTTCAGGAAGAGGAACATAAGTAAAAAAGCGAGCAGTCCACCTGCCAGAAGACTTTCTTTCAGGTTTGAAATAGAATAATCGAGCAAGCGTGTCTGATCCTGTGATATCTCAAATTTCATCTGAGGGTATTCTTGTCTGAAGACATCGATCATCTCTCCCATCTTTGTTTCAAGTGAAGCCATTTTAGCACTCGATTCTTTTATAATAGCCAGGGCTATTGACCTGTTACCATTGGAGTAATAAGCGCCTCTGGGTCTTTCCTGCCTTATACCCACATCTGCTATATCTTTTATCTGAAGTATTCTGTCTCCTTTTTTCAGATATATATCCTCCACATCGCTCACTTCTTTAAGGTAAGAAGTGAACTCCAGGTTATACAGGTATTTACCGTCTTTCACCAGAATACTTCCAATATTGATATTATTAAGGTTTACGGCTCTGCTTATATCATCGTCTGTTATACCCATAGCAGTCATTTTCTGCTCATCGGGAGTGATATATATTTCCCTGTTTATCTGTCCGGTTATATCAGCCATAGCTATTTCCGGAAGTTGTTCTATTCGCTTTTTAATGACTGTTTCGGAGAATTCACTCAGTTCAATGAATTTTTCTTCTCCTGCCTGCTCATCGGCAAGGGATACATTGAGTAAAAAGACAGGGATATCAGTAGCGCTTGCTTTAATTATCCTTGGTCTGTCAAGGTCACGTGGAAGGTTGTTCATTGCTCCGTCGACCTTTTCATTTACTTCCATAAAAGCAAGATCAATATCGTTCCCGAATTTGAAAGATAGTCTTATCAGTGCGCTGCCGTTTCTTGATTCCGATTCTATCTTATCCACTCCCTGTACCTGCAGAAGGTTACGCCGGAGTACACTCACTACGGTGTTTTCCATTTCTCTTGCGCTGACATCGGGTCTGGAGACAGCCACTGTTATTTCAGGAATATCTATATCGGGCATTAAAGAGACCGGTAACCTGCCGGCAGCTACAATACCCAGCAGTATCAGGGCAAAGAATGTCATGATTACTGCAACGGGACGTGTGATGATAAACTTAATCATAGTTTAAAAGACTTTTCTTCAACATTATAGGCTGATACACCACCAATCCTGCCAGGCTGAAAACGAGTCCGCTTATAGTGGCGGCAGCGAGTGCAAA
>Ga0209408_1002593_pt1 | contig 10026 bp, 10 predicted proteins | sample AD_UKC107_MetaG_FD_184422 | JGI IMG/M metagenome (GOLD analysis project Ga0209408, IMG submission 184422) | Active sludge microbial communities of municipal wastewater-treating anaerobic digesters from Hong Kong - AD_UKC107_MetaG (SPAdes)... | ecosystem: Engineered > Bioreactor > Anaerobic >... | reverse complement strand
AATGTTCCTTCGCCAATACTTCTTCTCCAGAGTTCTTTTCCTTCAGAATCGACTTTTAGAACAAATCCATTTTTTAGCTCTTCGTAAACGGTATCGTGGTGCCCAACAAGTAAGAATCCGCCATCTGAAGTTTCAGCTACTGAAACTCCCCATTCGCTATCGTCCTCCGTGTAATCGCTGTCAGGACTCGAGTAACTTTTTTCCCAAATTATTTCACCTTCATTGCTCACTAATGCAAGAACTGCGTTCCGGTTCCCGGAACCTGTATCAAAATTTCCTTCGTTGCCTGCCAGAATCATATTTCCATCAGATGTTGGCGCAATTCCCATAAACATCTCAGAGTCGGAGCAGCCAGTTTTTGTTGAGCAAATTTCTTCTCCGGAGCTGTTGGTTATTACAATCCAGAAATCGTCGTGCGTAGAATTTGATGATTCAGCGTAACCTGAAAAAGCAATACTTCCATTGTTTAGCACGCAAACATCGGTGGGAATATTGTAGCCATCATCACCAAACTGTTTGGTCCAAATAACGTTGAGTTGCTCGTCAATTTTTATCAGAAAAGCATCGAACGATCCGAACGAATCCTCGCCGTACCCAACAGCTACGTATTCTGTGGGAGAAATTTTTGAAATTCCTGTAGCAAACTGCCAACCGGGAATGCTAATCTGATTTGAATTTTCGAGTTCACCATCTTCGCTAAATTTTGCAAAGTAAAAGTCCGATTTCTCCGAGTCGTTATAGTAAAATCCGGCTGTAACGCAACCTCCATCGGAACTTTCTGCAGCAGCCCATGCTCCGTTTGACGAATTTTCCTCTTTTTTTCTGCTGAAAGATTTCCCTTCTTTTCTTCCTGCTTTCTTTGAAAGCAACGCTTCGGCTCGAATAATTGCAGCACAGTTGTGAATATTGTAAAAATCTCCGGCTGTGGATGTGATAATATTTCCCTGAATAACTGGCGGCCTTTTTTGTCCCTTCCAAATTGCACCGGCGTTAGTGTACTCGGCAACGTAGTTCGGATTTCCGGTAACCTGTAGTCCGTTAATTACATTTGCTGCAGCAAGCACCCTAACACCTGTGCAAAATCCAATTACAATTAGACCCGATTCGGCGGCTTCGCTCACAATATTCAGAGCTGCGCTGCTTGCCAGCAAATCTCCGCAGGGATTGCTGTTTGGGTAATTTGACCAAAAACTACCGGACATCACGGCAACACAATCCCAACTTTCAACCGATTCAATTTCATTGACAAGTGTATCAACTGTAATTGGTTGACAGCCTAATTGCAACGCGTATGTATTGCAGGGACTTACAGTTCGTGTAGTCCCTGCAATTGTAATTTCCCATCCGTACTTCTCAAAGTTCGATTTGTTGAGAAAAAAGTTTGCACCGTACTTGTTCGGCAGTAGAACCAAAACCTTGTAGTTTGCAAAAAGTTGTGTTGAAAAAGCAATTAATATGATTGTTGCTGCAAGTAATTTTGATTTTTGAATGACTCTCATTTATTTTAGATTTTAATTTATACATGGGATAACTTTATTCATTATGAGATATTCAATTTGACCCCACAGCTCGCTGGCTGTTTTGCCGGTGTTTGCATGGTTACTGTTTGCAACTATTACCGTATTTTTTTCTGGAATGCAGATTAGAAATTGTCCTCCATAACCATTTCCCCAGTAGAAGTTTTTTCCATCGGAACTTCCTAGCCACCACCAGTAAGCATAGTTAGGGCCGTGCGGTGTTGAATTGTTTGTGGAAATGTAGTTTGATGTGGACTCGTCAACCCAGCTGCTGGAAACCAGCTGATTTCCCTGATAGGAACCTCCGTTGATCATTAAACGACCAATTTTCACTAAATCTTTCGGACGCATAATTATGTCGCCACCCCCGTTGAAATATCCGTTGTTGAAAATATACCAATCGAGCGTATCGATTCCCAGCGGTTGAAAAAGATTTTGCTTCGCAAAGTCGAGCGTGTTTAACCCGGAATGTTCATCAATAATAATCGAAAGCATATGTGGGAGAGCAGAGTTGTAGGTGAAAACCTGACCGGGAGTGTGAACTATATCCTGGTTAAAAAGAAAGTTAACCTGACTGGGAGCCACAACGTAGCTATTGTAAAATCCGTTGGTGTAATCCCACTCGTTCCAGTAAAGACCAGCGCTCATGGTGAGCGCATGGTAAATTGAAATATTTAGTTTATCAGGATCGGTTGTTTCAATCTGATCGCCAATGAAATAGGAAATTTTTTGATCAACGCTCCCAATAATTTCTTTATCAATAGCAATTCCTGTAAGTATTGATGTGATACTCTTTGTTATCGATCGGATGTTAAAGAAACTTTCATCAGTATAGTTTCCGAAGTACCTTTCAGCAATAACTACGTTATCTTTCTCAACTATCAACGCTCCCAATCCGTTGATGCTTTCAGCGTAATCGTAGGCAACTTCCAGTTTTTCCCCATCAATGTTATGCTCGTTTGCCAGAGGGAACACGGAACTCTCTTCTTTGTTACATGAAAAAAAAAGAGTGGAAAGAGCCAGAGCTAGTAACAATAGTTTTAATATTTTCATCGGCGTCAGTTTATTGGTTGATATAATTATCGAGTTTTACCCAATAAATTTCAGGATATCCGTTCGAACTCGAACGGTTTGAGCTGAAGTACAAAACGTTGTTTTCAAAGTCAATTTTTGGCCAGTTTTCCTCTCGCTCAGAATTTATGGGAATTCCCATGTTTACTGGTTCCGACCAATTTTCGTTGATTTTGTAGCTGATGTATAAATCGCCTGCAACAGTACTCCCAATATGTCCCGTTCTATTTATCGAGTAAAAAATCATATAGCTCTCATCGGAGCTAACTGCGGGTTCCATATCAGGATATTGTGAGTTTACAGCTTCGCCTGTATGTTCAATTGAAATGCAGGCGTTCTCACTGATTACTCCCCTGTAAATATCATTATCGTTGGTATCGTTAAACATTTCAAAGTAGAAAACGGAGTCGTTGACAAACGAAATATTTCGGATGTCAGCAGTAATTGTATCCGGGAATTGAACCAGATTCGGGTCATTCCACGACTTGTCGGCTTTCCGATCTGAATACCAAACCCTGCTGATTGTTGAATTTCGGAATGAAGTAAAATAAATCCTATCCCCATTTCGTGTTAACGATGGAGAAGCATCGTGCCTTGAATTTGAGAAGCTGGCAACCACAGGAGGATTCCATTCGTTATTAATATTCCCAAATAAAACTTTTATTTGGTATTCTCCGTTTGAGGGGCTCAACTCTGTATAGTAAATCTCGTTATTCGTATAATCTCGAACAACTCCAAATATCACTTTTGAACTTGACGAAATTAAATTTTGAGCAAAAATGGTTGGGGTATCGGTAGGTTCACCCAAAGTTTGCCTCGGATTTTCTGTGTCATCGGGACCACAGCTTACAAATATCAATGTCATCAAAAATATTAATGTTCTTTTCATGGTTTTATCTCATTTTAATTATCCTGATTAAGCAATTTGAACCCAATAGATTTGGGAGTTATTTTTTTTCATACGTTTCGTAAATTGCTTTTATCCACATCTGTTTATGATTATTGTAGGGAGAATAGTTCCGTTTGTATAGACGCCATTTTTTTAGAGGTTCTCCTTCAATAATTTGCTCGTAGGTTAACCCGTTTTCAACATCATTTCTAATTTCTTTAATTGTTTCATTTACCATCATAATATAACCGGATAAGTCATTTTTATTCATTATTTCCCCGTGACCGGGAACAATTGTCACATCATCCGGAAAATAACTTTCAATCCACTGTAAGTTTTTCTGGTATTGTTTAGCTGAAAATCCTTCAGATAAGCTTACAAGAGGGAAACAAAGGGGAAAGAAAATATCGCCGGTGACAAGAATGTTAAGTTCAGGAAAGTAAACAATTATATCACCTTTTGAATGACTGTTAGGCATATGGTTGAGTTCAACTATAATATTTCCTAACGACATCTTCTTCTTATTTTCTACCAGAATCGATGGAAGAATATACTCAGGTAAACCGTACATTTTAAAATCGTTCACAGTGTTTTTGTGAGCAATAATTTTTACTCCCTTACCCAAAGTTAAATTTCCTGAGAAATGATCCCAGTGAGCATGTGTATTTATTATATAGCTAACTTTTTCGCAACCTATTTTTTTCAATTCGACTTTTAAACTATCTGCTAAACTGTTTAATCCGGAATCAACCAGAATGCAATCATTATCATCCTTTATTATTATACAGTTAACCCAAATATTATCAACAAATTGAGCAAGGTAAACCTGATTAGTTATTGGTTTTACTGATAAAAACTTTTCCTGAGAAAAGAGGCTCACGAACGTAAGAAATAGTAAAGAAATTATGAGTGTAAACTTTTTCATTGCGATATTTTATTTAAAGTACAATGAGTTGCTTTTCCAACAATAAATTTGATCGCTTAGAAAAGAAAAAGAAGAAGTGATATGATAAAGCGGAAAAAAACAATTTGAATTGTATTAAAATTGTTTTTAATAAACAGTATTTCAATTATTGAAAATTTGAAACATAGAAAATAATTTATGCAATTTATTGCATAATTAGTATGATATCAATGATTTACTAAAGTTTAATGCTTTTTTAGTCAAATATTTTTCTGATTGGTTGTCGAGTATCATTTTTGAAAAATTTTTCTTTTAATGGTTATATTTGCTCAGAGTTAACTACCTGAAATTAAATCTTCCGTGAAGCTAACTGTAAGTAAAAACCGGCTGTTTTGGATACTGAATACTTCAGGGTGGTTTGCATTTGCCGTAACTTGGTTCATTTTTTACGGTCCTCAGCATGTTGATGTAAGAAGTTTCGTGAAGTTTTTTATTGGTAACTTTTTGCTGGGTTACTTAATTTCATTTGGTTTACGCTACTTTTTCAGAAAGTTTGATAGGAGAGAGAACTCAATTACTCGATTATCACTGGTCATTATTTTCTACTCATTTATTGGCGCTGCAGTTTGGTACTACATCGATGTGCTGTCAACTTTTCTTATTTACGATGTGGAAACAACCTCTGAGTGGATTTCGAGTTTAACATGGACTATCATGTTTCGTACAATTGTACGAATTAGCTTGCTGCTACTTCCGTGGAGCGCATTGTACTTTCTTATAAATCTTGCATTCGATTGGCAGGAGGAGAAGAGGGAGAAGGAGAAAGCTTTGCTGCTGGCAACAAAATCGAAGATGGAAGTTTTGAAAAATCAAATAAATCCACACTTTCTTTTTAACTCACTAAACTCGGTTTCTGCGTTAATTGAGGAGAATCCTTCAAAAGCCCTCAAACTTGTCGATGAACTTTCGGATTTTTTAAGATTTACGCTGGTGAATAAAGAAAATTCGATGGTAACTTTAAAGGACGAGCTGAAGCTAATTGAGCACTTTGTCCATATACAATCAATTCGATTTGAGGAAAAACTTTTGGTTGAGTATAGCATCGATCCGTTAACCGAGGAAATCTTTGTTCTTGCATCAATTCTGTATCCGTTGGTTGAAAATGCGGTTAAGCATGGGATGAATACTTCAGAACTTCCTTTGCATGTAAAGATTTCGTCTCAACTTAAGAATGAAAAGTTGTATATAAATATTAAAAACTCAGGACTTTGGGTTGAGCCAAAACCTTTCCGAAGGAATAGTACAAACACGGGACTTTCGAATGTAATAGACAGGCTGGAATGCGAGTACGGTAGTAACGCCAGCTTGAACATTGAAAAAAGTGACAATTTTGTTGATATTCAGCTAACTTTTCCGGTAAAACAATCAGAATGAAAAACTACTATCGCACGTTGATTGTCGACGATGAACGACTTGCAAGAACCAAGTTGACAGGAATTTTGGGCAAGTTTGAGAACTTTGAAATTGTTGGCGAAGCCGATGATGTGCCATCAGCAAAAAAACAGATTGAAGCGCTTAAGCCCGATCTGATTTTTCTCGATATCCAGATGCCGCGCGAAACCGGATTCGATTTGCTGGAGCAAATCGATTTCGAAGGAATTATAGTTTTTGTAACTGCATACGACGAGTACGCTCTGAGAGCGTTTGAAGTTAACGCGCTCGATTATCTTCTGAAACCGGTAAAGGAGGAGATGGTCGAAAAACTTATCGCAAAACTTCAAAAAAAATCACCCAAAACTGAGGAACTGTATGCAAAACTTGAGTACACCGACAGACTTTTCGTTTCCAATGATAAGCAGATGAAGTTTATTGATATTAGAAATATTATAATGATTCAGTCGGTTGGAAATTACTCAAAACTTTTCTTTGAGAATGGAGAAAAAATTATGGTTTACAAACCCATGAAGGAGTGGGATGCACGATTACCGCAGAATAAATTCTGCCGAATTCACCGAACAAGTATTGTAAATATTGATTATATCGAAAAAATCGATCGCTGGTTTAACTACTCGTATCGTGTTTTCCTAACCGGAATTGATGAGCCGCTCAGAATGAGCAAAAGTTACTCAAGCGTTCTTCGTGATCGATTCAGCTAGAAATGTTTTACATATTTTTTCAACTAATCCTTTGTGTTAATCAATGCAAGCCAGTCGAACATTCTTCCGGCGAGCTTTTTCACAGGATTTAGTTTTACAGGATAAAAGTATTCTGCATCAAACCAACCCTTTTCATCAAAGTGGCTGTAATCTTTAAAGTTGCTGTCAAGCATTCTGTTAATACTTGTTCGCGACATTCTAAAAACCATTAGTTTAAATAACGATGGGTTTGGAAATCGTTTTTTTATAAGTTCCTTATAGAACTTTTGTGTTAAGTTGTCAATTAGCTTGTTATTGGCATTCTCCTGTTTTTTGGTCATTGGTTCGAGCGTTGTTATGCAGCAACCTTTAATAGTATTGAATCCTAATCCGTTTCCAACAAAATCCAGATACTTTACAATTGCATCGCCACCGTAAATTCCCTGAACTACAATGCTGGTAAAAGTTTTACCAAAAAATTCTGGCCGATGGAAAACGTATCCAAGCCTGTCGAGGAATGCTTTCATCAAAGCTGAAACATGGAATGAGTAGTTTGGAGTTGCTAAGATTATTCCATCGGAATTTTTCATCTTCTCAATCAGGATATCGCGGTCGTCCTTTAACCTGCAGAATTCTTCACCTTTTTCAAAGCAGATCTTGCAACCCCTACAAATTTGAAGGTTATAATCGTTTAGCGAAACAATTTCATATTCAATTTTGCCAAAAGTTTGGAGTTTTTGCAGGAATCTTTCGGTTGCATTGTATGTATGCTTTTTTCGTGCGCTGGCAACAAATGCAGTAACTTTCATGGTATTTTTTTTTAAGATTTACTTTCCTGCTTTAATTAATGCGTTTTCTATTGCCTTTAGGCAAGCCTTCGAGTCGAGTGTTGCTCCGCTAACTGCATCAACCTGTAGCGTTTGCTGATTGATTACTCTGCCGTAAAGCGTATCGATAAAATCCTGTGTGTACTGAGCGGTGCTGCTTACCAGTTCGATTACAGTTACTTTTTGAGAATCAACTAAAACCTTGCACTCGTTTTCTCTCCATTGGTACATTCCTCCTTCGTAGTAACCGTTATACTCACCGCTTCTCAGCGTCCTGAAATCGATGTCTTTAATTTCCACGTTCATCGCTTCTTCGTGTTCCAAAAGAAGTTTTTTGCTGCATCCTTGGAGAACTATGAAAATGGCCAGTATGGCCAATATTATGGTTTTATTTCTTTTCATGATATTGTGAAATTTATCTAGTTACGTATAGTTTATTATTTACTAAACTCTTTAACTACTTCGTTTATAACCATTTTTGCATCATCTCCCTTCAGTTTATATTCATCCAATTCTTTCCTGCTAGGATTTGTTTTGTCGGTCATCAAATTCACAATCAGTGGATTTAGAACTTTTTCTGGTTTATTGCCGAGTCGTTTGCCGAGTTCAGTGTTAATTCTTTGGCAGTTATCTTCTGGACCAGCGCTTATTGACACAAAGGAGAAATTTTTACTTTTTCCCTTTAACATTTTGAATACTGGGCGCAATGGCGATGCAACTTTGCCAAGCCAAATGGGCGCTACAAAAACGATGTTTTCATAGTTTTCAATTTCTCCAATACTTTTTTCAATATTTGGAGTTCGGTTAAACAAAACATCAAGAACAATAGTCATTACGGTTCTTTTTCGCAGTTCCTTAATATACATGCAATTGAGGTTGAAGTTTTTTGCCAGTCCTTCCGCAAGTGTTGCATTATTTCCTGTGTGCGAGTACGATACAATTACTGTATTTGAATTCATGATAGAAACTTTTTTTATTTGATTAATAATTTTTTCATCTATTACTCCCTTAATCAGCAGTTTGACTACTGCAGCGTGAGTTAAGCCATTGTTCAAGTGTAGTTTCCGGTTTCCCGAGTAGAAAATTTGCTTCGCTTGGATCACCCATTTCATTCACTTTTTCGAAGTAGGAAAAGAGCGATGCAGCGTTTTTTAGCTGGTTGTTTCTGGTAATAGTTCCGATAAACTTTAGAACACCAGTTGGAGTTTTTGAAATTTTCTTGATTTCAGGATGAAGTTTGCTGCAGTATTTTTCCAGCGCGTCCTTCATCAACATTTTCTGTGGGCCAAATACAAAAAGAGTTTTATTTCGTACCTCCGATTTGCTGTAGGCAGCTGCTACCATTCTGGCAAGTTCATTCGCTGAAACCCAGTGGTAAGGGGAATCGAGTTTGCCGAGCAAGGTTGCTTTTCCGTTGTGGATCATCAATCCAAGCGAATCAAAAAACCAGGTAGGACGAAAAATCAGGTATGGAATACCGCTGCTTACTATTGCTTGTTCTGCTCTAAACTTGCTGTCGATAAGGTTGAACCAACGGTTCTGTTCGCAAACTGTACAACCCGAAATGTAGCTAATCAGCTTAACATTCTGCTTTTTTGCTTCGCGAACAATTAGTTCAGCAACAATTGCTTCGTCAACATTGCTAATGCTAATGTGAATTGCTTCGCAGCCTCTCATTGCATTTGCAAGATCGCTTGCATTCATCACATCACCATCAACGCATTCGGAATCAGTGCCTAATTTTGATTTTGAAACAGAGCGGGAGAAAAGCCTTAAATCAAAACCTTCCTTTTTTAGGGTTTCTGCCACAGGTTTTCCTAGTAAACCGGTAGCGCCAATAACCAATACTTTCATACTTTAAATCTTTAAAATTTATAAGTACAAAAGTATCGGCTTGCCTTGGGGCAATCCTTTGACAAAAGTCAAAAAATAATTTCTACCCTTTTTTTCTTATGCGGCTGAGGGTGGCAATGTCAATCCCCAGATAGGATGCAATATGCCCCAGCGTTGCTTTTTGGTAAACTAGTGGATGTTCCTTGCAGAATTTTTCGTAACGTTTTTTTGCCGAGAGAGTTTGCAGTTCTTGCGTTCTTTTTAGAAGTTGTAGGTTCATTACATCGCCTGTTCTCAGGCAAATTTCTCTCCAAGCAGGCACTTCCTCTAGCAGTTTATTCCAGTTTTCAGAAGTTATTGTGAGCAGCTCGGAATCGGTAATGGCTACAATATTTTCTTTTGCCTTTACTGCGTTGTTGAAACTCTTAATGGAAAGGATTAGCGTTTGGGGCTCGTGGAATTTTGTGGTAATATCATCACCATCCTCGTTTATTATAAAAGTGCGCAGCAACCCGGAAAGTACAATAGCAATTTTGCTGCAAACTTCACCTTCTTTCAGAAAGAATTGTCGGGCAGAGATAGCTTCAAATTCATAAAGCTGCATTGTAATTTTTATTTCACGCTCGCTAAAATTGAAATGATTTAAAAGTATCTCCTCAAGGTTCATGATGTTTTAATTTGAACTTTGTTATATAGAATTATCAAAATATCCGTTTTTGAAAATTTAAAGGTACGAAAATAACAATTTGTAATTGGTGTTGGGATGTTTACTTAGTGATTAGCATTTTTGCCTTTGCGATTAGTGTTCAGATAATCAATTAGATGACGAATGCTTAGTTGTTCTAGATTT
>Ga0209408_1002581_pt1 | contig 10048 bp, 10 predicted proteins | sample AD_UKC107_MetaG_FD_184422 | JGI IMG/M metagenome (GOLD analysis project Ga0209408, IMG submission 184422) | Active sludge microbial communities of municipal wastewater-treating anaerobic digesters from Hong Kong - AD_UKC107_MetaG (SPAdes)... | ecosystem: Engineered > Bioreactor > Anaerobic >... | reverse complement strand
TGCGTGCCGGTGCTGTTATGGAACGACGCCCCCCCTGTGATTGCCGCTGTGCATGCAGGGTGGAGGGGGATCGCACAGGGCATCGTGAAAAAGGCGGTCAATCAGATGCAAAAACTGGGTGCCTCGGTTATCCACGTGAGCATCGGGCCCTGCATCGGCCCCTGCTGCTATGAGGTGGGCCAGGATGTTGTCGATGCGCTCGGCAGCGAGCACCTGCTCCATACCAACGGCACGAAGTATCTCGACCTTGCCGGTATCGTTATTTCCCAGGCCTTGAGTGCAGGGGTACGTAGAGACAGGATCCACAGCGTGGATCTGTGCACCTCGTGCCATCCGGACAAGTTTTTTTCCTACCGGAGGGACGGGGCCTCCACGGGAAGAAACATATCACTTATAGGAGGGGAGTCGTGGTCGTTGCCGGGCTTACAGGCGGGATAGCCACAGGAAAATCAACAGTTGCCGCCTTCTTTGTCTCAGCCGGAGCAGAGCTCATCGATGCGGACAGGATCGCCTTTGATGCCGTGCAGAAGGGGACAGAAGCCTGGCAGGAAATCGTCGAACATTTTGGCCAAGGCGTACTCTTGCCCGACGGACAGATAGACCGGGCCTGCCTGGGCAATATCATCTTTCATGACCATGAGCAAAAGGCCGTCCTGAACGGCATCGTTCATCCTGCGGTGATCAGACGAATGCGTCAGCGCATAGAAGAGCTGGAACAGAACCAGCCGGATGCGGTCGTCATCGTGGATGTCCCGCTCCTTATTGAAACAGGGATGTACCGGGATATGCGCGATGTTATCCTGGTTTATGTCCCGGAAAAAGTGCAGATCGAGCGGCTTATGGACAGAGACGGCCTTTCAAGAAAGGATGCCCTTGCACGGGTGCACTCCCAGATGTCGATCGAGGAAAAGAAGACCTATGCGAGTATCATCATTGACAACACAGGCAGCATTGAAAACACCAGGGAAAGAACCTTTGCGGTATACACCGAACTTCAGGAGAGAGTAGAGACAGACATCCGGTGAACCCCTCATCGTAAAAAGGATAGGGCTCCTGTTGTGCTGTATTCCTTGACGACATCTTGGGCCCACTGATGGCATGTAAAGGAGAGCTTCCCGGTCGAGAGGGTCGTTACAGGGTTTTTGGGTCCTGATTCGACATTTCCTTGCGGATGAGTGAATCGAATTGTCTGGCTTCACGGAATTGCGGGTTGATCTTGAGGGATTTTTCTATCCACTGCAATGCCGTATCATATGCCCCGGAATCATAATAGAGTCTGGCTATATTAAAATAGAGGTGTTCATCCCTCGGGGAGATCTCAAGCGCCTTCATGTAGTTGGCCAAAGCTTCTTCGGTCATTTTTGTTCTTCTGAGCTCCATGCCGAATTCATTGAAGATATGTTTGTTTTCTTCCTCGAATATGGCCTCGATCTCGCAGAGTTTCCTGAAGATCTCTTTTGCCTTGTCTGGTTGACCCATCTCCATGTACAGTGTGCCGATTCCGAAATTGGCACGGATACTCTCCGGGTCTATCTTGAGTGCCGAGGTGTACTCCCATTCTGCGGAATTATATTCTTTGCGCGCCCTGTGTTTTTCCGCAAGGGCTATGTGCTTGTCGGTATCCCGTTCTTTCTTGGTTTTCACCTTGTAGTCCGGAGCAAAGGTATATTTCTGCAGGAATTCGTCACAGGGCATTTGTATCACGATGCCTGTCGGGTTTCCTTCATTGCCCAGAAAGGAGATCTTCACCGTATCGTCGTCTATCTGCTCTGCATGGCAGAAGTTTTTTACTTTCTGAGTCCGCTGCGTATGTCCGGTCCCAAGAGTGATAACAGACTCTTCAAAAAAGATACCTTTGATTCTATGCAACGATATTGTCATAGGATTTCTATCGGAAACACAAAAAGATTAGTTTAAGGAAATCTAACAGAGTATTTACTTGTTTTATTGACTTGAGCGCAACTCATATGGCAACCCTATGATTATCTAACCTCTGGGAGGATGCAATGAGATCGATCGGATTTATCGGGGCAGGAAATATGGCCGAGGCAATCATCGGCGGTATTGTGAAAAAAGGATTGTATGAACCTTCCGAGATAATGATCCACGATGTCAGTCAGGACAGGTTAGACTTCCTGTCTTCAACCTTCGGGGTTGTGAATGCGACGGGTCCTCAGCAGCTCCTCGCAGAAGTCCCAATTGTCATTCTGGCTGTCAAGCCCGCAATCCTGCCCGTGGTTGTGAATGAATCGAAAGAGCTTCTTGCAGGCAAGCTCGTCATCAGTATCGCTGCCGGTATCCCCATTGATACCATCGTGAATATCCTCGGGGACAACGCACGGGTCATACGGGTAATGCCCAACACCCCTGCACTGATCGGGGAAGGGGCGTCTGCCCTGGCTTCATCGCAGGCATGCAGCAGCGAAGACATTGCCTGCGCAAAAAGCATCTTTTCTGCCGTTGGTATGTGTATCGAGCTCGAGGAGCGGTTGATCAATGCCGTGACAGCGCTGTCCGGCTCAGGCCCTGCTTTCTGTTTCATGTTCATCGAGGCCCTCTCTGACGGAGGGGTGCGCTCCGGTCTTCCCAGGGATACGGCACTGGCTCTGGCGGCAGCGACCCTCAAGGGTGCTGCAGGCATGGTGCTGGAGACGGGGAAACATCCGGGTGTGCTCAAGGATATGGTAACATCGCCGTCGGGCACCACCATCGAGGGCGTTTCCGTCCTGGAATCAAGAGGCTTCCGTTCTGCCGTGACGGATGCGGTCCACGCAGCTTATAAGAGGGCATGCGATCTGGCGAAGTAACCAGGGCCACCTAAATTTTCTCAACAGGGACCCTTTGTCGAATGAGGCCTGAGCTCCCGGGGCAGATGTGATCCCTATAATTTTGTGTTCTTGATGATATCCACTGCATCGGATGGTGAATCCACCAGGGTAAAGATGGCCGTATCCTCTGACAGGATCATGTCATTCTTGAGCATGGTGTCCGTGATCCAGTTTAACAGGCCTCCCCAGTAGTCGGAACCGACCAGGATTACGGGGAACGGCTTCATCTTATCGGTCTGGATGAGTGTGAGAGATTCGAAAAGCTCATCCATGGTCCCGAATCCTCCCGGAAAGATCACATAGCTCATGGCATATTTGACGAACATGACCTTTCTGACGAAAAAGTAGCGGAAATTGATGTGGATATTGGTGTAGGGATTCAACTTCTGTTCGAAAGGCAGCTCGATGTTGAGTCCCACGGACTGTCCCCCTGCCTCAAGAGCACCCTTGTTCGCCGCCTCCATAATACCCGGGCCGCCGCCGGTGATGATGGTGAACCCCTGTTTCGCAAGCTGTTTCCCCAGGTTTTCTGCCATTGCATAGTATTTGTCCCCGGGTTTTGATCTTGATGAGCCGAATATGGTTACGGCGGGCTCCAGTGAAGACAGGGTCTCGATGCCGTCCACGAACTCTGCCATGATGCGGAATATTCTCCAGGATTCCTGGGGATTCATATGGTCTACGACATATCGTTCATTTTTCATGTCTTCTCCTTGCCGGGAGCTCTCCCGTTCTTTTTCCTTCTCAAATGTGGTATGTCCATAATCTTATAATATGATTGACCTTCATATCCATACAACACATTCAAGTGACGGGCAATACAGACCTGATGAGATCTTTGCCATGGCGGCCTCCGCCGGGCTGAAGGCGCTTTCCTTTACCGATCATATGGATAAAGGTGCGGCTGTGCATGGGGTGAACCTGGCGTCTCGATACCCTGTCGAGTTCTTCACCGGCGTCGAGATCTCCACGTCGCTGCAGCAAAAGGAGTACCACCTCCTGTGTTACGGGTTTGATCCGGACAGCACCGTACTCGATGAATTCCTGAGCTATCACTGCAGCCGGATCTGGGAGCATGCAGACAAGTTCCTCGATCATTTTCAGGCAATGGGATTCGATGTGACAAAGGATGATATCTCGGGGTGGGGAAAATCGGTCCCTACCGGCGTGACCTTTCTCGATGCCATCAAGAAGCGGAATTCGAATGATCCCCGTCTTCATGCGTACCTCAAGGGGGAGAAGGCCCACTCGCCGTATCTCAACTTCTACAAGGATTTCTCCCTCACGGATTTCGGCAGCATCATCACCTCCGTGCTTCCGTCGCTCACGCAGAGCATTCATGCACTAAAAGGCAGTGGGGTTCTCATCCTCGCCCATCCAGGAGATATTGATAGAGACCTGCTTAAAGTCCTGAAACAGGACGGCCTCGATGGAATAGAGGTCTACAGTTCGCACCATGAACAAAAGACAACACGACATCTCAAATCCCTTGCTGCAGACCTGGATCTCTTTGCCAGTGCCGGTTCGGATTTTCACGGTGAGAGGATAAAGCCTGATATTCCTTTCGGGTACATCCCGGGTCAGCCCGATGAGCGCCTTATGCAGGTACTGAGGAGGCGCAGGGATTCATAACACCCCATGTTGTTCGAATGGACACATCGATTCTTTTACCGGCAGGCTGAGGGTTTTGACCAGTGTGTTGTAATGATGTCACCGGAACTGTCCGGATAAGATGGCTTATTGTTCTATGATTACCGGTTCCAGGAGGATCACCAGTTCATTGGTTTCCACAGCCTTGGACTTCTGGGAGAAGAGATATCCCAGATACGGGATATCGCCGAAAATAGGGATGCTCCTTCTCTCATCACTGAGATTCTTACTGATAAGGCCGCCGAGTGCAATGACGTTGCCGCTTCGCACCCTGATCTGAGTTGAGGCCTCCTTGAGGTCAACGGTTGGCAGCGTGTAGAGATCTCCGCGGATGTCCTTTTCCAACAGTTCCACCACCCTGCTCTTGATGGGGGTAATACTCAGGTTCACCTGGTTGGTTTCCAGGTCGATATTGGGCAGCACGCCGAGCATGATGCCGTCGAAGATCGAACCGATTTCCACCTCGGGAGTCGTGATGGTAGTACCCCCGTCAGTTGTGGTGGTCGTGAGTTTGATCTCCTTGATGTATGAGGTGTTGGTGCCAACGCTGATCAGTGCGGGCTGGCCGTTCGTGACACGGATCCTCGGATTGGACAGAACCTTGATATTGCCGAATTCCTCCAGGGCATTCAGGGTTGCGTCGAAACCACTCTTGGCATTATGTACCTGAATCTCGAGGGCAGGCACCAGGGTGTCGGTCGGCAGTGCAAGGGTCTGCTGAATGGGATTGAAGGCATAGTCCTTGATATTCCCATGAATGCTTGTCCAGTCAATCCCGTATTTCGATGAATCACTCAGGGTTACCTCGAGGATCTTTGCTGTTATGAGCACCTGGGAATTGTAGTATCTCTTCAGGGTGTTCACATAGGTATCGATCCGGTCAATGGAATCCCTCTTGTCGTTCACTTCGAGAAAGCCGATCGCCCTGTTGAGAGAATAGCTTCCCTGAGGAGACAGTGAGGACTTTACGACCCCCTCGATCTGGGCATAGATGTCACTGCTCGAGGTAGGGGTGGTATCCTTGATGGAGAATTCACCGGTGAGCGGATTCCTCTCCGAGTCACCTCCATTCCCGCTGCTGCCGAGGACGTCGCCTCCAACAGCTATCTTGGTCTCTTTCTGGGATGAAAGGAAATTGAGGTGATAGGTTCTCGAGATGGTGCCTTTTATAAACAGGGTGGTTCCCCTGATCTCATAGAATATATGAAGGGATGCAGTGATGTTTTCGAGGGCTTCCTTCAGGGGTGTATCATTGAATGCGATGGTTATGGGCGCAAGGGTCACCAGGGTGTTCTGGGGCGCCGCCTCTACCTGCTGGGCCGTGTTCTGCCCGTTCTCTGTCTGGGTGGTCTGAGGCACGGCCGGATCAACGGCCTGTGCGTGTGTAATCCTGGAATCGATGACAAGATCGAGCCCGGCTATCTCGGCAATGGCGCTGAATATGTCTGTGTAGTTGGCATTTTTTGCCGTGAGGGTGATGGTTTTCCCCTCGAGCGGGCTTTTCTTTTCATCCTTGCGAACCTCGGGTACCGGTTCGGGGAGTTCTCTTGGTTGCACAGGGGCCAGAGTGGATGATTCTTTCTCTACAGAAAAATCCTCTTTCTCCATGAGCCTGTCCGTGGCGCATCCCGACAGAAGGACGATACATAGTACGGTCAGGATAACTCTAGTATATGTTAACATGAACTGTCTCCTCGGCACCGTTGTTGTAGGCAACCGTAATTGATTTCTTGTCAATGGAGACAAGCCGGAAGGCGTTTGTCCTGTCTCCGATCCTCATCTTTTCTCCATTGATGATACAGTAGCTTCCCGAGCCATTCTTTATGATCATGCTCACTATTATGGGATTGTCTTTGCGTCCATTGCGATGGAAGACATCCCTGATGGGGACATGGGTGTCCGACCCCTGAAGATTTTGTGAGTAAAGGTTCAATTGATCCACATAGGTGAGAAATTCAGGCTTGTCCGGGGTAAAATCCGTCTGTGCCGGTATGACCAGATAAACCATGAAACACATAAGCCCTGCAACACAGGGCAGGCCGAGAAGGGAAAGAACCTTCTTGTCAATCTCCATTGCCGTTCTCCCCCATCTTGAAACCCTTAACCGCAAGTCTTATCCCGGATGAACCGCTCTCGAGGGTTGCGCGCTCCAGGAAAAAGAGCCCTTCGCTGTAAGTGGATATGATCTTTGAACGAAGCGTGTCCAGGTTATGATCTGAAAGCGTGATGTCATAGTCCACGTTTGTCTTTCTCTCCTTGGATATGGCAATGAGCTTTTTGCCATACTCTTTCAGGGCGTCAATCTTTTCTCCATACATCTTTCTTTCAGAGCGCATCTTTACAACAGTTTGAAATTTCATTTGGTTATACTGCAGCTGCACTTGTGTGGAACGATAATAGTAATATGAGGAGGTGATGCTCAAGATGCCGAGTACCCCTATGATAATGGCGACCCTGAAATATCTCATAGTTTTGTCTCGCACTCCACCGAAAAGCTTGCGGATTCTTCAGTATGCTGGAATGTAGCGTTGTTAACGGTGTAGTTTTTTTGAATATCCGACAGGAATCTTGAGAACGTGTTCTTGGACAGAGGATAGGGGGATTCGATGATTCCATCGATCTTTACGAACAGAGAATGGGTGTGGGTCGAGTACCGTGGCATGGTATCCTCCCGGACAATACGCTCGGACGTTTCCACCTCGATACCGGGACGAGAGACCTCGATCCTGGTCAGCGAGGAATCCCCGGGTACATGTCCGGTGATGGTACTAAGGATGGCATACAGCTTTGGCTCGGCCTCGAAGTCATTATACATCCGGATGATTTCATTGATATTTGTGAAGTCCAATTCCGTGCAGAGTACGTTGTAATCTCTCTCCAAGATCTGCAGGTTCTGTGTGTAAATGCTCTGTGCCTCCTGCACCTTGTTTTCATAGAGCCGCGCCGTATGAGCGTTCTGTATGCCGAGTCCCAGGAGGATCAAAGAGAGTACGATCAATGCGAGAGACCCTCCGATAGAATACCTTGCATACGTTGCGAGTTGCCGTAAACGCTTGTACTTTTTCGGGGTGAAATCATATCCGTCTGCCTGGATGTTTCCCAACAGATCCACGTCCTGCGCCTCACCCCGGGAGAGGCAATCCGTCTTGAAGGTCTCGGCATGGATGTCATGTTCTTCCAGATCATTGATAGAGAGATCGCTGATTCCTACGGCATAGAGGTGATGAACATTCTCGTTATACGAATTTCTCAGCAGCGATTTCATCTCATTAATTCCTGACACTGTTTCTGCCAGGAGATCAAAGGATTCGAACTTATTGATCGTGATGAGATAGTAGATGGCTCCTTTTTTCGAGCCGATGAGCCTGACATAATGACGATCTTCAAATATGGTTATGGACATCTCCTGGGTATTGTCGGCAACCACTGATGCCAGTGAAGCCTCGATCGGGCAGTAGGTATCGAGGAACGTCTCCTGCTCGTCAAGCACAGTGATTTTGTTGATATCACTGATGGGTACAGCCACATAGGAAAACGTTGCCCGCACTGAGTCGATGTCATGTATCTTTTTGAACGATATGGAGTAGTCTTCTTTAAATAACCCGGTCTTATCAACCGTAGACCTGATATGGGCATGTGTCGCTTCATTCGATACAGAGGAGAAATCACCGAGGTCTGCATAGACGGTCCTTGGGGAAAAACATGCGGTAATGCCCGGTGACTTTCTTGCCAGTACCCGGAGTTCATCCGAGGTCACCATCCCGGCTTCTTCGAGGATTACCGCCCCCTTTTTTCTCCGGTAGATCGCGACCTTGTGTACATCATCACCAAGGCATACACTGTAGCCAATCTTTTTTCCTCTACCCATAATCTCTGCTCTTCAGGTACACATCAAATGTGCATGTCTCCCGTCAAAAAATCATATCATTCTGTTATTATCCATGTTTTCGGGTATTCGTGATGAATTCTTTACGTATTTATCATTCAAAGCGGCCGTACAGATAGGAGAGGCTTGCCGCTTCGAGGATATCGTCATAGGTGTCTGTCTGAGGTGCCCCGGGCTGTTCAAAGGTATTGTTGTCCACAGTATCCACCCTGCCGTTGTTGTTGTCGTCATTGGGGGAGTCAGCTTCTCCATTGTATCCTGATGAAAGCACGACAAATGCAGCCAGGATATTCCCGCTGTCACAGAACAGATCCGGTGAATGAACACCACTGATCAGTTCGTTCAGGTGCGTCTTGAACTCCTGTGTTGTGGCTGTAACAGCAAGGTATGGGTCGATGGCGTAAAAGAGTGTGCCGCCGTATGCATCGCAGCCGCTGATACCCAGTGTTGCATAGGGAAGGTAGCCATTGAGCCTACCGCTGCTTTCTGATCCGTCCTCATTGCTGCTTGCATAGGGGAGTCTCCCGGTTGCCAGCGCATATCCGACGATGGCTGTTTTCGCCTCTTTCACCATGGCGCGGGATTCCTTCAGTTTATTCTGTTTCACAAGCATAGGCAGGAGCTCGGCGCCCATGCCGACGAGGAGTCCCACGATCACGAGGACAAATGCCAATTCTATCAGGGTAAACCCGTGTCGGTCTCTCAGGTTTTTTTTATCGACATTATTTACCGGACCGCAGCAGTGCCCCTTCATACTACCCTCCCCCAAGCTGTGATATGAGGTCATATACCGGCCCGATCAGTGATATAACAATGAAGATGAACAGGCCGCCGGACAGGGCCATTACAATTGGCTCGATCATCTTGCCCATTATCTCTACGAACCGGCTCGTCCTCTCCTGATACGTATCTGCTAGGTAGGTGAGCCGCTGATCCAGGGTCCCGGTGCTTTCCCCTACATTGATCATGCGCAGAGTGATGGCGTCGAAGAAATGTGTCTGCGAGAATGCACTCATCAGAGAATCCCCGCTGCTGGTGGAGAGCTTGATGCGTTTGACGACGGACTTGATGGCAGGATTTTTAAAGGTTGTCTCCAATACCTCGAAACATTTTGTCAACGTCACTCCGGAGCGCAGCATAAGAGACATGTTGGAGAAAAAGAGAGTGAGGTTTGAGTATTTCAGGAGATCTCCTGCAACGGGTATGCTGAAATACAAACGGGCAAGCATAAGGTGTGTCCGGTCATTATTTCTCAGCAGGAACAGCAGGGCGGTCAAGACCACGAGCCCAATGGGAAGCAGGTACCAGTTCTGCCTGGAAAGCTCAACGAACGTTACCAGGTCTCTCGTTATTTTTGGCAGGACCACATCCATATCGTTAAATGTCGAAACCAGCCGCGGCAGGACGAAAAAGAGCCAGAAGATCATGACCGCGCTCATTGCAAGGATAACAAATGCAGGATAAATGAGGGCCCGCTTGGTCTGGGATATGATGTCATCGAGTTTCTTGATATGTTCTGCGGTATTCTTGAGAGCTTCCTGGATGGTTCCGGTTTCCTCTCCGATATTGCAGAAGAAGACCAGCATTTGTGGGAAAACCGATGGCTCTGAAGCAAAGGCCTGTGAAAGGGATTCCCCCCCTGAAATCTCCTGGATCACCTTTTCAAGAGCCTTTTTCAGTCGTT
>Ga0209408_1002570_pt1 | contig 10061 bp, 29 predicted proteins | sample AD_UKC107_MetaG_FD_184422 | JGI IMG/M metagenome (GOLD analysis project Ga0209408, IMG submission 184422) | Active sludge microbial communities of municipal wastewater-treating anaerobic digesters from Hong Kong - AD_UKC107_MetaG (SPAdes)... | ecosystem: Engineered > Bioreactor > Anaerobic >... | reverse complement strand
ATCTTGTTTGGGAAGGGTATCGAGTTTCTCTAACGCTTTTAACATATCACCCCGATTTTTTATCAGCGTATCGAGAGCTTCGTGTACAGACTTTCCAATCTGCATAGCTGGTGTCGGCGGTTCTTCGAGACCTTCAATGTACCTCAGATAAAACTTTCTCGGACACCGAAGGAACAAGTTCAACCTGCTGTATGATAACGGCAGTGCTTTTCTCCATAACTCCATTTTGCTTCCTCCTTTCTAAATAGCCGTCTTTGACCAGAAGGTCAAAGAAGGCATCGGCAAAGTCATTCATGAAGTATCTCTTCCTTTGGGAATACATCTTCTATCGGAAGTTCTAAGGCATTAGCGAGCTTATATGCAGTCTTCAGGTGCGGTGTTCTTCTTCCTGTTTCCAACATATATATATGAGCATCTGGCACTCTTGATTTCATGCTTAGAACGCTACGGCTCCAGCCTCTAGACTCCCTTATAGCTCTTAATCTTGATACGGTTGTTGCCATTGTTTTCACCTCCTTTATAACAATTATTATATCTCAATCCGTTTTACGCCGTTGTTAAATATAACAAACGACATAACACAAAAACGCAATAAAAGTGGTATTATCTTGTGGGGTGATATTGATGAGCATAGGAAAGCGCATAGAAGAAATGACGCTAACTGCAACCAATCCAGAATTTTCTCCGATCGAGTTAGAACTGCTCGACTGGAAGAAGGACAAGGCGCGTTTTATCGGCGTTGTCGTTGGGAGAGCTACGGAAGTCTATTAGAGAGAGGCGATTGCCTCTCTCTAATTTAGACTGAAATGAGCAGAGCCGAATACCTCTGACACGAGCCGCGTGGTTTCTTCGTTCGTTGGCCTTATAGAGAACAAATAAGGACTTTTAACGAGTATCTCAAAGCTAATATCTGCAGGGTCGTAACCTCTCGCGACAGCCTCGGTAGTCAGGAACAGCAAAACGAAAGAATGTGCTGCTGTTTTGATTGATTCAAGAGAGCCAAGATCTGGAAGGCTTCTCAGGTGTTTCTGAAATTCTCTATAAGCATCGTCTGTATGCATACTCCCTCCTATGAGAAAATTCCTACCGCAACACAAGCTGCTACGAATAACGTTACTAAGGTTACTATAATTGCTCCAACACAAGTAAGAACAAACATAATTTTAGACTTCAACTCAATCACCTTATTTGTGAATTATTAGACTGTTTTTCCTTGTTCAATGCGATAACGATTCTCAAAGCATCGTCATAGTTTCTGGCCCTGTAATGTTTTTCAGGAATCCTGTCTCCTATGAAGTCTGCTCGAGCTACATAGTAAAGACCTGTCCAACCGCATATTCGTATGTGCCAGCACTTTGGTTTTGTCCAAGTTCTTCTTAGCCTTCTCATAGTTCTCTTATAGCTTTAGGCACGGCTGCCATAATGTCTTCATAGAGAGATTCCTCCAGCCACTCTTGGTCGTCTTCAATGAAGTAGTTTCCATCTACCTCGAAGAGATATGTGAATGAATCAGTTGTTGCGTTTTTCCCTTCTACAACAACAAAGAGATCATCTGTCTCCTCGTCATATACAAGGCAGTACCTTGCGCTGTAATCCTTCCATGTATCTGCCTTGTATATCATATCTGACACTATTCCGTTTACGTCGCACTCTTCCCAAAGCTCAACTATTCGATCTTTCTTTATCATGCTGTACCCCCTTTATCATGTACTGAGCCTTTTTAGCGTGCGCGAATGAATACTCCTCTCTTATATATTTCAGGAGAAGTCTCTTGCTTTTGAAACGGATAAGTCTCTCCTTCGTGTCAATATCCTTCTCTACGAGAACGAACGTGTTCCCCTTCCTGCATAAGTCGCTTATGAGAATGTTCTCTTTCGGGTGCAGCAGGTTTGTAATGTACTTATATCCAGCCATTTTTAGGTCTCCGACAGTTCTGTGCATTTAATCCTCCTTCATTATTGGAATCTCTATCCACTGTCCGTCATTAAAATAGTGGGTTTCAAGAAAATCGAGTTTCTCTCTCAAAACCTCTTTTGCAATCTCTATCGCTTCGTGGACAGACACAATCTCGGATTCATTGATGGCATAATAATGTGCTTCATTTTCCACCTCGTACATAAATATATCTGCCGTGTCCGAGTAAGTAATGCGTCTAATTCCAGAAACCTTCGCGGGAATCACTTTTCCTTCGCAGGCACTTTCTGTGTTACAAACATAATCGTCAATTTCATAACTAGGTTTCCTTTTTCCAGCTATCCTTTTAAGATAGTTCGCCGTCTCCTCGTTATGAGCGACAAGTATAATGTCGTTTCCGTCGTGGTAAGCTGTGAGACGAGAATTTACCGCTCGTTGAGCATAATGATCTATCGCTATCTTTACATCATGCTCAATCTCAATCAATATCTCTTTTGTTATTGCCATGCCCTTGTATTTCTCATCATGCCAATACATTTAGCACCCCCGATTCTTCAAAGAATTTTCTGCATAGCTTATCGGACATTGAGAAGAGCTGTGAGATCTCCTTCCAATTCTTGCTGTTCGCCCAACCTTGAACATACTTAGCGGTGTACCAGCTTGTGTCCAGACCGAGACGAGCCATGATGAAGTAGCTCGCTGTCTGGACAACAACCTCTTCTGTATCCCTCTCCATGTTATCTATCTGCAGGTGCGCCCATTCATGGAGAAGAGTGCTAGCCTTCTGGCCCGACGACTCAGTGTTCAGTACGTGAATAATCTTCGCACCCTTTCTCACGTACCCCTTCTCTCCTGTAAGGCTCTCGTCGTACCAGTCTATGGTATAGGCCATCTTCTCTATGGCCTCTGCGATAACTTGAAGGCCATCATATTCGTCTTCGATGTGCGATTCTGGAACATCGTCAAGCTCTTCTCCCTCTGTTTGGCTCACATCGAAAACGTAAGTTGGCTTGAAACCTTTTATTCCGAAGACCGTTTTCTCTTCTCCGTCTTCGTAGGTTTTGTACTTGTAAGTGCATGGCGCGAAGATCATGATACCCTTCTCGCCCTTCTTAACGAATCTGTTTAGCTTCTTCCATGCGTTGAACCCTGCCACTCTCGTAGCATCGGGCCTCTGGAAAAGAATGAGAATCAGATTGTTAAAGGAGTAGTGATGAAAGACTCTCATCAACCGCTCCAACTTGTGAAAGTCATCTGAACTAATCCACTTTTGAAAGGCTTGCTCTAGCCTTTCGGCAGCTTCTTTATTATCCATAGATACCTCCTTAATCTCCTGACATATCAATTTCTCTTGCCCATTTAGGCTTGTTCTTTAGGAGAGTAGCCATGAGCATTGAAAGCTCACAATCGGAAAAGGAGTCTCTTTGACCTTCAATTGTGCTAAAAGCTCTAAAGAACGGAATGTTAGTATCTTCAACGACCCTAAACTCTTCACCTTCATAAAGAGTTTTCCTCACTTCTCAACCTCCTTCTATATATAAGATATTCGACGAAAGAACTCATTTAGACTCTTGCTATGGTTCGGAGGGCCGTAAGGATCTCTCCTGAACCAAGCAGTTACTATCGATTTTGCTAGCACAAAAGACTCTCCATCTTTGAAGTACGACGCTAAATCTTCTTCTGATATGGCCCCGCTGTTTACAACCCTATCTACTTCATTCAGAAGTGCCTCTTCTATATTTGGCATCATAGAAGAGATTTGATATTTCAACTTTGCGCTATCCACGGAACACCCACGCACAGTGCCCGCAAAGATACTCACCTGCGGACAGCTTGAGATAAGGGTCTCCGCTTTCTATGATCGTGTCGCACTTAGAACACATGGTAAGCTCTGTGTTCTGCCCGCACTCCCAGCAAACGAAGTCTCCGCTTGTGGTATTGAACCCTGTTTCGGAATCTTTTCCGCACACATTACACTTCATTTTTCACCTCCCAATAAATCAAGAGACTGCTGAACAATATCCAGCAGTCTCTCGTAATACTTCTCTGACGGTCGGCCTCTGTTCTCCTCGACCGACGTTTGTGTGGAAGACTTCAAGTCATTCAATATCTTTCGAAGTCGCGCGTCACTCTCGATATTCTCCGCATACGCCTTCACAACGTACCAGAGTGTGTCATCGTGCTGAAGAGCTTCCCTTATTAACGCGCGTTTACTCAAGCATCATCAAGCTGTTCGTCAAAACAACTTCTCCTTTCTGTTTCAGAAGATCGGCAATATACTTCTTAGCTTCCGCTGTCGTCTTTACCGTCTTAATCAGCATACTGCCTCCGTGCTTTGACACGTATATCTCCACATCTTTTCTGTGAATACAGTTACCTTCTTTGTCAACTCGACAATGACCTTTGTCGTATATGATGTCGCTGTTCTCCTTGAACACAATGCAATCTACATCAGCAAGATTCAATGCAAACCCTTTCTCTGTGATTATGTACATCAGTCACGCCTCCTTGCGTCAATTGTGATGTCGTGGGTCTTCATATCTCTGACAAACATAGAGTAGTTTTCTTCGAGCGTTGCAAACCCTATATCGAACATCTCAAGAATTTCTATGAGATATTGAAAGTCTTCCTCGCTCAGACTCTCTATCTTGCTTCCGATGTATCCAATATCCATTCCTGAGATCATGTCACTGAAGATAAAATACAACCGGTTTTCATCGTGAAGAAACTCGTTGTATATCTCATTTGCGATAGACAGAAGCTCTCCCTCTTTCAAGACTTTGCAAACGCGATCATACTTATCTAGGTCAATCACTTCACCCATACCTCCTTATGAACGTTGGCCAGTTCTTTAGCCACAAAGATTGCATCGTCAAATCCGCACACAGTTGCCATCTCCTGAACAACCCCACCGTATGCGTATGAGAGACGGTATTTCTTTTGCCTCTTCTTTTGCACGTCAACGTACACAAAACCCTTTCGAGTTGGAATTGTCTCTTGGTATCTCGACTCGGCTCTCGTCATACAGACCTCCTGTAGAAGTCTGAGAAGTAAAATCTCCTCCCCTTGTGATTGACATACTGTCCCTTCCCAGTCGTGTATATCGTTTTCCTCATCAGCTTGGAGAAGCCGTTAAAACCGTCCATGCCGATTTCTTCTTGGCAATAGGCATATTCTCCATCTTCGTCTCCAAGCCAAAGGATAACGCCGCCCACGTTGGTAATAGATACGTCAGCGGCGTAGTTCGAGAAAACTTTCTTCTTGTGTCGGTAAATCTCAGCAATTTCCACAATTATCCTCCTCCATTTTCTTTATTCTCTTCCATCGCGCCTCCTCAATCTGTTTCCAGACATCTTCTTCCATCTTTTTGAACTCTTCGAACTTGAAAAGGTAGAACCTCTTCGCCATACCTAATGCTTCGTGTTCACTTATAAGCTCATCTTCTTTATACCAGAGACCATTTGAGAGCCTATATAAAACACTCTGCTTAGATTCGTAAACCGCATCTTCGGAATACTCGAGTGCTATCTCGATGCGATTCACGGTGTGCAAATCAACAACACCATTCTTTGCCTCTGCTTCTGGGCACACTTTCTGCCCTATCACATACTTATACGGCGCAACCATTCATGCTTCACCTCCGTCTGTTTCGTTCCATATATCCTGCTGCATCCGAACATACTTTTCGAGCTTCTCCCTATAGTACTGAATGACAAGCCCGAGTGCGTCGTATCTGTTCATAATTTCTTTTTCGCTGTAAGTATTACCGTTGGAGAGTTCATAGTAAACTTCTGGATTTTTAACACCATCTATTACTATCCTTTTTACTGATGAACACATCAAATCTCCTTGAGTGGCGTGCCATTTCAGATAAACTTGATCACCTGCCCTGTACTTGTAAGATATTGTCACGTTACACCTCCAAACGGTTTCTGAGAGCGTTCACGGCATCAAGCTGCATGATGTAGTACTCTGCGGCAATATCGAGAGCGTCCTTTTCATGTAAAAGTTCGTCATCACAACGATTGAATCCATCATCTGTTCTGTAGTTCTTCTTCAGCTCTCCATTGTTTTCAAATATGGCTGCTGAAACTACGACAGAGCTGCTTAGAAGTCCAATGCTTGCCTTGTGCTTTAGGAACACCTTTTCGCCGATTGCAAACTCAAACTCTACTGTCATGCCACACCTCCTATGGTTTTCCTTCCCAAGTTCGTGTGCGCCTTAGGACGTAACTGCACACGTCTCTCATTCCTTTGATAAATTCCCTCGGTTTTTCATCGGTGATACTTTGGAGCTTTTCCTCTGCTCTTTTCTTAGTCTCGTTCACATACCAGAAGAAGCCGCCGCGTGTGAGCCTGAAAAGCTTTTGACCTAACACGGCACACGCATAGGTTCTTCCCTCGTCGTAAAACGTCTCGTCCTTTGCAGTTGCAAGACGCGTAACGAAGTAATCAACCATTGCCTTCTTTGTCATGCTTCACCTCCTATATGGCGTTACTCATTTCAAAAAGTGCCTCGCGTCGCACGAGGCTAATGTAGCGAAGACGTTGTGGTAAGATACTTGCGTAGGGTTTTGTAGTGTATTACTCACGGATAGGCCGAAGCCCACCCGTCAGGAATCACATGAAGTCTCTTGGGGATACTCCGTTATACGCGTAGATACCGTGTTTCTTTATGTACCACGCGTCCTCGAGATCCTTTTGCAGTTCTTCCAGCTTGTCCTCGATCTCCTGTATCTCTTCATCAGTGAGATCGGGATTCTCTAACTTAGATTCCCATTCGCTTATCTCTTCTTCAACAGCTTCTACTTCGTCCATGCAACCACCTCCAGTAGTCTCGAAAATCCCTTTAGTGCAGATTGTGCCTCGTCTATATTCGAGGACACGTAACGAACAACGTACTGATCGTCCTTCTTTACATCGCAGAACACTTGATAGAACCCACAACTAGGTTGCCGAATTGATGCGTTAACCTCAAATCCATTTCTTCCGTCAAACTTCTGCAGGTGCTTTAGTATCTCGTTCAATCTGGCTATCTTGATACTCACGCTGCACCTCCCTTATGAATACTTTTCTGTTATCTTCTATTCTCTTTCTAACATCAGCGCACATAGACCTTATGAAGAACCTCACTGCGTCGTTATAATCGTACCTGCGCTCTTTAGGAACGAAGGTCATAAGGGCGCAAGCCCAAGACGCTGTTACTTCCTCTGGATATTCGCCGTAATTACCGACGAGTGCATCGAAATATCTGCTCCTGTAGAACTCGTTGATGTTATCCTCTACCCAGTCCCAAGATTCTGGAATGAACTCTTTTAGCTCCATACTTACCTCCAATCGAAGATTCTCTCGAGAATCTCCTTGTTTAGTGTCACCATGCCCTTTCTTATCTCTCTGTGGTACACTTCATTGGAGAGTTTCTTTTCCATTGCCTTCAGTCTTGCTTCGACCTTCTCTTTGAACTCTCCCTTCGTGTATCCCTTTATGTAAGGGAGAAGGTAGCAGGCCTCGATATGCTTTCCCATATCGAAACAGTTGGAAACTTCCTGCTGCCTCGTACTGAGAATACTTGATGACACAAAGTTGAACAGGTTTGCCTTAGTCATACACACCCCCTCGATTGGATTTTGAGCATCTCCTCCATGTACTCCAACGATCTCTTGTAATCGTAGGCTTCCTGCCTGTCTAGGAAGTACCTCACAAAGATCGCGTCAGGGAAGCAGAAGTTACTCCCCCTAGGAGCATGGACTATTTCTCTTTCGGCAACCATCTTTTCAAGATTCACCCTCGAGACGAGATAAAACTCTCTGTCGTCATTGAGGATGTAACTGAGCCTGTTGTTACACTCTTCTTCCGTTCCTGTCATTACAATTCCTTCAGCACCAACACCGATAGTTAGTTTCTTTACGATATAAGTGCCGTCTCGCTCATGAATTACTGCGTACATATACCACCTCCTTTGCATAAGAAAAGGGTGATCTCTCGATCACCCCTCCCTTATAAAACGAGGCTATATATCGACTTCTATCGTTCCGCTCCAGCCCTCAACCTCCTTCTTTATCTTCTCGTTTATGCCCTTGAGCCTTTCACCGCATTGGAAGAGCGCATCTATCAAACGATGCCACTCTTCCTGAGAGACAAAATCTCCCACATAGTAGTTCTTGTCAAGCTCTTTCGTCCTGACAAAAACCGAGTCTGTACCGAAGTAGCAGTGAGGCTGCTTCATTTTATACTTGTACGGAAGGTCAACGAGTTTCATACCTCTCAGTTTCTTTAGCCTAATTCCCTTGATGATTTCACCTGTCAGATCAACTTCCTTTTCACCAACTACTTTAATCATGCCTACCTCCTGTAATATAATCTAAGTGGATCGGTTCTCGGTCGGTGCAGCACAATTGCTGCACTTTTTCATAGAATCCACGGTTTACCATAAGGCTTTACACCCACATCAATAACCATGTGGTCTAAGGCCATATACCAGTACAAGTTTCCGCCGTTCCACAGTGTTATACCGTCTGGCTTCGTTACTAGAAAATCAACCTTGCCTTCTTCATAAGCGTTACGTAGCTTCTCTTCTAGTTTCTCCATAGGTATAGGATTTTTCAGTTTCACTTAACACCTCCTCTCATAAAACCCTCATGTACTCAGCGTCCCTGTCGTAAGGACGCGGTGAGTCTGTGAGCCATACCTCCTCGTAGTCCGCATCTCCGTAGAGAGCGAAATACGCAGTGACCTTCGGAACGTCTCCGAAGATCTCTTTGACAATATCCAGATCACAGAGATACAAAACCTCGTCAACATCATCTCCGTAATCGTACTTCGTGGAGAACTCGTAAGCTCTCCTGATTGTTTCCTCTTCTTTCACGTTCTCTAACACCCTCTTGAAGAGAGCGTGCAGAGAACTGTAGTCAGTACTATAAACCGCGTCTCGTGTTACGAACCTCCTGCCTTCCAACGTGCGGTCTTTAGCCTGTTCTAATTCCTCATGCGTGGCTCTCACCACGGAGAGTTTCCACATAGTCCACCTCCCAAAAGAAACGGAGGCACTCGGCCTCCGTCTTGTTTCTTATCTCACTGCTTGCATTTACCAACGAGCTGCCAGAAGTTATCTGACAGATGCCTCTCCTCCTCCCTGTAGGCTACGAAGCCCTCGGAGAAGTTACTGAGGCGAATCTCCCAACCGTTCACACGATACATGACACCCTCCTCGTCGGGAGTGAGGACTATGACAGGCCTCCCTGCATAGTCCTTTAGAGACGAGAGGCCAGCCTCGCTAGACCAGCCGATGTACTCGCCGTCTATGGAGACGACGTGATATATACGGTTCTCGTCCCTCGCTATGGATTCCTCTACTATTTCTACCTCTTCTGGTTCGAGGTAGGCAGGCTCCCTGAGCAGGCCGACAAAAAGCATGGCCTGCCTCTCTGCCTCGTACACACTTCCCATTTCTTTCTTTTCTACTTTCCCCTCTTCGTCAACAGTCTCAAGTATAATTTTGACTGTTGCGAAGAGGTCTCCATTCTCAAAGCTCTTCATACACCACCTCCTTGAAAGCTCTCGGGAGCTGGCAGCACCAGCTCCGAAGAACTTTCAATCGAGGAAGTCCACCTCCTTGAGGCAAACTTCTTCCTCCCTGAAATTATAAGAGTCAGGGTATCTTGCTCCCCTGCTCGCCCTATAGTGCTCTTGGGTTACGAGGTACAACACCCCGTCCTGAGCCACTAGGGTCTTTGTTACCTCATCGAAGTCACAATCAATGTCCACTCCATTGTAGTCCACGTGCCGGTAACACTCTATAGGTTCAATATCGGACAGCACTGTCACAGTCCTGAACCCATCTAAGCTGTTTCCCTCGATTACCTCGAGGGAAAACCCTCTCTTTGTTACCTTTTCCATATCTTCACCTCCTTTAAGATACCACTATGGTTCTCACGAAAAAAGGAGAGCCACTCACTCTCCTTGTTCGGAGCTGCCAGCCACACTACGGAGAGTGCTCCGCATCTCAGTTACTGACGCTCTTACTGCTTCCGAGAAGGCACTTCGTAAAATGCCTTCTGAGAAACAGGTTGGACTAAAGGAGTCCAACCAGCCTCTTGGCAAGGAGTAACCCTCCCTGCCGTTTCAAAAGATGGAAGGTGTCATACTTG
>Ga0209408_1002565_pt1 | contig 10082 bp, 7 predicted proteins | sample AD_UKC107_MetaG_FD_184422 | JGI IMG/M metagenome (GOLD analysis project Ga0209408, IMG submission 184422) | Active sludge microbial communities of municipal wastewater-treating anaerobic digesters from Hong Kong - AD_UKC107_MetaG (SPAdes)... | ecosystem: Engineered > Bioreactor > Anaerobic >... | reverse complement strand
AGCACCCCGCCGATCCGCGGGTTTATGGCGTTGAGGATCAGGGCGTATTTCATATCCTCCTGACCCACGATGGATGTGAATGGAAGTGTCCGTCTTTTGAGATGGTGCATCGGTATTCACCTGGCCTTCAACGCTAATCGTAATTAGTAATATAAATCTTTTCTTCGTGTCACTAATTAGTAAAATTAGTTACTTAAGATAATTATATTTATTCTACATCTCATCTTAAAATTCGCTTATTGATGCCGATATTTGATCGGATATTCACATATCCTCTCTCCCTCTGATGGAGATTATGCGTATATAAATACTCTCAGATGGCTTTCAAGATTAGAAATTAAGTAATATTACTTTAACCGCAATTATTATTAACCAATCGGTAGTTGATCTCGGCCAGATGCCGCCGGAGACTGCGATAGATGGCTCGGACCTGAAGCTGGAATACTCCAGGTTCGTGGGCCGAAAGTTGCTCTTCTTGTTGGCGCTCGTAGTGGCGACGGTCGTCCTGGCGGGGGTCTCGGCGACCCTCGGATCTGCGGACCTCACCGTTGCAGAGGCCTACTCTGCCGTTCTAGCCAGGTTTTTCCCAAATCACTTCCACTCCACCTGGTTCACGGAGACGATCATCTGGAACCTTCGGCTCCACCGGATCTTGATGGCCCTGGTCTCGGGCTTCGGGCTGGCCATCGCCGGGACGATCATGCAGGGCATTTTGAAAAACCCCCTGGCCAGTCCCTTCACCCTGGGGATAGCCTCGGCGGCGGGTTTTGGGGCGTCGTTGGCGATAATCCTGGGGGCGGGCTTTGCCGGCGGCGAGTACCTGATCGTCGGAAACGCCTTCGTATTCGCCCTTCTGGCGTCGATAGCCGTCTACGGCCTCTCCAAGTACAGAGGGATCTCCTCGGCAACCATGATCCTGGCGGGGATCGCCATCATGTACCTCTTTTCCGCCCTTACGTCTTTTCTCCAGTACGTGGGCGAGTCTGATCAGGTCCACGAGGTCGTCTTCTGGATGATGGGAAGCCTGGGAAGGTCTTCCTGGGAGAAGGTGGGGCTTGTGGCGGCGGTCATCGCCCTCTCGGCGCCCTACCTTCTCCTCCGGTCGTGGGACATCAACGCCATGGGGGCTGGAGACGAGGCGGCAAAGAGCCTGGGGGTGAACGTCGAGCGGACGAGGGTGACCTCCATGATGCTGGCGTCTTTGATCACGGCGAGCGTGATCTGCTTTACGGGGACGATCGGCTTTATCGGCCTTGTTGCGCCCCACATAACCAGGATGGTCGTCGGAGGTGATCACAGGTTTCTCCTGCCGGCTTCAGGGGTGGTGGGCGCTTTACTGCTTCTGGGGGCAGACACTGCAGCCAGGACGGTCTTCGCCCCCGTCATCCTGCCGGTGGGGATAATGACCTCGTTTCTTGGAGTGCCCTTTTTCGTTTACCTATTTTTGAAGAGGAGGAAGGAGTATTGGTAAAGATCACCATCAAGGACCTCAGCTTCAGCTACGGAAGTCGCAAGATCCTCGAAGACCTGAACATCGTCGTCGGCGACTCCGAGGTCCTGAGCCTCGTGGGCCCGAACGGCTCGGGGAAGACGACCCTCATAAAGTGCATCGACCGGATCCTCAAGCCCAAGGGCTCGATCCTTTTGAACGGGGGACGGGACCTTCAGAGCCTGAGCCGCCAGGAGGTGGCAAAGTACATCGGCTACGTCCCCCAGTCGGCGACGGGCGTCCTCACCACCACCGTCTTCGATACGATACTGATGGGGAGAAAGCCCCACATGGGCTGGCGAGTCGGGGACGACGACATCGACAGGGTCGTGGATGTAATGAAGCTCCTCCACATCGAGGAGTTCGCCCTCAAGGACTTCGCCGAGCTATCAGGTGGCCAGAAGCAGAGGGTTCTGATCGCAAGGGCCCTCTGCCAGGAGCCGGAGGTCTTGCTTTTGGACGAGCCGACCTCGAGCCTCGACCTCAAGCACCAGCTTAAGGCCCTGGAGACGATCCGATCTCTGGTCAAGAGGACGAAGATCTCCGCCGTCATGGCGATTCATGATCTGAACCTCGCTGCCAGGTACTCTGACACCCTGGTGATGCTGAAGGACGGGATGGTTCACTCCATCGGCGAACCCGTAGAGCTTCTCACCGTGGAGAACATAAGGACGATCTACGGCGTCGAGGCTGTGGTGATGAGGGAGCTGGACCGGCCCTACGTGGTGCCGATAGGGTCTCTGAACGGCTGCAAGGCCTGCGAATGAGCGAGCCTGTGATGAACGACTTTTCTGGACCTGATGCTGTCGATCGAGGATGAATTGAGGATATGGGGGAGAATATGAGAAGGCTGAGCTACATTCTGATAATGTTATCCTTATGCTTATCGTTTATGGGGATGGCGGCGGGCGAAGGCCCTGATGGAAGATTTGTTCCCGGAGATCTCGACGGGGACAGGGTCGTCTCCGACGACGAGATGGTGGCGGCGAGGGAGTCTTACTCGGACGGCGAGATAAGCTCCGAGGAGCTCTCAGAGATGGAGCACGTGCACGATAACTACCCAAGGACGATCGTCGATGGAAGCGGCGCGGAGGTGACGATATACAGGCCTGTCGAGAGGGTTGTATGTACCACCCCTCAGCAGCTTGAGACATTCCGCTCCATAAAGGTGCCAAAAGAGACCATCGTGGGCGTGCCCCAGGACATGGAGAGGTACTCTTACCTCTCGGAGTTTGCAGGCCACCCCAGCATCGGCCACTTCTACGAGTTCGACCTTGAGACGATACTGGCCCTGGAGCCGGACGTGGTGATAGTCCACCCTGGCCCGGGACCCATCGGAGGCTTTGACGAGCTTCTTACTAAGCTGGACGACTCGGGCCTCGCCATCTTCAGGTTCAGGTGCAACGTCCCCGAGACCTACTCCGAGGAGGTGGAGAAGCTCGGGTTCCTCTTCGAGCGGGAGGCAGAGGCCGGGGAGTTCCTCGAATTTTACGAGAACGTTCTCGATTCTGTGGAGGAGAGGGTGACCGAGATCCCCGATGAGGATAAGCCGAAGGTCTACTGTGAGTACGACGTCTACAAGACCTCCCCCTCGGACGTCTACCCGATAACCATGGCCGGCGGGAGGTACATCTTCGAAGGTGCGGGCCCTGTGAGGGAGGTGGACCCCGAGGCCGTGATCGCCGCGAACCCCGACGTCATCATCAGGCTCGTCTCCTACGACGACTTCGACGCCAAGGCGGCGGGGGACGATTCGAGGCTGAAGGCCGCAATGGACGAGGTGTTGAACAGAACTGAGCTTCAGGGGGTGAAGGCGGTTCAGGAGGGGCGGGTCTACGCCATGGCCGCCCCCTTCTGGACTTACCTTCCCTACTGCAGCTGCAGGTACTTCGTCGGGATCGAGCAGATGGCCAAGTGGTTCCATCCTGACCTCTTCGAGGATATAGATCCCGAGGAGACTCACCAGAGGTACCTCTCGGAGTTTCAGGGGCTCGATTATGACCTCTTGGAGAGGGGGGCGTTCGTCTACCCCTCCGTCAATTGATTTTCGGAGAATGATTCATGAAGGTCGCCTTCATATCGACGGTCCCAGCCTCGAACCTCGCCCTGGTCGCCCAGGAGATCCGGGCGGAGTTCGGCCTCGATCTGGACCTCAAGATCTACTACCCCCGTACGATCGATGAAGAGGAAGTGGACGAGGAGCTTCTCAAAGAGGACCTGAAGAGGTCTGACGCCGTCTTCGTCGACATAAGGGGCGAGGGTCACGCGAGCGAGGTCGTCTACAACGCCCTGAAAGACGAGAAGAACATCGTCGTGAACCTCTCGAGCCCCTTCTCTCGGATGATGAAGATAACGAGGCTCGGCTCCTTTTCCGGAAGCCGGCTGGCTGACCGCATAAAGCCCGGGGAAGTGAGGGACCCCGAGGAGGTCTGGAAGAAGATCCAGAGGGCTGAGAGCCTGATGGCCACCGCCGGGAAGGTGGTGCCTCTCGGCCCGATGAAGGACACGTCAAGCTACGTCAAGATCGCACGGTACTGGAGGTACGGCGGAAAAGAGAACTACCGAAACCTCCTCCTCCACTTCCTGAACGAGCACCAGGGCTTCCACCTCCCGAAGGCCAAGGATCCCCTGGAGTTCCCGGAGTACGGGATTTATCATCCGATTTATGGGAGCTTCGACGACCTCGATGAATTTCTAAAGAGCTCCGGCTTCTCAGGAGATAGGCCGACGATCGGTGCCCTCTTCTATGGGAATATGCACTTCGACCAGTGCCAGTCGACGCTGAAAGCCCTGGCAGAGAAGCTGGGGGATGTGAACCTGGTACCGGTCTACTCGGACGGGATCCACAACCTCCGGGCCATGAGGAAGTTCTTCTTCAAAGAGGGACGGCCGATCATCGACGCCCTCGTGAACCTCACCTGGTTCAGGCTGAACGGCGGTCCCCTGGGAGGAAACCACCAGCTGACCCGGGATCTTCTCAGGGACCTGAACGTTCCCGTCTTCACCCCGGCCCCCATGTACAGCAGAGAGGTGGAGAAGTGGATGGAGTCGCCGACGGGCCTCTCACCCCCGGAAGTGATCATGGCGGTGATCTGGCCTGAGCTTGATGGCTGCATCGAGCCGATACCCTGCTGCGGCGTTCAGAGCTTCAAGGTGGGAGAGCTCGACGCCCAGGACGTGATCCCCATTGACGATCGGATATCCAGGATCGCCGCGCGGATCAGAAACTGGAACCGGCTCCGGAAGATGCCAAACGACGAGAAGAGGGTGGCGATCATAGTCTACAACTACCCTCCGGGGGAGGCGAACCTGGGCAGGGCCTCGTACCTGGACGTCTTTGTAAGCGTCCGAAGGCTACTCGATAAGATGGCTGATGAGGGCTACAGGGTCGACCTGCCTGAAAAGGAGCTTCACCTGCTATTTCAGGACTTTTCGATAGTGAACTCGGGCGCCTGGTTTTCGAAGGATGATACTCTGAAGAGCTGCTCCTCTATGAAAGCGGAAGATTACAGGAGGCTCTTCGCCTCTCTACCCGAGGAGATGAGGTCTGATATGATCGATTCCTGGGGCGAGCCCCCAGGGAATGTGATGACCCAGGATGAGAAGATTCTGATCCCGGGCGTTGAGTTTGGGAACGTCTTCGTCGGGATTCAGCCCGCCCGTCCGCCCCTGGAAGATCAGGACCTGGCATCGGCCACCCACGACAAGACCAAGCCCCCCCACCATCAGTACGTCGCCTTTTACGAATGGCTCGAAGAGGTCTGGAAGGCGGACCTGGTGGTTCACGTCGGGACCCATGGCCTGGCCGAGTTCATGAAGGGAAAGGAGGTTGGGATGAGCTCTCTCTGCTTCCCGGACCTTCTGATAGGAAACATGCCTCACCTCTACTTCTACCACGTCGTGAACACCTCTGAGGTGGTGATCGCTAAAAGGAGACTCTACGGGACGATCGTTGGCTACAACTCGCCTCCATACACGGCGTCGGAACTTTACGAGGAGTACGCTGAGCTTCAAGGCCTGATCGACGAGCACTCTGAGGCCCAGGTCCAGGGCCCCATCAGATGCCAGCGAGTTCGGGAGATGATCCTGGAGAAGGCGAAGGAGCTGAACTTCGAGGCCGAGGACGTCGAGGTTCTTCACGACCAGCTCTACGAGATGAAGCGGAGGATAATCCCCGACGGCCTCCACGTCCTGGGGGAGGTGTACGGTACCGATGTCATGAGGCAGTTTGTCGTCTTCATCCTCCGTTACGACCGAGAAGGATTGAAGTCCCTGAACAGGATACTCGCCGAATCCGAGGGGATCGACTACGACTTCGCCCTCAAAAACAGAGTGGGCTTTGCGAAAGATCTGGAGAGGATCGATGAGGTGTGCAGAAGGCTTGTGGGTATGGCCATCGATCTGTCGCCAGAGGCCGCAGCCGAGGAGAGCGGCCTCTCAGGGGAGTTGAAAACGGAGCTTATTAAGACGCTAAGCTACGGCCTGAGCCTGATGGAGGGCTACTCCGATAACGGGGGTGAGCTTGAAAATTTCGTTCGGGGACTCGGAAGCGAGTTCGTCGAGCAGGGGGACGGAGGCGACGTCATAAGGTCGCCTGAGGTGCTACCAACAGGCAGAAACCTCACCCAGTTCGACCCCACCAAGATCCCGACACCAGCAGCCTTCGAGAGGGGCGCAGAGATCGCCGAAAACACCGTATCCAAGTATATGGAGAAGAACGGCGCCTGCCCCGAGACGACAGGCGTCATCCTCTGGGGCTTTGAGACGACCAAGACTGGCGGCGAGTCGGTGGGCCAGATCTTGAGCTACCTGGGCGTCAGGATCGAGAGGTCTCCCGGATCCTTTGCGCCCAGGCTTTCCGTCATGCCCATTGAGGATCTGGGCAGGCCCAGAATCGACTGTCTGGTGAACATCTGTGGCTTTTTCAGGGACATGTTCCCGAATGTGGTGGAGCTTCTCGACCAGGCCTTCAACCTGGTGGCGGGTCTGGACGAGCCTCTCGATATGAACTACGTCCGGAAGCATTCCATCGAAAACCTGGAGAGGCTCAAGTCCGAAGAAGACGGTGGAGGATCAAACCTCGACGAGAAGACCCTCACCAGGGTGGCCAACGGCAGGATATTCGGCCCGAGGGCTGGCGAGTACGGTACGAGGATGCTCCCTCTCGTCGAGGATTCGATCTGGAAGACGGAGGACGAGCTGGCCGAGGTCTACATCCAGTCGATGAGCCACCTCTACGCCAAAAACCTCCACGCCGTCAAGAGCGAGGCGGCGTACAGGTCGAACCTCGCCAGGGTCGAGCTGGTATCCCAGGTGAGGGACACCCACGACCGGGAGATCGTCGACCTCGACCACTACTTCGAGTACTTCGGAGGGCTTTCTAACGCCGTTCGGACCGCCAGAGGCGAGCGGCCCGAGATGCTCATCTCCGACACCACAGGCGAGTCGATCCAGACCGAGGACGTGAGGGACGCGGTGACCAGAGGAGTCCGGACAAGGCTTCTCAACCCCAAGTGGATCGATGGGATGCTCAAGCACGACTTCCACGGGGCCCAGCAGGTGGCCGAGAGGCTGGAGAACGTCCTGGGGCTTGCAGCCACCACCCATTCCGTCGATAACTGGATCTGGTCTTCCATAGCCGACAGGTACATCTTCGATGAAGAGGTCCGCGAGAGGCTCACCGAGAACAATCGGTTTGCAGCCGTCGAGATCGCTGAGAGGCTCTTCGAGGCCGAGAAGCGGGGGTACTGGGACGCGACCGAGGAGGAGATGGAAAAGCTGAGGGACGCCTATCTCCAGATGGAGGGCGACATCGAGGAGAGCCTCGGCGAGAGGTGAGGCGATCCCTGCGGAGGCTGGGATTGCCTAATCTAGCGTCTTCTTTTGCAAAACTGGGCGATTTTGCACGCGCCGTCCCCGAGACGGGCGGCGCTGCAGCCGTCAATTTTTGTTTTTGAACATCTAATTTTATGGTATTTTGCCAATCTAATATCAAATTAACCGAAATTATTATAACTAAAAATGAAGTTCAAACATGAAAACCCGAATTAATAATAATTAAATTGCATTTAGTATTATTAAAGCTACTATAGCTAGTATAGGAGTGTACAAAATGGAGAGAACAGCATTCAAGGCATCAATGTTTGCGTTGTGCCTGTTGTTGGCGATAGGGCCAGCGTTCGCTGGCAACGGCGCGATCCCAGGAGACCTCGACGGGGATAAAATCGTCTCCGATGAAGAGCTGGAGGCCGCTGAGGCGTCCTATGAAGATGGGAGCGTTACGTCAGAAGAGCTGGAGGAGATAAGACACATCCATGAGGAATACCCCAGGACGATAACCGACACAAAGGGGCGGGAAGTGACCATATACAAGCCGGTGAAGACCGTCGGCTGTACCATATCCCAGCATCTCGAAACTATGAGGACGCTGCAGGTGCCCCTGGATATGGTGGTCATCGCCGACCATACCTCGGGCCACTACTCGTATTTCTCAGATTTCAGCGACATCCCCTCCCTGGGACACTTCTACGAGCCTGACGCAGAGGCCGTCGTCCAGGCAAATCCCGACCTTATGATAGTACATCCCGGATCCGGGTCCGGTCGTTTCGGGGCCTTTTACGAGCCTTTCATGGAGAAGATGAAGGGAACGGGGATAACCGTCGCTTGTCTTGCGTGCAGCAGGCCGGATATCTACTCGGAAGAGGTGGAGAAGCTGGGCGTTCTCTTCGAGAGGGAAGAGGAGGCAGCGGAGTTCCTCGATTTCTATGAGGGCGTTTTAGGGACTGTGGAGGAGAGGACAAAGGACCTCGCTGAGGAGGATAGGCCGAAGGTCTACTGCGAGTCGGAACGCTACCAGACCTCAGACAACAACATCGACCCCATCGAGATGGCGGGAGGGCGTTTCATCTTCGACCTTGGTCAGACGACAGAGATCGATCCAGAAGCTGTGGTGACCTCAAACCCCGACGTGATCATCAGGCTCCTCTCGGAGGAGGATCCCGACGGGAAGATGGCAGACGACACCGCGAATGCGGAAGCGATAAGACAGGAGATCCTGGACCGGCAGGAGCTTGCGAACGTGGACGCGGTGAAGAATGAGACGGTCTACCTGGTGGCCTCGCCCCTGTGGACTTACCTTCCCTACAGCGGATGCAGGCACTTCATAGGCGTCGCCTACGCAGCCAAGATGCTTCACCCCGATCTCTTCGAGGATTTCGATCCAAAGGCGATCCATCAGCGGTACCTCACCGAATTCCAGGGTATTGACTACGATCTGGAGGAGAAGGGAATATTCGTATATCCGGAGCCTTAGGGCTCCGGTTCGATCTTTTTAGGCGTCCGAAATCAGCGAAAGAAAATTTTTAAACGGGCCCCTTTCGGCTGCTCATTTCGCTTAACGATCGATTTTGACGTCGCGAGAAGATCTTGCTATGACGTCAATGCTTCCCGGATAACCCCCAAATCTGTCGATAAGCTCCTGTCGTTTGGAGTTATGCTTCATGGCTCGACCTGCTGACGAGTTCATCCAAACCTCCTTCGGCAGGATGATTGGCTTCTCAGACAAGATCTCAAATCCGCAATCTCCGAAGATGCTCGCAAGCTCAGATCGGTAATACGATCTCATCATCCGGTAGTAGGGCACTTTTTCTCCGGTCTTAATGATGATGCTGCCCAGGAGTTTCACCTCTTTTTGGTCGTCGGCGCCGGGATTGCGGGTCAGATAGAAATAGCCGTTTTCCTTGTCGAAAAGATCGTCATCCGCGGCGGTTTCTTCTCTCACCGCTCTATCGGCGACGTTAGCCCTAAATAGGGCCACCGGGTTTCAAGACTCTTCTGAACACCCGAAGTGCATTCCTGGGATTGATGTCCTGGAAGGCGTTGATCATGATGATCTTATCTACGGTTCTATCGGGAATCTCAGAAAGGGGGTCGCGGTCCACGTTGGCATGGAGGAAGACCACATCAGTTTTTGTAATCTATCTTTTCCAGACGGGCTTTCACCAAATTCAGCATTCTATCTGACATATCTACAATATAATATCTGCTGAGGCTGCCCCTTGTCGCCACCGATTCGGCAAACTCGCCCTTGCCAGGGCCGACCTCCATGGCAGTTTCCGCTTCTACAAACCAATCAACCGTCGGCTTAAGCCATTCGGGATCATTTACCGGGCTTGGAAAATGATGAGGCTTTGTAGCTGATGCCACAGCATTGTAGTAATCCGGATATATGTTTTTCTCAGTTTTCACACTTGACTTTATCATAGTTTTCAGTTCTTCTTGTCAGTAGAGCAGCTGATGTTTGCGTTTCAAAAGGCGATCAACAAGAATTATCTGGCGCCGTCAAGATCGCCGCGCTGAAATCAAATTGCGTGCGGCCGGATATCCGGATTTCAGAACTCATCCAGTCTTTGTTGCCCAGATTTCCGGTCGTGTATGCACTTCATTGAATAAGTAGCTTAAATGTCATCAGCTCTCTAAGATTCCAAACATGGTCGGTAATCCCTTCTGCCATGGCAGGTGTTCGATACATCCATTTCCTTCCATCTAAATTGATTTCCACTTTTAGAGATTGATGAGGTTTGACGAAGTTGTA
>Ga0209408_1002564_pt1 | contig 10083 bp, 7 predicted proteins | sample AD_UKC107_MetaG_FD_184422 | JGI IMG/M metagenome (GOLD analysis project Ga0209408, IMG submission 184422) | Active sludge microbial communities of municipal wastewater-treating anaerobic digesters from Hong Kong - AD_UKC107_MetaG (SPAdes)... | ecosystem: Engineered > Bioreactor > Anaerobic >... | reverse complement strand
CTCTTTTTTTGTTTCAGAAACCGGCGTTTCTTTCAGCTTGGACGCTTTAATCTCGCTATCAAGTCCTTTTGGCTGTTGAAGTGAGGCCAATTGCTTTTCCAGTTCAGCAATTTTAGCTGTATTATCTGCCTTAACTGTTTCTTCTGTTTCAGGTTTTACTTCAGGTACAACCTGGGGTTTCTTCTTTTCATCTTTAAGACCGGCTTTTATCAGTGTTTTATCCTTTGCTTTTTTTATTTTATCTTTAAAGCCGGCATCAGAACTGACAGAAAAAAAACTCATCGACAACAAACAGAGCGCAACAATAAATTTCTTCCTCATATTTTTTCCCTTATGAATTTTATTTAATACCTTTTGTATGCAATATCCGGCATTTCCCCTGTCAATTAATGAATCTGAATACCACCTTAACTAACCCTTAATTTTACCTTAAATTCTTAACTACTGTTTGACAGATTTTCTGCTCCATTGTAATAAACCTTAAAAGAAGCAGAACAAAAATGGAAGAAAAACCTACTATACTGATTGTTGACGATCAGGCCCGGGATCGCGAATCACTTGCCGGCATTCTGAAAAAGGAGGGATACCCCTATATTGAAGCACCGGCAGCTCTCCCTGCAATTGAGATACTCAAATCACGGGATATATCGCTTATACTTCTCGACCTTCAGCTCCCTGATATAAACGGCCGTTTTATTATTCCCCAGTTACTTGAGATTAAGCCGCACCTTCACATAATAGTTGTATCATCAACACTGGACATGGAGGAGAGGCTGGAATGCTTCAAGCTTGGAGCAGAGGACTTTATCACCAAGCCTTATCATGGCGGTGAGACTCTTGCGCGTATCAAAAGATCTCTGAGAGAGTACCATTCAGAAAATTCACAACAGATTAAATGCGGGAACCTTGTACTTGATCGCAACACCCGCCAGATTTTATGCAGCGGCCGGGCTATCGATACCGGAGGCAAGGTATTCGACATTATCTCCCTGCTGGTAATGAATCCGGGGAAAACATACACCAGTAAAAAAATCGGACAGATTATCTGGCAGGGTTCCTTTGTCAGCGATAATTCTATATGGGTACATATGAATAAAGCGAAAAAGATACTTCATGAGCATGGTGAAGGTGCCGGAAAAATTGAAAACCACCGTGGTGCAGGATACCGCTACATCCCGGACTGAACTGTTTTAAACTCCAGTTCCCAGACTGCCCCGCAGGGCTTTCCATCCCCTTGTGAAAGAGTGAGTTTTATACCACATGCGTCAGCGAGCTGCTTTGTTATATAGAGTCCAAGTCCCGTAGACCGTTCACCGCCGGTGGGCCTGGCACTCAGTTTCATGAACTTTAAAAACATCAAAGATCTCTCTTCAGGGAGAAACCCCGGGCCGGAATCCCGTATAGTTATGAAAAGAGAATCCCCTTCCATCCGGGTACTCAAATCAACCCTGCCGTTCTTCGGAGCGTATTTCACAGCATTCGAAACAAGATTTGCCAGTATCTGGTACACCATCTCCTCATCATTATCAATTATACAATCAATTGCCGGGGATGCGGAGAAGGTCTGCCCCTTGACTTCTGACAGTTTTTTAAATTTACCTGTAAGCTTTTCCCATTGCCATGAAAAAGAGTAAGGTTTTGAAATAATCAGGTCCTTACTGCTGTCAAGCCTCGCTGCATTAACCGAGTTCTGCACCATAAGGCTCATCTCACTGAGCCGTAAAGCAATTCCGGCAGTAAGCCTCTGCGGGATGGATTCAATATCTTTTCGCAGCAGCAGAATTTCATTCCCAAAACCGTGCGTAATTATAAAAAGAAGATCTTCAAACTTTGATTTTTCTAATTCAAGTTTTATTGCCAGATGCTTCACCCGCTCCGTATATAGCATCATCATTATAAGAATTCCGCCGATAAAAAGAGTAAAGGCGGTAAACAGAACTATAAGGCTTTTCTTTAATCTCTCTTTTTCCCTCTCAATCTGTATATTTCTGTCCATGATCGACAGAATGGATATTGCGCCTTCGAAAAGGGACGTTTTCTTAAAAAATAACTGATCTTTAACTGTTTCAAGATGTCCATAATCACTTTTCTGTGATAAAATTTTCGTGATTAGAGGGTCCCCTTTATTGCTGCTGTTTTTCTTAACAGTGGAATCTTTAAAGGTGAAAGTCTGAACGCCCTCCCCGGTCTCCATGCGGGAGATATCAATTAAAACATTGGCTTTATCATCAAGGATTATTACACGTTCATTTCTGCCTATTATCTGCTCCAGCTCCTCTTTAAGCCGTAAAAGCGGCATCATTACTGCAATGCTTCCAATTGGGCGGCCGCTCCTGCCGCGGATAAGCCTGTCTATGTAGAGCTGGTAGTTATCCGATGGATCCTCTATGTAAAGTGTAAATGTCCGCTCAGGGATCTTTTCTCTCCCCCAGAAATCGAAAAACCATTTATCACGGGAAAGCTCCGGATTAAGGGTAATGGGTTTATCCGACCAGTAATCCCACACGATTTTTCTATCCCTGTCGGAAATACCAACTGAATTAACCCCGAGGTCAGCAGCCCATACTTTCATGCGGGATTTAAACCGCCCCGGGTCCGATACCGCCTCCGTCAGAAGCTCATGCCAGTCAAGAGTGTTTGAGAGGATAGTGAGGCCTTTCACGGAGGAGTTGAAAAACAGGTTAATCTTCTGGTCTATCAGCTCTGTCATTCGCGGGAAGGTGCTCTCTTCAAACTGTTTCTCCAGACGGGTAACAGCAGATGAATAAGACACTAAAAGAAAAACAAGGTATATAACAAAGCAGGCACATCCGAGGAAAACGATAAATCTTGTAGATTTATAAATACTTTCTTTATACCGCATTTATGTACTCGCGCTGGTATCAAGTAGAAGCAGGGAACTATTTTGTCAATATGGAATTATGAGTAAAATACTGGTTTATTCAAAAGCAAGGGGTTGCAAAAGCAAGGGGCTGCAGCCCCTTGCTTTTGCAACCCCTTGCTTTTTGTTTTATTACTGCAATAATGCCGCAACAATGTGTTCTATTACTACTGTTTATTGGTCCTTCTCCAGATACCCATCCTGTCCGCTTCTTTTATGAGGTCATCCCTGAAATCGGGGTGTGCGATCTCAATAAGCTGTTCAGCCCTGTGCCACACAGGACGTCCCCCCATCTGTACAACACCATACTCTGTGACAACATAATCAACAAGCTGACGCGCGATTGTAACTACTGTATGAGGTTCAAATCCCGGGACTATACGAGATCTCTTGTTCCCGTTCCTGTCTGTATGAGTTGACTCAATACAGATGAAACTCTTCCCCCCCTTAGAAAGCTGCGAGAAGTAAACAAAGTCAGTCATACCGCCGTTACCGGAGATCTGTTTAGGCACTCCGCCCGCAACACTGCTCTCAGCATTAACCTGTGAAAGGAGATCCACCTCGATTGCACTGTTTATGCTTATGAAGTTATCAAGCTCCATAATCTTCTTCGGATCATTGGTGTAGTCAACAGGGTATGATGCAACTGCCGGGTTTTCTTTCATAAACTCATGGAGCTTCGGGCTTCCCACTGCGAATGTAAATACAGATCTGTGTCTGTCGATATTCTTCTTCGCGTTAGTCAGGTTCCCTGCTTCGTACATATTGAGGTAAGTATCAACAAACATCTCGGTGTGACAGCCCAGGTCTTTCAGATCGGAGTCAGCAACCATCTGCCCGATAGCAGTCGGGAGACCGCCGATACCAAGCTGTACACAATCGCCGTTTTTAAGGTAAGGCATGATGTTTGCCGCGATCTTCATCTCAACTTCTGAAGGCTGGTCCGGTTCCGGTTCAAAGAGAGGTGTATTTGCCTCGTCCTCAACTATTGCATGAACACGTGAGATATGTACTGACTCCTCCGCCCCTCCGAAAACAACCGGGATATTGTTATTCACCTCAAGTATTACAAGATCAGCAACTTCAATAGCCGCATTATGAAAAGAGTTATGCAGCCCGTAGTTGAAGTACCCCTGGGCATTCATGGGGCCTGTCCTTATTACAAATACATGCTTTGTATCCCTTGCCCTGTCAGGTTCATTGTAATAAAAGGACCTTTTGTTATAATCATTATTGGGGAGCTCCCTCATCCAGTTAGTTGTGTACCTGTACACAACAGGATTATAGAAAGGCTTTGTTCCGGGTATACACTGGATCATCCTTGTGAGTTTGCTCCAGTGCCAGTCGTGAAAAATAAAACTCTCTGGATATTTACATGTCTCTGCAAGTGGCGGAAGACTGACGCTGAAAAAGATCCCCACATCTCTCAGCTCCTCATGTCTCGCTGCCAGAGCCTGTTCAAAGGCCACCGGCCTCCCGTTAAACTGGGCACACTCAATGGCATCCCCCGAATTAATCATCTTTGCCGCTTCCGCGGGAGTTTTCAGTTTCTTTTTATATTCTCCCGTAAAACTCATACAAACCTCCGGTTTTTTTTATTTATTTCAGCTAATCCAGGGGAAAACTGCGCTCTTTTCATTACAGTTTTTTCCTATCCTAATCCCTGAAAGCTGTTTATATGAAAATTTTTGCACTGCAACTTACTCAATAATATATTTTACGATAATCGATTATTGATTTGCAATTACTTTTTTAAATAAAAACCGGCCGGGAGGTAAAATTTTTTCTTTTTAAACTAAAACAATTCCTGAAGATGCGCCAAAAAATGATTTTAATTTTTAATCCGATCTAATTCTTTTGTTTTTTTACAGACTCGATGAAAAAAAGTTTCAGAGCAAACTATTTGACATATCCAGTTCTATTTTTTAAAAAGTTTCTGAAAAAATGCTGAAAACCTTTGGTTGGCAGTTCAGTTTATTCCGAACCACAAAGCGAGGGAGACAAAATGAAAAAAAACTGCAAAATGCTTCTTGCCGCAACCGCGATTATCCTCTTTTCATATTCAGCTTTTTCTGCAGAACAGATGACCATAATGGTTGATAACATTAAAAACCGTAGTGGAGAGGCTAATGACTGGATATCCCGTAGTATCACAGATACTGTAATAGGGGACCTTTCCCATATAAAGGGGATCAATGTCGTATCAGGCGAGAGCAGATCTACAGCGCTGGAAGAAATTTCAATGGGACAGACCGGCCTTCTTAAAAACAGGGATAATATTGACACAGGACATATGTTAAGCGCTAATATTGTATTAAACGGGTCTTGTACTGTCATTGGAAGCAAGATCAGGATACTGGTCCAGCTCACTGATGTTAAAACCGGTTCTGTATACCGCACAGTAAAGCTCGATGGAAACGTCAATAATCTCTTTGACCTGCAGGACAAAATAGTTCAAAGCCTTCTCGCAGAAGTGGAAAAAATTGACATCAGACATCTCAGAAAAATTAAAATTTCAGAGGAAGACCGCAAAAAAATCGCTGATTCTAAAATAAGAATAGACCCGGCAGCGTACAAACTCTACTCAGCAGGCCTGAAGATAAGGGACAAAGCCCCGGAGGCGGCCCTCAATCTATTTCAATCAGCCTTTGAGCTAAGCCCTGATTTCGCTAACGCATATCTTGAAGCTGCCCATTGTGCCGGAATACGACTAAAAAAATTCAACGAGGCTCTCGCCTACATGAAAAAGGCCGACTCCTTATACCTTAAAGCCGGCATGGAGAAAACAATTTCATACTATATAATCTATTATAAATATGCTTACCTTTATTACTCAAAAAAAGATTATGATTCAGCTCTTGATTATATGTTCAGTCTCACGAAGCATCTCGAAAAATATAATTACAGTAATACTGCCTTAAGTTTTTCCGCCTATTCAATAATCGGATCTTTATACAATAAAAAAGATGACGAAAAAAATTTTATAAAATACTACCATAAAGCTTTTTCTATAGCGGAAAAACTCAGTGACGAAAAAAAATATTCGCTGGCCCATTATTATTCGTCATACGCAAGATATGCCTATGCCCGCAAACTTGAAAAAGAATCATTAAAATATTACGCCATAGCTATTGATTATTTTGATAAGTATAACAACATTCTGATGAAAAATAAAAACACATCCTCATTAAAAAAAAATCATCTCAATATGTCGGAGGCAATGATAAATTACGCATTTATACTTATGAATAAAGGCGAATTTAACGAGGCCATAAAAAATCTTAATTCAGCCCGGCACTCTCTTGAAAGCCAGGGGCTTGTAAAAGATGTCAATTACGGAAGACTTTTTTATACAAGGGGAGAATACTACAGACTAAAAAATGATTATAAGCAGGCTGAATCAGATTACCTAAACGCCATTAAAATATTTGAAACAAACAAAATGAATAACTATATATATAAATTGGCCCGAAAAAGGCTTTCAATGCTTAAAGAGAAGAATAATTTAGCGGCCGATTCAGAAAAAAATCTTCTAAAAAACGGTGATTTTGAAAACAAATTTCAATACTGGGGCACGGGACTTTACTCCAGGCCTGATCATAAAAACAGTGTTAAAGGTTTCTGGGGGAAGGCTCAAGCTAATGCAAGGTTTAGCGTTATGAAACAGGATTATAAAAATAATAAATCAATAGTTCTTATAATCGAAAACCGCTCTCCCGTTGCTCCTCATGTATACAAAACAACAGCCCAGAGAATTACTGGACTAAAAAGCAATACAGACTATATACTTGAATATATGGCATTCGTTAAAAACGGAAAATCCGGCGTTCTCTTTTTCACCTTTGACCCGGCCTGGTCTAAACGTACCTATACGCCAATGGTTTATGGAAAATGGGAAAAACACAGATACACATATAACACGGGAAATTCCACCTATGCTGACCTGAGAATAATTACGGAAAACACAGGAGAAGTGTGGATTGACGATATAAAATTTTTTGAGAAATAAAATATAGCTCTTTTTCTTTTTGAGATAATTTATCTCTTTCCGGGAAAAAGCAATAAAATATAAAGATTGTCACAGCTTAATCGTTCAGCTGATACTAATCAGCTGAACGATATGGCATCTTGCTTGACAAAAAATGTTCAGAACGCCTTATTTATTTTTTTGTCAGATAAGGATAGAATGAATGTTCAAAACATGGAGGAACCTGTGAAAGAGATAAAAAAATCTGATAAACTCGAAAATGTTTTTTATGACATTAGAGGCCCTATTGTAGAGGAAGCTGCCCGGCTTGAACGCGAAGGGCATACAATTATCAAATTGAACACAGGGAACCCCTCCGCCTTCGGGCTCTACGCGCCTGATGAAATAATACAGGATGTAATAATGAACCTCCGCCATGCGGAAGCTTACGGAGATTCAAAGGGCCTTTTTGCAGCCCGCAAATCCATTATGCAGGACTGTCAGCTCAAGGGGATCAGAGGTGTCGGAATTGATGATATAATTATCGGCAATGGAGTAAGTGAGCTCATCGTAATGTGTATGCAGGGGCTCCTGAATAACGGGGATGAGATCCTTGTCCCTATGCCCGACTACCCGCTCTGGACAGGTGCAGCTAACCTCGCGGGAGGTAAAGCTGTACACTACATTTGTGATGAGGAGAGCCTCTGGTATCCGGACATCGAAGATATAGAGAGCAAAATCACCCCGAAAACACGGGCTATAGTAATGATTAACCCTAACAATCCCACGGGCGCTGTTTACCCTAAAGAGATTGTTGAAAAGATTGTTGAAATTGCAGTAAAGAACCAGCTTGTTCTCTTTGCTGATGAAATATACGACAGGGTAATGTATGATGATATTAAACATACCCCTGCCGCATCACTTACAGATGAGACACTGATTATAACGATGAACGGCCTTTCAAAATCTCACAGGCTCTGCGGTTTCCGTGTCGGCTGGATGGTTATAAGCGGAAAGAAAGATTCCGCTGCCGATTTCATCGAAGGGCTCGGGATCCTGGCGTCCATGAGGCTCTGCTCGAATATGCCTGCGCAGTACGCCATACAGACAGCTATCGGCGGCTACCAGAGTATATACGACCTTACAGCTCCGGGCGGAAGGCTTTGTGAGCAGAGAAACTTCTCCTACGAACTGTTCAACTCAATTCCCGGGATATCCTGTGTTAAGCCTCAGGGGGGGATGTACCTCTTCCCCAAAATTGATACAAAGAAGATACCGGTTTATGATGACGCAAGGTTCGTCCTTGATTTCCTGAAACAGAAAAAAGTAATGCTTGTGCAGGGTACGGGATTCAACTGGCCGAATCCGGACCATTTCCGCGTGGTGTTTCTCCCCGCAATAGATGAGATGAAACTCGTTGCGCAGCGTTTTGCCGAATTTGTGGATGGCTATTCGCAGGAGTAAAAAACAGGTCACATTAAAGTTTCCCCTCATCCCCTGAAACAGCTGCTACTTTTAAAAAAAGGGAGATGCGGGATGATCTATTCGATAAACTAAAACGCACCCTGTTATATAATAACAAAAGGATTAACAATTCTCATTGATTCAATAATAATTCCATGTTGCATATCCTCTGAATACAGAATTCCACAACCGCTTTCAATTGCTGCCGCGACAATTACGCTATCCCAGAATGACATTGAGTAACTCTTTAATATACTCACCGCTTTTATATATATTTCAGATGTGACAGGGATAATAGAAAATTCATCGTAAAACCCACAAATCACATATTTCAGTTCTTCAGCTGTATATCCGGACTTTTTCTTCAAATTATTACAGACTTCACCAACAACCTGCGAACTGATTATACAGTTTTCATCAGATAATATTTTTCCTGCTGCAACGGATTTATCAGATTCTTCCATAAATAAATAGAGTATAACATTTGAATCAATGAAAACCTTATCTTTCATTTGCCTGTTCTCTTGTGAGAGGAGTGAATGCCGGGACAACCCTCGGGATAATTTTTGATAGATTCCGGTATTTCCGGATGTTTTCATGAGGATATTTTGTTTTTATGAATTCATAGAAATCAACAACTTCTTTCTTAGCTTCCTCCGGCAAATCAGTCAGAACTATAATATTCTGCGTCATAAACTCCTCCTGCTAACCAAACATAAATCTTTTTGTTAAAGATAATTCCAATTACAAGCATTTTCAAAACTATAATACAGTAATAAATACATATAATTAACTAATTTGTCAATACCGATTAGTCCTTGGCACTCTCATCCATATATCTATTCCATACCCTTATCCCTCTGCTTTATTATAATTCTTTTATCCTTAGGTTCTTTTCTGTTTGCTTTTTCATATATTTTCAGTATTATTTAAATAAATACATAAAAATACAGGAATCCCGATTTGGAAAACAGCACATTCACGAGTTTAAGCAGATTCAGAATATCTGACGAAAACCTTATTACTGACAAGCTTGTTAAAGCCTCCATATCCCGTGCATACAGGGAGGGGAGAACTTTCGATTTCTACCCGGATCAGTATGTTATTGAAAGAATTGCAGCGGGAGATCCTGTAGAAATGTTCCGCGAAAGGTTCTTCGAAATGACCAACAGCATGCTTGACAGTTTTACAGATGCCAGAGGTTCCTTCAGGGAGAAGCTTTCAGGTGATACAAGACTTTTTATAAAGATCATAAACGCCCTTGCGCTTTTTCACAGGGGGGCAGCTGAATGTTCAAATAATCTTATCGCAACCAGGAGGATTGTATTTGTCAGGGAACTTCCGGGGAGGCCGACATTCCACCACGTATCACCTGCGACAACAGTAATTGCGCACGTCGGCCAGGGCCCTGAATGGGCAGAGGTCCCGACAATCTACTTAGGGCTTAAAACTTTTGAAACGCTGAACGAATGGAAATATAAACACGATCCCAGGCTTTTTGATGCTTTCAAGTTTCTCCTTGAGGTTGAAGAGAGAGCCATTGAAACAGGTTTCAACCATTCAACAGTTTACCCCCCTGAATCATCGGAGCTTCTGAACCTCCTTGTTGACAGCGTAATTGAATACGCGTCAAGGATTGAAGAGAGGTACAGGGAGGAACTCCCTGCTGTCACGGCAGAGAAACTCAGTGCGGAAAAAAAGAAAGAGATTATATTCAACCTTAATGCAAGACTCATAGGGGACGAGCTCAACTTCGATTACGATGCTAATA
>Ga0209408_1002563_pt1 | contig 10083 bp, 19 predicted proteins | sample AD_UKC107_MetaG_FD_184422 | JGI IMG/M metagenome (GOLD analysis project Ga0209408, IMG submission 184422) | Active sludge microbial communities of municipal wastewater-treating anaerobic digesters from Hong Kong - AD_UKC107_MetaG (SPAdes)... | ecosystem: Engineered > Bioreactor > Anaerobic >... | reverse complement strand
ATATTTTCGTTTACAAACCTTCACGATCTGCTTTGAATTTTTCAACGAAACGATAAGGTTTTCTGGCACTATATCTATCGCTTCAAGCTCTTCTGCCATGCCGAGAAAATCCATCTAAATCGCCTCTCTCCTAGATGTTAGGTCAATTTGAATCGTTTCTCCAATTGCTCTTGCCTTGTAATAGCCTTCGATGTATTCGTCCTCGCTGCTTGAGAGACGAATAATGTACCTGCCATGGGAATAACACAATCGTTTCCCGCTGCCGTTCGTGTTTTGATTGATTTTAAGCTTATCTCCAGCCCGAAAAACGTACACCCAATCCTTGAAACCAACTTTATCTACTAGCTCCTCGCTCATGCTAAGCACGTAGTATGATTTGTCCTCTCTCTTCCTCTCGATGCCGATAGAAACCAAATACTTGTCTTTTCGAAGCAATTTAGCTGAGTTTGTGCGATTAACCACACCTTCTTTATCCTGCCCCTTTAGGAACTTCAAAAAATTCTTTTCCAGATTGCTTACCCGCATTTCTAGATCTCTTATTCTCTTTCTTCCAGTCATCTTAATCCCTCCTCAAAATGGTATTTCGTCGCTTTGTGCGTCATCGGAGCCAAAGAATACGGTTTCCTTTCCATTGAGCTTTTCTTCTTTCTTGTCGAGAGCTACAATGTGTTTGCAGATGATAGACGGATATGTCCTCTTCTGCCCGTCCTTCTCAAACTTATTGATTTGGATCTCTCCATCAACGCATACAAGCCTTCCCTTCGTTATGTTGTTGTTCACGAACTCAGCCGTCTTGCCAAACGATACGCAACTAAAGAAATCGGTCTCGTCTTTATAAACTCGAGATACCGCCAGTGAAAACTTTGTTACCTGAGTGCCGTTCGTGCTAAAGCTTGTTTCTGGATCACGTGTAATTCTCCCGATCAAGGTTACGTGGTTGTAATTCATATCTCGGACCACCTCCTTATCACTTTTTCAACCTTTACGAAAGAATCTTCGCCGTCCCTGATGATCCTTGAAGCCACCAGTAGTACCTTCATCTCTCCACCCTCTCTACATACCAATCTTTTGGATTTTCGACTTCGATTATCATCCTGCTAGATGCGATTAGCTGGCAATGAAATTCAGTCTCACCATCGACTTCCAGTATTTTCTTCTCTCCTGTCTTTCGATTCACCACGTGTACTTTCATCTCTCACTCCTCCGAAATCAATTGTCTTTCTGTGTCATAGTAAAGCTTTGCCGTACCTAGCGGACCATTCCTTTGCTTCCCGACTATTACTTCAAAATCGGTTTCCTTCGAACTATTTACATAAAAGAACGGTCTATAAACAAACTGAACAATATCTGCGTCCTGCTCTATATTTCCCGATTCTCGCAGGTTTGAAAGTCTAGGGCGTCCGTCGTTGTTCATCTCCGTCCTTCGGTTTAGCTGGGAACCTATGATAACTGGTATATCCAGCTCCATCGCTAGGAGTTTCAATGTCCTAGTTATCAGCCCGATTTCTCCATCACGATTCAAGCTCTCCTCTGTCCTGAGAAGCTGCAAGTAGTCAATGAAGATCACATCTACATCGTGAAAGAGCTTCATCGTCTTTGCTTGTGAGACAACCGAGACAAGACTTGACTTCCCGCTATCTACAAAGAAGAGAGGCAGCTTCCTGAATTCCTCTACAAACCTATCAAGCCTCTCCTTCTCGTTCTTGTAGATGTTGAGTTTCTTCCGCTCTCTCATGAGCGAGAACGAGAAGTGCCTCTGATGAATTCTGTTTTCAAGCTCCTTTGCCCGCATTTCAAGTGCAAAGAAGCCCACTCTTATCTTCTTCAAAGCCCATAGGTATGCTAGATTCAACATATAAGCGGTCTTGCCCATGCCTGCTTGACCGCCAACGATTACAAGTTCTCCGCCGCCGAGCGGGTTCATAAAGCTGTTCAATCTCGCATAAGGGAACGGAATGCCTATAAAATCGCCTTTCAGGTATGCGTCCAGCTCTGAGATGTATTCTGTTGCAACATCTGAAGCGCTCTTGATCTGTCCAATGGTTTTGCTCTCTTTTTCAAAATTCCAGACAGTCTCGATCGCTTCATCTTTGGAGATCTGCTTTTCTTTTACCTTCTTCGCCAGAGATCCTAGCAGGGCTGCTAAATCTTTTGCACGGCACGAGTCGTGAAACTCACGAATTAGCCTTTCAGTCGCTATTTCGGAAGTCATTACCTCGTCCATGAAATCCACTTTTATCCCTTTTTCGAGAATCTCTGCGTAAATTTCTACGTCCTCTTTTGATACATTTTTCTTGATCGAGAACAACACCTCTCGACCATCTGTAGATAGATGCTTCGGATCGATCAGTTCAAGTAGCACTCTCGTATTCGGATACTCAATGAGCGATGCGAAGATCGCTTTCTCAGTTGCTGTCATTGCGGAAAATCCTCCTGAGAATGTAATACACCCCTAGCCACCAGAGCAAGCCTGCAATTATGCTGGTCAACATCTTGCGCTCTGGGTCTGACGCATAGGAGATGAATGTAAACAAGATTGTCATTAGCAGATAGAAATGAATTATCATAAAATCGCCTCCCTCTCCTTCTCCCTGTTCTTCTTATGGTTTTCAAGAAGGTATTGCCGCCAATTATCGTTGCCGGTATATATCTTCATCATGTACTTGAACGGGTCATCTTTGTTTTTCGCCTGCTCCCAGAACTTCTCAAAGCACCATACGGCATATTTCCATTTACTGGCAGCTGCGCTCTTAAAAAATGCCGATGCTTTCGAGAAATCATCTTCTAGGAAAGACGCTACTTTACATAAGTAGTCTTTCTTTGTTCTCTCTTCTTCTGGAATGTTTTCAAAAGTTCGCTCGTTAGAGCTTCCCTCTTTATGTTCTTTTTCTTTTTCTTTTTCTTTTTCTTTGCGATTAGGTATGCATACCCTATCGATAGGGTATGCATAGGGTATCGACAGGGTATCGATAGGGTATCCCATTTGATGCCAACTTTTGATATATGCATTGATGAAATCAACCGTCTTAACTTTCTTTAGCTCTTCTTCTATCTTTTTCTTCACTTTAGGGCTTGTCGTTGTGTTGTGTTTGACCCAGTTGACTAGCATTAACTCGCTGTTCTCTTCATTGAATTCAATTTTTCTATACTCAATGAACCGTTTTAACAGCTTATCTATCGTTTCTTCGTTATAACCAGTGTCAAACACCATTGTTTTGCGTGTAATCTCGTAGATTCCGCACTGAGATGTGTGTTCGTTTGTCAAGAGGTATAGATAGAAGAATTTCTCTTCGGGTGTCAACTTTTGAATAAAGGGATCTTTCCAGAAGCTCGTTTGCACGTATCGATACTTTGCCATCATATCACCCCGAAAATAGGGAGCTTTCGCTCCCTATATCTCATCAATCGAATCCACCAGTGCAACGCTCTCTTCCTTTGAAAGTTCGTCAATCATAGTTGACTTTTCATAGGAGACTCCAATAGGGAATGCGCTCTCTAGCGCATCCGCAAGGGCTCTTTTGTATGCCATGTCCTTGATCCACTTCTTATTAGTAACATCCAGCGGCGAAGCGTGCCCCTGCCCTTCAAAAGCGAGCTGATTGCCTTCTTTGTCCACTAATAGAAGATTGCACCTTACAAACCACACGTTGTCCTCAGTGCCGCTTTTGATTTCCTCGTACTTGACCGAATAGCTCTGCCCAGTGTTTCGCGCATAATACTTTCTGCCAGCGATTGTGATATACACATTACCCATGAGAGGAATAACGTGTTCAATGGGTTTCAATGAGTATAGCAGTTCCTTCTCCGCCATCTCCTTGAGAACCCATTTGAGCGCGGTTGTTTCAGCCTTTCCGTTCTGGTCTCTCAGCATTTGAGTTACCTTCCAGCCTACGCCTAAACGAATATACTGAACCACCTTGTAGGCGATAAGGTTTTCATACTCGCCCATTGTGATCTGCTCGCCTGAAGCCAGAGTTACATGAATGTTTTCGAGAGCGTTGCTAACCAACTTTTGATCGTAGTCTAGTTCGAGACTCTTGATAAACGCCGTTATTCCTTCTTCTTTCTTCTCTCCCTTGCTCTCTTTCTTCTCTTCTTTCGTTCCTTCCTTCTTTGCCTTCTTTTCTTTAATTTCTTCTCCGAAAAGTCCTTCAGTCATCTTGTACCCTCCTTGTATGGGATAACCGCCATGGTAAGACTAGGCTCCCATGTCAGCAATCCTTTAATTTCTGGTGGCATTACATTCATTACTTCCTCTGGCAGAGAGGATTTGAGGCTTACGTAGTCAACACCGTCATTTTCGAGAAGCCATTGAATGACCTTGGCGGTGTTTTCTCTTTTCTCGTCTTTCTTTCCGAGGACCTTGAGACGCATCGTCTCAACACCTCCATACGCTGTAATCTCGTTTAGAGGTATAGGCTCTTCGGTTTCTTCAAAGGCTTCTTTTGCCTTCTTGAACACCTGTTTTGCCTCTTCTCTCTGCAAGTACGCATTCTTAATTTTCGTCTCTAGGTCCTCACCTTCCTCCATACACTTCTTCACGAAAGGGCAGTATTCACAACCATCGTACGAAGGCGGAAAACCTTCCTCGCCTTTCTCTAGCGCTTCGGATATATCTTTTTCTGCCTTGAACAGAAGCCTTGCAGCAGCCTCTAGCTCTTCCTCTCCAATCTGAAAATCGATCAACTGAGAGGACCTTAATAAGATATACCCCGCTCTTCTGATGTCTTTTCCATATCTGTTTAGAGCCATTGCATACAGGAATATCTGTCTTGGATCGGGTCTCGACCATCCGCTTTTGTAGTCATAGATCTCAAGACCAAAGTCAGACTTTACTACGAGGTCGATAACACCACGAAAGAAACAGTCGCTATCTAGGAAACCAGTCGGGTTCAATTCACGTGTCAAGCCGAATTTTACCTCGACCGCTCTTGGATTCATGCCTCTAATGATTTTCTTTCCTGTGAAGAATGCGATTCGTGCAGTTTCATAGTCAGGAGCCATATCCAGCTTCTCAAGAGCCTTCTGGTCCTCTTGAGTCCTGACGAAGGTTTCCAGTGCCTCGTGAATCAACTTTCCTTGCACCATTGCTTTTGTGGGTTCTTCCTGTAAACCCAGAATCTGCTTCAAATAAAATTTTCTCGGACATCGCATAAATACGTCTATCCGAGACCAGCTCAGCGGAAATGCCTCTCCCATCTTGTACCCCCTCTATGTTTTTGCTGGATACGGGCTTTTCCTTTCAAACTCAGGAAAAACCGTTTCCAATGGTAATTCTAAAATCGAACAAATCTTGTCGGCTGTCTGGTATGATGTCTTGTAGTCTGGCTCTCTTTCTATGAGCCACAAGGTCATGTAGTTTATCTCAGCCTTGCGAGCCAGCTCGGTCCTAGTTAAACCTAACCGCTCACGGAACTCTTCAACTTTGTTCATAGCACCACCTCCCTTTTTAGTATAAGCTATAAACTAAGCTTATAAATTATGATTGTCTTAATCTTCTACTAAGGTTAGTGCTTTAAGGACCAACCAGAGTTCCCGATCTGTTCTCGTGGACACCAGAATTTTGTTTTCTCTAAAGATTTGCGTGCCCCATGTGTGACGCCTCACAGAATAACCTTTTTCTTGCGCTGCCTTAATCAGTTCCTTCATCTTTCCACCACCTTTTGAAGGACAACGGGTCAATTGAAAAGACCCTGTTTGGATTCTCATCATTCTGGATTCTGACGGTCTTTCTGTTTTTCTTCACAATCGTGTACGTGGACCCATAATGATAGAAGCTCTCGACCTTCATGCCTACCTCAAGCTGTTCCATAAGTTTCTCTCTTTTTTCGTTTCTTGCCCTTTCTGCATCGCCTCTTATAGCCACGCACCTAAGCGACTCTGCTCTTTCCTCAAGCTCCTGCGCTTCGTTTTCGAGTTCAAAGCTCTTGTGATACTTGTCGTACATCCGTTCTCTCTGCCTTGTAAACGACCTGCCAGCAGAGCTGTTTATGTTTGGCTGGGTGAAGAATGCTATATCCCCACGCATATCATTCAGCGGTTTTTGCAGCTCCTCCGCTTTCTCACGCCTTTTTCTTGCTCTTTCTAGGAGCTTGTCAGCTTTCACATCAGCGACTTCCTGCGCCCTTTCTCTCAGTTTTTCAATTGTGTCAAGGACAAGAACGTCAAATTCTGGATGCTCTTCAATGAATTGATCGATCTCTTCGGTCCTTGGAACGTTCCAGCCCCTGTATTTCTTTGTCCATTGCGCACCCATAGTACGCAATTCCTTGCGGTAATCATACGTATCTCCGACTATCAGTCTCATTTTCTCCTCCTTTAGTAAAGGCGGCGAGGCTACCTGCCTCCCACCGCCTTTGTGGACACACATTCATAAAGTCTTGTCCGGTACGAACCCGGACCACCGATTACATGGAGGGTTTTCACCTACCTTTCATATGGGATTTAGGAATCGATTGATTCCTAGCTACTTTACAAGAAGTCTCTTTCCGACACCCCGTAATAGGCATATAAACCGTGTTTCTTAATAAACCACTCATCCTCAAGCTGCTTTTGAAGCTCCTCAAGCTTGTCTTCGATTTCAGCTATCTCTTCATCCGTTAGATTATCCATACTTGCTTCTAACGCTGCTATTTCTTCTTCAATTTCTTCGATATTATCCATCACACCCTCCTCACGAAATCAATCTTGTACTCGCCGTCTTGTATCCATATGTATGCATGTTTTGAACCGTTAACAAACCAGTATGCGTCAGCGGTCATCTTACTGAACCTATAACCCATCTGCTCAAGAAACCTTCTCGCTTCGTTGAATTTTTTGAAAGCCCTCTCACACACTTCCACCTTGAACATACTTCACCTCCATATTAGATTTTGCTGGCAATTGATCTCTCAATGAAGAGAGACGATCAACTGACCGTCTCTCTCTTTGAATTATCAATACCATCCCTCCATGCACTCTAATCTTCTGTACTCTTCCTCTATGCTAGGGAGATTTCTCTCCCCTAGCATAAGTTCCTCTAAAACCTTTTCTTCATCGTCCACCCAAAAGAACTCTTCCACATAGTTCCGCATTACAATTCCCTCTTTCATGCCCTCTACGAGGGCATCCCAGATCTCTTCTGATGCTCCGAGCCTGTCCTTTACATATTCCTCGGAGCAGTCCCTTACTTCATTTTCTGTTCTTTTCTTGAACATTTTTCGCCTCCTTTGCTTCTAGCACCTTTCGCCAAGGCGCATTCTTATAGTCATCACTTTCGTGATAAGTCTTCAAAGCGGCTTCTCGCTTCTTTAGAATTTTCTTTGCTTCCTGTAACGTTATTAGATTGTCTATAAACCAGTCTGTGGGATATGGTGAAATTTCCCATTGCACAGAGTATAAAGTGTGTTCCCACCTTATTCCGGTGCAATAATAACCAGCTCGCTTGAATGAACCCTTAACTACACCTTTTACCAACTTGCCTCTTACAGCTTCGGTTCTAAGATAAACCGTGTCGTTTTTCTTGAATTTTCTTTCCTTCATTCTTACCGCCTCCTTAGGTAATTTCATAATGGAGCAGTCAAGCGCTTTGTGTTTCTGAGTCATATAGCTTTTGCTATACGCTGACGCTTGACCGCTCTATATGCAATTACTTATTGAACATTCTTTCCTAAGGACTCGATATATTTCTGACCCAGAGAATCGAACTTAACGTCTCCACCGCCCCTTTCTCGAATCCTCTATAATCATCGATCCAGTTTCGCTACTAGCCCTTCCGGGTATCGCTTCCACTTTCTCGATTTACTTTTCAACGACCTTCGTTCTTATCTAATATGATTATATAATGATTCTAGTAAGATAAATAATCTGATTGGCGGTTCTTTGATTGGATTACTGGTAATTATTCCTCGTTATCCTCTTTTACCTTGACGGGACATAGTTTTTGTTTTTTTGTCAATCTGGAGAAGAAAAATCTAAGCAGGAAACCCAGGTAAGTAAAACCAAAGTGGGATGTCTGGATAGAACGCCGAAAATGCCCCGTAAACGCCCTGTATTTACATTTTTTGTGCCCAGATATATATTTATATGCTTCCAAGAAAAAGATGCGAATTTGAGGCATTTTTCGAGGTATTTCTCAAACAAAAAAACCTCCCCGAAGGGAGGCTTGGAATTAATCTTTTTTCAGACTCTGGAAAACATTTCTCTTAGTCGTTGTTCAACGTCAAAATCTATCAGGTCTTCGTACAGGTTCTCTGCATCGACATCAGGCTTTTCGTTTCCCGATAGCCTGAACAAATATATGAAGCTCGGAGTGTGCGTTGAACCTGCCTCTTTTACTACCGAGAGCTCTTCATTTTCGATGTCCCATACGAGACATCCATCTATCGAACCATCTTTCCACGTACCGGCAGCTTCTATCAATTCCTCTGCCGCCTCCCAAAAATCCTGATCGTACCATGCGTTGATAATCTTTTCTTCTAAGCTCTTCATCTTTTCCTCCTCCTTTGTGGTTTAGCAAAAAAAAGAGCGGGACACCCTTAATCCAGCGTCTCCACTGAACTAAGAGCATCCCGCTCTTCGTTCCCCGCCATCCCAGCGGGTGTTACTTTTTGACTCTTACATCCATGCAGCCCATTCTCTTACTTCAAATGCTTGTGCGGCATAACCCTTTTCTCTAACCTGCTCACCTGTGATTAACATCGCGCTTTGGTGATCTACAGACCACCCGTACTCAATTCCTGCGCTTTTGAAGTTCCAATTCATTTCGTTGTCTTCCTCGAATCGTTTTACCAAGTATGGCTTGGGAGCTTGGAATTTATACACAATTGGAGATTCCCAAGTTTCCCATTGTTGCAACTTCTCGTTATACCAAACGTTGCTTACGATATGGAAAGGCTCAAACTTTCCAAACTTTTCTAGAAACAACGTAAGAATTGTTTTCCTGTGCAGATCTCCAGCTATTCTGTGTGTTTCTCCATTAACAATCACCCAAACCTCTTCGCCTTCATCAAGGCGGTAACTCAATATCCTGCCGTCAGTTCTCTGGAAGTAAGGGAGTCTCCAGAGCCTCTTGGCAATCATGTAATCTTCGAGCGCATATCCGTCTTTGTCTTCGTTATTCAAGATGTAGTAGAACAGCCATCTGACCGACTCTGAAGGGAGTTCTTTCACTCCCCGTTCCAGCAACCACTTTAGCATTGACTCCGCATCTTCCTTTTCAACAATAGTGTAGTATTGATTTTCCCTTTCACTAGCAGTCGCGTCATCGCAATCAATGCGATACGCACCGCCCCTTTCACCAAACAGCTTGAAATTCATCAAGCTGTGATTCGAATCTACAACAGCTATACACTTCATCATCACGCCCCAACCATCCCGGCTGCCAGCGACCTTCCCGGCGGGGCTTTCACCTCCCTGTTTTATTTTGCTGGCAATTGTTCTTAACAAAGAGCGAGGCTTAACCTCGCTCACATCTCTCTATTACTCACACCCCAACTTTTCTGAAAAAATCATCCGCCAGATCTCCGTAGAGATCAGAAAGCAACAACGAATCCTTGAACGCTTTCCAGTAATTTTCCGACACTTCAGCGTACACAACTTCGCCGCACTCTAGCTGTTCCACCACAAACTCTCCATGCTCTGAATTGATGGAGAGCTTTATGTGTTCTCCATCAATCCCGAAGAACTCTTGCTCTGTTGCAAGCATATTTCCGTTTGCCAATGCTGATTTCAATACCCCCCAAAATCCGTTCCAGTCTTCGGTAGCAACTATTTGCCCGCTGCGCTTATCGATACAAACCATTTCACTCCACCTCCACCCAGTACAAAGCACCAGCAGTTCCAAACAGTGCTTTTCCTTTGGCTTCTATCATTACTTCCTTCACGCCTTCCCACTCCTCGTCGGAGCAGTCAGGTCGCAACCTATTTCTTGCTTCCTGCTCTGTGATTTCTTCTCTCTTCTCTTCATCAAAATACTTTCTGTAAAACTTCATGCTCACACCTCCACAATCTGAATTTCCGGCTCTGCCTTTATGATCTTCGCTACATTGTCGAAGAGACTTCTTGCTTCTTCTCTGGTTTCAAACTCCCACTCAGAGGACTCGA
>Ga0209408_1002560_pt1 | contig 10089 bp, 6 predicted proteins | sample AD_UKC107_MetaG_FD_184422 | JGI IMG/M metagenome (GOLD analysis project Ga0209408, IMG submission 184422) | Active sludge microbial communities of municipal wastewater-treating anaerobic digesters from Hong Kong - AD_UKC107_MetaG (SPAdes)... | ecosystem: Engineered > Bioreactor > Anaerobic >... | reverse complement strand
GGTCTCTTGGAGATGTTTACCCTGAATGGTTTGGAGACCAGCTTTCCAACAAAGATGATGAGGCCGTTGCCAATGTTGCCAGATTTGCCGATATGGGCAAGAAGAAAAAGAATCTTGCTCTTGCTGATTATGAGAGGAAGATGGCAGCCAGCTTCCGCGAGATGAACAGGGTGCTTCGTGATGATGGTGTTCTCACTGTGATGTTCACACACAAGAAGGTTGAAGCCTGGGATACCCTTGCTACTTCTCTGCTTAATGCAGGCTTTGAGATCAAGTCTTCCTGGCCGGTGCATACAGAAAGTGAACACTCACTGCATCAGGCAAAGAAGAACGCGGCGAAGAGTACCATTCTGCTTACCTGCAGGAAGCGTGAAGCATCTTCATCCACTGTATGGTGGGATGATATCAAGGGAGAAGTTCAGGAAACTGCCAGAGCTACGGCTTCATACATGGAGAAGCAGGGGATTTCAGGTGTTGACCTGTACATTGCTACCTTCGGACCAACACTTTCAATCCTTTCCAGGCATTGGCCGGTGATGTCCAGCGATGTGGATGAGGAAACTGGAGATCCTATTCCCCTTCGTCCCGAAATAGCCCTGGACATTGCCCGTGAAGAAGTGGTTTCCCTGCGTAAGAAGGGATTGCTGCTGGGCAGGTCTCTGGATTTCGACCAGTATACAGACTGGTATCTGATGGCATGGGACGCATTCTCCGCAGAAGAGTTCCCTGCCGATGAAGGCAGGAAGCTTGCCCTTGCGATGGGTCTTGATCTGGATAAGGATATCATTGGATCCAAGCTGCTTGCCAAAAAGAAGTCGAGTTCCATCGTTCTGATGCAGCCTAAACAGCGAAGGAAGAAGGGTCTTGTAGACCCTGCAAAAGTTGCCTTCGACTGCATGATCGATGCAGCACATACAGCCATGCTTCTTTACTCCGAGGACGGTGCAGGGGCATGCAAGGCTTTCATGGACAAAGCAGACCTTACTTCCAGCAGTGTATTCAAGGGGCTTGTGCAGGCTCTGCTGGGTGCTATTCCCAGAACCAGGTTGAAGGGAGCTTTTGTTCGACCAGAGGCAGCGGTGCTTGATGACATGAGGCTGTCGTTCTTCCCTGAGCTTGAGGTTGAGGATGTGGATGAGAGTTCTCGTGTGGCTGGCGACTTTGGAGACCAGGGACACTTAGATTTGCTGGATTGATGAGCAATTTGGATTGGATGTTGCATGACTCCTGAACAGGAAATTGCGCTATATACATCTTTAGCAACTGTATTATTGATATTTATTAAGGATATCATAATTAATAAAGTTACTGAAAGAAATAGAAAAAAAGATAGCATACTAAAGTTGTATAAAGCATATGCAGATCCCATACTAAATGCAACACAATCCTTATTCTGGAGAATGTATGAGCTGTTTTACAAAAAAGGAAGGGGGGTCTATCTTTGCCCAGATGCACCGAATACTGCATTTAATCAATATAAAAAGATAAGCACTATTTATAGGCTTGCGGCATTGTTAGGATGGTTCAGAGCTTATATGAAAGAGTTGTCATATTTGCCAGTTGACGATGATAAGAAGATGTATTCTCTCGAAAAAGCTATTGATATGGTAAGGAATGTTCTGGCATCTGGACTGGATGTGGAAAAACAAAGAGTTGAGGCTATCTTACGAACACTTGGATTGAACATTCCCAAGGAAAGTGATCTCTTGGAGAAGACCTGTGTTTGTGTCGAGAACTCTTTACGGAAGGCTCTTCATAGAACAGGAAAGGAACTCCCCTCAGAAATGGAAGAACAAGATAAGCTTATGCTATGTCGAGAAGTCATTAACACAATAGTGGAAATTGTCGGTGAAGAGCAAATATGTGAAGAGAAGATAGTATATTATACATGCGATGTAATTAAATCGATGACCATAATAGAACAATGGATTTATCGAGATTATCAAACTGCAATTGGTGATATAATGTTGAAGGAGTCTGGTTCGTCTTATAGGAACTTTGATGTGATTGGTTATGGGGAATTTGAGAAACGATACATAGATAAGCACTATTTCGATAAGGTATGGTTTGCTAGACTGAGTAATCTATTTGAAGGGTTGGATGTAGATACAGATAAGTTATATGATGCAAGAATTGAACAATTATATAATCTTACTCATGCTCTAGCAATACTTATTAATTGCATGATAGATATTGATAGTAGTAGAAAGTGCGTAATTACTGATAACACGAAGCAAGCTGTATCTTCAGTAATCGCTAATCATGAAACGTAGATTCTCGAAATGATCAATCTTTACAAACGACACAAGATGCTCCTTGCATTGCTTTCCACATTTGGCGGCGAGTTGGGTGCTCTTGAGTTCATGAAGTACCTGCTGCTTCTGAACACTGGCAATACTGATGCACATTATTCATTTGTGCCATACAGGTTTGGTGCCTTTTCATACCAGGCATATGCAGACAAGAGAACTCTTGTTAGGAAAGGATTGCTTGAGGATAGTGAGGGGTGGAAACTCACTGAATCAGGGAAGAAAGCAGTTTCTTTTTTTAGCGCTTCTGCTTTCCGTGATTCTCAGGCATTGCTTAAGAAGTATAAGGGTTACTCGAGTAACGAAGTTGTACGAGAAACCTATCGCATTTATCCCTTCTATGCGCTTAACAGCGAGATTGCATCTGAGGTTCTATCCCCATCAGAATTTGCTCAAGTTGAAGAAGTGCGTCCCAAGCATATCGGAGCTGCAATCTTTTCAGCTGGGTACGAGGGGAAATCGTTGGATGAGTATCTGCTGACATTATTCAGATCAAGTGTTTCTGTGCTGGTTGATGTTCGGAAAAACGCCTTTAGCAGAAAGTACGGTTTTTCAAAGAGTACGCTTTCAAGTGCATGTGCTAAACTGGGTATTGAATACAAACATGTTCCAGCGCTTGGGATAGAAAGTGCATCCAGGAGAAACCTTGATTCCCAGGCTGAATACGATGCTTTGTTCGATGAGTATAGAAGAACCGTTCTTGAGTTGAGAAATGCAGAGCTTGATTCTCTTGCGGAAATGGTTAATAATGGCAGTCGAATTGCATTGATTTGTTACGAGGCAAACCCTGCCCAGTGTCACCGCACTCTGGTTGCTGAATTGTTAAGCAAGCTTACAGGGATTGGAGTTCAAACGTTGTGAAGAAAGAGAGAGTGTTGATCACGGTGAAAACCTATCCCACTCTCTCATCAACTTACGGCGAATTGGTTTGCACTGCTGGTATCAGAGAATCGGATCTCTCCTGGGTTCGTATATATCCAATGCCGTTTCGAAGCTTGAAGGAACAGTTCAAGTATTCCAAGTATCAGTGGGTTAACCTTGAACTTGTCAAGAATGGGAATGATGGCAGACTAGAAAGCTATCGTCCAATCAACATTCACGAGATGGTTCTTGAAGAGAAAATTCCAGCGGGTCCTGAGGGGTGGCGAAAAAGAGCTCATTTCATACTTAATCCCAAACACCTATACACATCAAAGAACTCTTTATTGAAGGATACTCGTGCAGGTACTCGATCCATTGCAGTATTCAAACCTTCCGAGTTCTTGAAGTGTACTTGTGTTGCAGATTCACGAGAATGGCCGGAGGAGAAGCTTGAGCATTGTAGGTCGATGCTTATTCAGCCTGGTCTTTTCGATGCGGATTACATTAAGGAGACTCTCCCTGTTAGAAAGATACCATACAAGTTTAAAATTGAATTCCTAGATATAGATGGCATTAAGTCAAATCTGATGATTGAAGACTGGGAGATTTGTCAGCTGTATTGGAATTGTATCAAATCATCTGACTCGGAAGAAGACGCCTGCAAGAAAGTAATCCAGAAACTGGAATCCCTTATTCAAAACACTGATCTACATCTAATACTTGGAACCACAAAACTATGGCACAGACGGGGCATGAATCCATATCTTGTTATAGGGCTGTACTATCCGCCGAAACCAAAGCCAAATCCACTGGGGTTATAGTGAAACATCTCACTTCATACGACTTCGACATCAGTTACAACACTGCAGCTGATCCACTGCATACCTTTTACATTCCAGCGCTTGAGAGAAGTGTTCGTGTTCTCAGGGGAACAGGCTACTATTCCAGCAGTTCTCTTGCTGTAGCTGCTGCTGGTGTATCCCGCCTGATTGAGAACGGCGGCAGAATGGAGATCTTCTGCGGTGCTCAACTGACAGAGAGCGATGTTGCGGCAATCTCTCAAGGGGAGTCCCTGGAAGAGGTGCTAGGTGAAAGGCTTGCTGCTTCGACTCCTCCCCCCAGTGTTGAAGACTACAAGAGCTCAAGGTTGAGTGTGCTTGCCTGGCTTATTGCTGAGAACAGGCTTGATATTCATGTGGTTCTTTCAGTTGATTCAAACGGCAAACCTCTGCCAGCTTCCGAAGTATCTGAGTATTTCCATCCCAAGATGGGGCTTTTTGAGGATTCAGCCGGGAACAAGATGAGTATGTACGGCAGTATCAACGAAACTGCCCAAGGGTGGACAAAGAACTATGAGAACTTTCTGGTGAACTGCTCCTGGGACAGGGAAGGTGTTCCCGCCGGCAAGCTGTTCATTAAACAGGCTGAATCGGAGTTCGAGCGCTTAAGGTGCAATTCTGCCCCTGGCTGGTGTGTGATGCCGATTCCTGTTGCTGCTAAGAAACAGCTCCTGAAGTACTATCTTCCTGCAAAGCAGCCTTCATCCCGTGATCCACTTGAATCGGTACCTCCTGAGAAGAGCGAGACTCCCTCTTCTTACCCGAACAGTAACACTGTTGGAGCATTCCTTCGAGATGCGCCCAGAATGCCCGGAGCATTATGGCTTGGAGCTGCATCCTGCACGGTTTCTCCATGGCCACATCAGAGGAAGATCTATGCATCTGTTGTTGATTCATACCCGTCGAACTACATGTTCTGCGACGAAGTTGGTTTGGGCAAAACCATTGAAGCCGGTCTAGTGCTGCGCCAGCTTGCTATCTCAGGAAGAGTTAAGCGTTGTCTGCTGCTGGTCCCCAGGGCCGTGCAGAAGCAGTGGCAGGAGGAGATGTGGGAGAAGTTCTCATTGAACATCCCCATGTATTCCGGTGGTGTTGTTAGGGATGTATTCGGTCTGAAACTGGATTACAATGCGAGCAAGGGTGTATGGAACTCATTCGATATGCTCATTGCCACAAGTCACCTGGCGAAAAGAGCAGAGCGAAGGCCTGAACTCCTGGCTGCTGATAAATACGACCTTGTTATTGTTGATGAAGCTCATCATGCCCGCAGGAAAGACTTCCTCGACACCAATGCATACAGGCCCAACAGTCTGCTGACACTGCTGACCGGTGAAGATGGTAACGGCGGATTGGTTCAGAACACCTCGTGCATCTATCTGCTTACTGCAACGCCCATGCAGGTTAATCCAGTTGAGGTATGGGATTTACTGAAGGTTCTTGGAATGGGAGGCTTATGGGGTTCCGGTAAAGAGGAATTCCTGCGCTTCTTCCACGAAGTCAGGCTTCCGTTTGATGAAAGAGACTGGGCTTTCCTCTTCAGAATGGTCAATGACTGCCTGCAGGCTGGCATTGATGTAGATCCGGCCATTTGTGCAATGGGTGAGAGCAAACTGGGGCATATACAATGGAAGAAGCTTCTTTCTCTGATCACCAATGAGGAAAACAGTTTCAGCACTGCAGACCACAGTGAAGACTTCCTTGCAGTTCTTGACAGTACCCTAAGAAGCACAACACCCATCAGAACAATGATGTGGCGCAATACCAGAAATCTGCTCAGGGAATACAGAGAAAAGGGGCTGTTGGATGCGGTTGTTCCCATACGGAAACCTAGGAATCAATGGATCGTACTCGAAGATTCCGGTGATGGGTCTGAATGGGAGCTGTATACCAGGATAGAAGAGTACATAAGCAACTTCTACAGAAAATATGAGCAGAAGCGAAAAGGTCTTGGTTTCGTGATGACGGTTTACAGGAAGCGACTGACAAGTTCGTTCTATGCTTTTGAGAAGAGCATGGAAAGGCGTCTGGCCTTCCTGGAGAACAGGATTTCAGGTGATGAGCTTCTGACAGAAGAAGATCTTGAAGAAGAATCCCTTTTCGAAGACATAGACGAAGCAGATGCCGATTCATATGAGGCTGATCTTGCAGCTGAAAAGGTATTTGTTGAGAAGTTCCTTGACGAGATTAGAAGGCTGCCTGGCGACAGCAAGTACGAAAGCCTTGTGAAAGACATTCACTACTTCCTGAACCGCAGGGAAACCCTGATTGTGTTCACCCAGTACACTGATACCATGGATTATCTCCGCGAGAAACTGCAGATGCTTTATGGGAAGAAGATTGCCTGCTATTCAGGCAGAGGCGGCGAAAGGTGGAACGGCAATTCCTGGATAACAGTTCCAAAGGAAGAGATCAAGAATGACTTCCGCAAAGCTGATGAGCTGAAAATACTTCTCTGTACTGAATCAGCCTCAGAGGGATTGAACCTGCAGACCTGCGGTGTTCTGATCAACTACGACATGCCATGGAATCCCATGAGGGTAGAGCAGAGAATCGGTAGGATCGATCGAATAGGGCAGACCCATGAAGATGTATGGATAAGAAACTATTTCATTGAGAATACTGTTGAGGCCAGAGTTTACCAGAGGCTTACTGAAAGAATCGGAGACTTTACGACAGTAGTAGGCAGGCTTCAGCCAATTCTTCATGGCATTGAAGAAACGATCAAGGCTGCTTCAATGGCAATCAGAACTGAAAGAGAGAGAATCCTTTCAGAGAAGCTGAATGAGATCGAAAATCAACTGAAAAGCACCAGATTGAGAGAATTCGACCTTAACGAGTTCGTTGACGCCACCGCAGAACCAAGCACAATCTCGGGCACTCCAGCAACGCTGAAGGATATTGAGAACTGGCTTATCAACTCAGATTTCCCCGGAATCAGTATTAAGGCAACAGAGGAAGATGGTGTTTACACCCTCAGCATTCATCATGACTCATACGAAGTAACCTTTTCACCAGAAGTGTTTGACAAATATCCGAATTCACTTCAGTTGCTCACATGGGGTAACCCCAATCTGGACCTTATTTTTGAGAAGATCAATGTGTCAGCTTCTGATTCCGATTGCGGCTATGTCGCACTTGAATCACCTCCCTTCTGCTCCTGGTACAGAAATGAAGAAGGCGATGCTGTTAGAATCCGAACTGTCGATGAGCTTAAAAATAGGGAAAAGTCGCAGATAACCGAAGTCATTGCTTCGAAAGCAGTAAAAGCCTTTGAATCAATTCTTTCGCAAGAGAGGACCAAGCGCGAGAAGATTTCGGCTCATTCTTATCAATGGAAAAGGAAACAGAGGCTTATCAAAGCTCGCAACTTACTGGGGAATGCCATCTTGTACAAAGCAAACGAGCTGAGGTTTTCAGGTGAAGTGCTTTCAAACGCAACGGTAGTTCTTAAGGATGCCTATTTCTCTCTAATGAATACTGGGTATCCATGGAAAGGGATTGCATCAAGTCTGGGTACACTTGATTCCAGCTTTTTCCAAAAACTTGTTCAGGAATACGAAAAAATCACTCTAACTGAATCTGAAGCAAGAGGCAAACTGGCGAAGGCATTAAGGACTGCAGAGTCTTTACTTGCAAGCTTGCTTGATCGTGGAGGATCCGAAAATGACAGCAACAGAATTAGAAAGCACCTCTTTCCCTAAAAGGTTATCATGAGATTAGGAAAGCTATGTAAAGTTAATCCCAGAGAAGTCTGGCCCCGTGAGGACAGGGACTTCACTCCCTGGCTTGCAGACAACATTGAAGCTCTGGGAGAGGCACTTGGAATGGATCTGGAGCTCACCGATTCCGAGGCGTCTGTCGGTTCCTTTTCCCTGGATCTGCTTGCCAAGGATCTAGGAACAGGACATTTCGTTGTGATAGAGAACCAGTTTTCTTCTACAGACCATGATCACTTGGGGAAGCTGCTGACCTATGCCGGTGGTTATGATGCCTCGACGATAGTCTGGATATCAGAGTTCATTAGGGATGAACACAGGCAGGCGCTTGACTGGCTGAATCAGAGAACCGACGATTCAACTCAATTCTTTGGGGTTGAGATCGAGGTAATCAGAATAGATGACTCAAAGCCAGCTTTCAAATTCATCCCTGTGGTGTCTCCCAGTGAGTGGAGAAAATCGAAGAAGAAACAGTCTTCAGGAGTCGTGTCTGAAAGAGGTGAACTCTATGCTGAGTATTTCCAGCGGTTGATAGACAGACTCCGAGAAAAACACCGGTTCACTAATGCCCGAAAGGGTCAGCCACAGAACTGGTACTCTTTCGCATCTGGAGTTTCGGGGTTTACATATGGAGCAGTGTTCGTTCAGAAGAACCGTGTTCGAACAGAGGTCTACATTGATTCCGGTGATGCATTACGGAATAAGGAAATCTTCGACCTTCTTTTCAAAGAACATGACATTATTGAAAAGCAACTTGATACAAAACTTCAATGGGAGCGACTGGACGAGAGAAAGGCTTCAAGGATTTCTCTATATCAAGAAGGATCAATACTGTCCGACGAAGATGAACTTGATGAGATATTGATGTGGCATGAGGCAAAGCTGCTTGAGTTCAAAAGGGTATTCGGCCCGGTTTTGAAGCGGGTGTTAAAGACTGTGAAATGATAACTCCCTTGGGAAAGGTGTTTTGATGAAGCGGGAGATCTTCATTTTAAAAAGCGACAATAAGCTGGAAGAGCTAATTGAGGAACCTTACTCATCAGAAGATCTGCTGCAAAGCCTTCTTGAAAGTTATCCCAGTCTTTTAAGCGGGCCGCAGATAGACCCTGAGAATCCAAGGCGGTGGATGCTTGTGAAGAGGGAAGCCAGGCTTCCAATGGATGATTCCTCCGGTCGGTCGCTGTTCCTTGATCATCTGCTGCTTGATCAGGATGCCATACCCACTCTGGTTGAAGTGAAGCGCAGTACAGACACTCGTATTCGCCGGGAAGTGGTGGGGCAGATGCTTGATTATGCCGCCAACGCGGTGGCGTATCTCCCAGTTGAGAGCCTGATGGCGCAGTTTGAGCAGCAGTGCGCTGGTGTTGGCAGCTCACCGGATGATGTGCTTGCTGAGTTTCTTGGTGAAGATGGGGATCCTGGTGTTTTCTGGGATAGAGTAAAGACCAACCTGCAGGCTGGTCGCATTCGGATGTTGTTCGTTGCCGATGAGATTCCTTCTGAGTTGCGCAGCATAGTTGAGTTCCTGAATCAGCAGATGGATCCGGCAATCGTACTTGCGATTGAGATAAAGCAGTATGCAGGAGGAGACCTGAAGACTCTGGTTCCCGTAGTGCTGGGACAAACCTCAGAAGCTCAGCAGCGAAAGGGCTCTGTACGAACAGGGAAGCAATGGGATGAGGTATCATGGTTCGAGAAGTGTTCTCAATCACACTCTGAAGAAGAGCTTACATCTGCGAGGATACTACTGGAGTGGGCCAGGAAGAAAGGGCTTGGAGTCTGGTGGGGCAGGGGTAAAGTAGATGGATCATTCGTCCCTGTCTTTGAGCATATGGGCAAGTCTTACTCTCTTTTTGCCGCCTACACTTACGGAAGTGTTGAGGTATGCTTTCAGTACATAAAGTCCTGGAGGCCTTTCAACGATCCTTCGTTGAGGCTTGAGTTGCTTCGCAGGATCAACCTTGCACCTGGAATAGACTTTCCTGAGAGTTCCATAGAGTTACGCCCGAGTTTCTCTCTTGATCAACTGGGAAAACCCGAAGTCATGTCGGCTTTCCTTGAAGCATACGACTGGGTGGTGACCGAGTTCAAAAAGTGCTATGAAGCTGGGTCGAATTGACAAACGATTTATCATATGATAAGTTTGAAGTGTGGTGAGAAGTGACGGCTACGAAACACCAGGTTCAGCTTTTCCTCAGGGAGTTCAAGATGGCTGCGGGAAAGGGAACTGGAATCTATTACGCTGGACGAGATAAGAACTGGGATATCCTTGCCGATACTGGTATTACAACAGTAATGAGAAATGATCTGGTGCTGGGTCTTACCTGGAAAGACTACTGTCAGGGTCCGATGGCTGATGACAGC
>Ga0209408_1002559_pt1 | contig 10096 bp, 8 predicted proteins | sample AD_UKC107_MetaG_FD_184422 | JGI IMG/M metagenome (GOLD analysis project Ga0209408, IMG submission 184422) | Active sludge microbial communities of municipal wastewater-treating anaerobic digesters from Hong Kong - AD_UKC107_MetaG (SPAdes)... | ecosystem: Engineered > Bioreactor > Anaerobic >... | reverse complement strand
GGTGACGTTTCAATTCCTCATAGGTAGTCTGGAAGCGAAACCAGATACAGCGATTCAGAAATGAATATCTTGTTTCAATTCCTCATAGGTAGTCTGGAAGCCTCACATACAAGGTGATATTCACACCTAAGTATCTGGTTTCAATTCCTCATAGGTAGTCTGGAAGCGCTATTGAACACGAAAGGGGATGAACAACATGGAGCTGTTTCAATTCCTCATAGGTAGTCTGGAAGCTCCTGTTTCCGAATCCATAGAAAGCGTGTTCGGCTGGTTTCAATTCCTCATAGGTAGTCTGGAAGCTCACTCCCGAGACCAAAGTCAGTTACTTGAGCTAAGTTTCAATTCCTCATAGGTAGTCTGGAAGCGAAACCAGATACAGCGATTCAGAAATGAATATCTTGTTTCAATTCCTCATAGGTAGTCTGGAAGCGTACGTGTATCAGAACCTTAGGATCACAACTCTCGTTCGTTTCAATTCCTCATAGGTAGTCTGGAAGCTCAGATCGAAGTTCTCGGACTATTACGACACTCGTGTTTCAATTCCTCATAGGTAGTCTGGAAGCTTTTTAACACAAATGGCCTTGCTTCAAAAGTCTCTGTTTCAATTCCTCATAGGTAGTCTGGAAGCCAGAGACGGCTCCCTTCGAGAAACATCTCTGCATAGGTTTCAATTCCTCATAGGTAGTCTGGAAGCCGATTTAGTGGCTCCCCATGTCAGTGGCAATTGGAAGTTTCAATTCCTCATAGGTAGTCTGGAAGCAAGATTCTGACTATGCTAATTGAAGAGAACGAGAAAGTTTCAATTCCTCATAGGTAGTCTGGAAGCAGAATCATTAGCAGCATACGGCATCGAGGAAGGCACGTTTCAATTCCTCATAGGTAGTCTGGAAGCTATTCGACCTCGCCCGTGTACGGCACGTCATACGCAGTTTCAATTCCTCATAGGTAGTCTGGAAGCCAGACGACTGGTGTGTGACTATAAGTACCAAAATGAGTTTCAATTCCTCATAGGTAGTCTGGAAGCAGATTGATTCTCAGTCCAGCGATACCAGACTTCGAGTTTCAATTCCTCATAGGTAGTCTGGAAGCGAAATTGTCTGCTGGTGATCTCTTCGGAGAGTGTTCATGTTTCAATTCCTCATAGGTAGTCTGGAAGCTATGCCGCCCAGAAGGAACTGTGCGGGCAATTGCGGTTTCAATTCCTCATAGGTAGTCTGGAAGCGTTGGGCGCTTCCTTGACGTTGCCACCTATGTCAAGTTTCAATTCCTCATAGGTAGTCTGGAAGCGATAAATTTTCGTTCTTTGCAGCCAGCTCATGTATGGTTTCAATTCCTCATAGGTAGTCTGGAAGCGCAAGATAAGCCCTGATTCCGAGATACACACCATATGCAAGTTTCAATTCCTCATAGGTAGTCTGGAAGCGGGGCATAAGACGCTGGTAGTCAGAAAGGTTGCGAAGACGTTTCAATTCCTCATAGGTAGTCTGGAAGCCGAAGAGTTCGTCGATTTTCTTGATGAACTTGCCGAGTTTCAATTCCTCATAGGTAGTCTGGAAGCGAAAAGCCGGAAGTTTCTGAATCATAGTAGTTGTCTAGTTTCAATTCCTCATAGGTAGTCTGGAAGCGATACTAAGTTCGTCACCACTCTTGAAGAGGACCGCGGTTTCAATTCCTCATAGGTAGTCTGGAAGCTTGAGCAGTACTTCTCTTCGCACTATCCACACTGTTTCAATTCCTCATAGGTAGTCTGGAAGCCCATTACTATATAGATTATAAAGGATTTTCAGCATTTTGAGGCAATATGAGTTCTTGCCTGTTTTTTAAAGACCATTTTCTCATGAATTGCACACAAAACTGAAGAGCTGAATTGACATGCTTCTGTCGATCCCCAGGTGTTTTCAATTTATCAGGGGTCGACGGAGAAGTAAATCAGGATTTGGATTTCCAGATTCCTTTTTCGCCTATCAAAAAAGTATGATCTTTACTGAATTTAGTACCAGGTGTCCAGCATATTTGAGCTGCTGAGATTTCTGCTCCGAATCTCTCTTCTCTAGTTGTTTCAAGTCCAATAAGAGGTTCTATGTTGCCACTTAAGGCAGAGCTATCTATTTGATTGTCGGCGAGCACGTGGGAGATTGCCGAATGAGATCTTGAGAGTTTTATTACTGGAAATTCCTCGTTTAGTTCAATATCATATCCATCTAGATCAATCTGAGCAACCTGAACGCAGCCTTTCGATTCATCAGTTTCCACTCGACCCCATCCATATGTTCTTTCACCACCTATTTGTAGCTTCGAAAGTGCATCTTCCCAATTCAAGGCACAATCTTTGTGTTCAAAGATATTTCCAATGAGATAGACTTGTTTCCCGTCTCTTGTTTTTGGAGCTATATACTCTGTTTCATGCAGACTGCCCTCGTCAGCTATTCTTGCACCCAGATCTAGCGCAGTGTTCACCGTACTTCCTATGTATTTCCATTCGAACTCATCTTTTCTTTCCCATGGGAGTAGATCGATTTTCTCTTCATTATCAGAGGGGTAGAAATAGCTGAATCTGAGAGATTTATCGACGTCTATTCCGGTTTTGCTGTAATCAAAGTCTCCGTAGTCTCTGGCAAGCCTAGCAGTCAAGGCTCCCCAAAGGGTTCTACCAGGAACATAGTATCTTGTTTGCTGAAGGTTTCCAATTTTTCTCCAGCCTATGTGCATCGGAGAAAGCAGTTTGAGAGAAACCCTATGTAATTCCCAGCTCATTAATTCTTCACCTTCGCTTTGGCACCATATCTAGCGTAAACGAGAGTCCTTTCCCATAGGTCCTTCACAAGGAAGAGAGAACCTGTGTTGTTGCAGATCTTCTCGTTGACCACGCGGAGCACGTCTTCTGGATTATTCATCTTCTCATTCAAATCTTCAAAGTCTATTCCCAGCGATTCCCTAACAGAACCAAGCATTTCTTTTGCTAATTTTTCTGCTGTTTCGGTCTTCTTCTTTTCTCTCGCATAGAGATAGAGTATGCAGGCGTAAACACCGTTACCGTGGAGTACCAGGAGAATATCATTAATGAGTTTCTCGAGTTCTTTTTTGTCCATACTCTTTAGAGCGACCAAGATATTTTGCCCTGATTTCGCTGCAAAATAATCGAGATTTTTCATTGGTTTTCACCACCAGAGATAATCTTCATTCTACCGAAGCCCCTCGTGGTCATTCCGCCGATGCCCATGAATTCGATGATTTTGAAGCCAGCTCTTACGACATCCATTGGGGATTTCCAGCAATTTATCTTTCCGTTTTCTTTATATTTATCTTCTTTCATTGAGTCACTGAACCCTTCGATCTTATAATCGTCTTGAATTACGGCTGAAATTAGCCATGTGGCTCTTGGAATTGCTTCATATGTGAAAAGAGCTTGATCTTCGGCAGCACCGGTTTCAGGATTGATCGCTACGGAGGTCCTTGTTTCAAGGTTGTCATTGACTATTTGTGTGAACAGCTTATCTGATACTATATAGATCTTCTGTTCGACAACCTTCCACTCGTCTTTTTCTGCCAAGCCACCAAGTTTGGGCTTTTCAATTGTTATATTTTCTACATCAATGAATAGCCAGCCGATTTTGATCTTGCTGTTTTCATCTGTTCCGCCCAGGTGATAAGCTTTTTCTTCATCTGGGCCGAGGTCTTTCATATCGAAGCCAATTTCGTTCAGCATAGCTCTTGTAGTAACCCAGATCGTTCCTTCGGATGAACAGACCGGGAAAAGAACTATCCTTGCATCCGAAAAACTAACAACGCCGGCCTTGCTGGTTTGCTTAGAACCAGAGCTATTTATATACCCAAAAGTGTATGATACAGGATTCTCAGTACTCTTGGGCTTTTTGCTGCCAGCTGCATCCAGATCTCCCATAAGCATTGCAGCGTACATCTTCGCCGCGCCTGAGAGGCTTGTCCCTGGAATTATCGGTATGTTTGAGCCGGCTTCTCTTATTATCGTATTGTCTACTATCCCCAGATTAGTTCCGCCCGTACCTATGTGAATTGGGTCAAGAGTCATGAAAATGAATTTCTCCTCGCTATAGAGTTCGTTGCTCATTCCGCCACCTCCGATTTATCCTTCATTATGCTCATGTGAATTTCCAGAACATCCACAAATTTCCCATTCACACAAAAATCAACGAGTTTCTCTTTCTCATGCTTTGAGAGAGGTTGTTTCCATTTGAGATTTTCAACGACGTTCTCAACATAACTGTTGAAAGTATCGTCCTCATTTTCTGTAGAAAGGGCCCAGTCTCTTCGTTTTTCTTCAACGAGAGTGTTTAGCTTCTTTATCTGGCTGTTCGAAAGTTTTGTTGAGATAATTGCCCACACTCTTTCAATCTCATCCAGATCGTCAAGATAATATGGGCGCTGTTTTCTATCATTTGACCGCCTTCTACAATCGTTGGTGTAGCTGATCTCGAATCTCTGGGATGCAGACGAAAGATACTCAAAGTCAAAATAAGAAGGTGTGACTTGAACTATGTCGCCCTCTTTGAGTTCTGAAACATGAACTAGCCAGTTACCGGAAGGCCCCTTGAAAGAGAGGAGCCTTTTTTCAGGTTTGGCTTCGGCGTTCAAAACATAAAAATACGGATACCATACATCTTCTGAACAGTCTCCCATCTTTGAGGGGATTTTCCAAAACTGATTTTCTTGGAAAGTCAATTCGAAGTAATCTGAGAGCTCTTCGGGTTGTTTCATCAATGTCCATGTTTTTTCTTCATTGTCGATTTGCATCATTCTGCGCCCGGCATCCATGATGGCAGGAAGAGCCGTATGATATCCCGCATACACAATTCCAAGATTCATGGGCAGGCGGTTTCTGACTTTTCCCATTTCCCTTTCGTATTTCTCTTTTATCTTTTTGGCAGCTTCAAGAGCCTTATCTGCCGGCACAAGAACCATAAATCTTTCTGGGTCTTTCGTTATTTCGATTACCGGGGTGTAATTACACGATTCGATTTCTATGCCATCGATTCTTGAACTGGCAAGGACTACTGAAGGATCATTGGAGTTGAAAAAGTCTATGTTCTTGCCTTTCAGCCCTTCAAGCAAGGCATCAACTAAATCTTTCCGACTGTCTGTCTTTATTTCAACAGGGAGCTTCTTGGCAAGCAATTCAAGATTCTCAATTATCACGAAGTTTTCGAGTCCATCAGCGCCTTTAGGATTCTTGTTCTCGTAGAATACAGTGAATTTGGTTTCATTCACTTTGGCTTCATAGGCATTATTTGTTGGGAGGCTTAGATTATTTGTCCGAACTTTCAAAACAAGCCTTTCAGTTATTGGATCTATAACTTCTTTGATTTCTGCGAGAGCCTCATCCCAGAATTTACTTGTCGTCTCCCACACTCTACGAACCCTTGCAAATGAGGGGGTTTTTGCACACTTCTCAAAGTGTTTAGAAACTGGCGGGGTTTCATAATTCAGAGTCCTTATTAGACTGAGTTTACCAGGTTCTTCACCAATCCAATTAGAAATAGCAAGTTTCGCAGAGACTAATGCTATTTTCGAATTACTGTCTGCAATTTCATCAATCCATATGGTTGTGTTCTTCTCTTTCAGCCATGTTTCAGCTCTGCCCTTTATTTCACTTGCCCAGAATTCTGAAACGTGTCTGGTTTTATCTTCTTCCGGTCTAAGCCAGGATATTCTACATATCTGGTTTCTCTGATTTTGGCTCCAGTATGTAGAAATCTCTTCAGGATCTGCCGGAGAAAAAGGCTGTTTGGATATTATTGTCCCTATTGGTGGGATTTTGTCCCCTTCCTGCCAAGCTTCTGGTGATATGCCACTAGGGAGTATTGGTTTTTGACCCCACCAGGGTTCGCTAATGGCAATCTCAGGAGTTATTTCACCCCGAAAGTCCAGCTTTACTCTAATTCTTTTTTCGAGTGTCTCAGTTGTATCATCCAACACATATTCCAGAATGTCTTCGATATCCGGGACAACAAATATGCTACCGTTCTCATCTCTATAAACTTCATTACCTAATGGATATTCTTCTTCGAGAAGTTTTTTCACTCTGCTTAGGCCCTCATTGATCCAGTTCTTGCGCGCTAACAAATCAGATATAGAAGTTGAATTACCAAGGGCTTGTTCTCCACTTATTCTGACCGATAAGAATCTCCATCGCAGTTTATCCGCTGACACTGGTTCTCTACCATTCTCGGTCTCAAGCAATGCTCCAGCTACTGCTGATTTGAAAAGTGTGGCGACTATGAAAGACCAGTCTTCTAGGGTGATCTCATTGGCAGGTCGGCGTGTATCTCCGAGAGCTTCGGAGAATACCCTACTTATTGCTCCAACATCTCCATATTCAGGTGGTTTACTGTTATCAAGAATTTCTTTGAAACGTGCAGTAAGATTACTAACTATTCTTGATTCATAACCAAAGATGGAACTAATGAAAGTGTCATGTCTATTTTGTTTTACAGAATCCACTTTTTGTTTTTTGGAAACCAAATTAATCATATTCTCAATATCCTGCAATTCGTTGCTAATCAACTTGATCTTTGCTTTATCTTCTTCAATTTTGGCCACTAATTCTGGATTAACAAATCCATGCTTTCTAAGAACCGAATCTGCGTTTTTTTCTTTATCAGATAGGCTACGCTGTACGTTTTTTAGTTTTCTCTTACTATCGTTTTTATTCTTCATTAACTCCTTTAGCTCTGCGGATTCAAGGGAAGTTTTGGATTCCTCTTTTTCTATATGAGCAGCCCCATGGCACCTCCCTAGATACTTAACAAGTAAAGAGAGATTTTTGTCTTCCATAGTAGTCTTTCCAGGTCTGCCTTTTTCAATTAACTCGGTGACCCTTACACTTTCTTTTAAACTACCTTTGAAGCTAATATCAAAGTCATTCATAAGACCAAAGTAGAAGGCTTTGCCCACATTCATCGATAGCACTGGTTCGACAGATTGCTTATCAACATGTTCATCACTGCACTTGTACATATCATGTAGCCAGCCGGCAAGTTCGATCTTTAGTAAATTGTCCCGATTGTCTTTGAGTATTTTTAGACTCTTGGTCATATTAACACCTCAATTGCTTTGCCGACGCTTTCTTTGAAAGACATAAGAGTGTCAAAACGCTTCTCAATAAAGCCCCTTTCAGGTGATGAGTTCAAATGGTTCTTTAGTGTTGATCGAAGATTAGTCTTGGCTTCATTAAGACTGAAAGACTTTGGGAGTTCTGGCTCGATTTTCACTTTGTTATCCTTGGCGTTTATACTTATGAAACCATCGTTTATTTTTGCTATTCCATATCCGCTTGAGGTCTTTGCTCCGAAACCATAAACAGTGAACATAGCTTCAATTCCTTTGGCGATTACTTTCAGATCTTCAAGCATTTGTTTGGCGGATTCCTCCTTTTCTTTTCCAGCAAGGTCGAACGGAACATAGAGCAGTGAAAATTTGCTATTTGTGCCCAAAGGAATGCTCTCAATAAGTATCGGAACGGTTCCGGCACGGGTTTTTCTATCGTGAGGATTTACGATTTCGTAGTCTACTTTATCGAAGAACGATGGAAAGAAGTGAAGACGACCTTGTCGAAAGCTTTCATTCGTCAGTCTCTCGTTTCCAAAGATTCGAGTGATTTGCTCGTCATCTTCCTTCATACCTTCATGCCAAAGCGCTGAACGAAGGCAGCCTTTCCATGTAGACCCGGGAATATATGGGCAATCGAGAATCTTCTCTCGCTTTATGGAGTTTTCAATAATCGTAAAATTCTCATCATCTTTGGAGATGTAGGGCTTTTCAAGAGTAAAATCAAATTCGATAATGAATGAGTAGGGAGGGAGAATATCTAGGGCCGTCGAATTTGTTTTATTGAATATCTCTTTAGCAAAACTGCTCCTACAGTCCGCATTTTTCCTTCTTCTCACATAAACTTGTTTTACGCAGTTTTCTCCATCAGAATACCCTATAGCTTCGAGGTACTTGAAAGTAATCAAGAGTTCTGAGTCGCCTAGTTTTCTAAGAATTTTCGAAAGTACATTCTCATTTGGTTTGTTTTTCTGGAGTTCATCTGTGAGTTCGCTCATAATGTTTTTTTCCCTGATTTCGAAGAAGGTGCTGGAATTACAGTCGAGAATCATTTTGTGTCACCTCACTTAGCATTTCACCAAAAGAAAAAATCTCCCCATCGCTATTAGTTTGATAATCTCTTTCAATTGCTTCGCGAATAATTTCCGAAACAGCTCTTGCTGTGAATCCCCAAATGCGCAACTTATATTTTTCATTCTTCTGGTCCTCTTTGTAGAAACTGCTAACAAACACTTTGCTTGCCGATTTATCACCTTTCGTTCTCCCAAAGATCTCTGCTGTAGCTTTTTTGGATCCACATTTTCCAAAGTATTCTTTTCGCAACATATATCTCAAATCAAAAGACATCGGAATATACGAATTCTTGACTTCGCTACCTAGATATTCCAGGTTCGCTGGCGGAAGAGATTTTCCAACTTCTGTTTCGATTTTCCAGTAGTTCTTCAGCGAAAAGCCTTTCTCATCACCACTTTTCTTGACAAAGCAATTTTCCTTAAGGAATCTGTTGATTATCCGAAGTGATTCTTTTGTTTCCTCCGCATCGTCAGTGAGTTCAAAGAGGCCGTAACCGAATTGAGGCTTAGCCCCAAGAGAACCAAAGTTGCTCATAATTGAAAGGACAGCCTTGAGCTGCTTTTCAATTTGATTTCTATCGCACCTTGGAAAAACTCTAAGCTCAAGCGAACCGAAGAAGTCCCTATCATAAAGGTTCTTCTCAAAGATCTTGCTTAACCAGTTCTTGTTGATGTTGTTAGTTGTAGCCTGTGAAAAGGGTTCATTCCCTCTAACCGGCTGCTTGCCATCGACCGTTACAGACAAACTGAACATTCTCTTCCAGCCTGTAGTTCCAAAAAGATAACAGGCAGGACAAAGCTTCGAAATCCTTTCTTCACCGTCGTTTTCTTTGCCAGATAGTTTACAGCGATTATCTGAAGTTGGATCGCATACGTAATAGCCGAGACCTCTAGCAATAACTTCATACCACCATCTGATGCTTCCTATAATTCCCGTTTCATGTACCCGGTCCATCTTTCCATCTGACCCACCGGTCCATAGCGGGGTAAGGGTCTTAACTCTGAATGTGATCGGTCCACTCTCCATTTTTCCCACACCTCTTTTCTATGCAGCCCCAAAGTCAGCCGCTGATTCTTGCGTATTCCAAGTGTTTCGATGGCTAAGTAATCTTCTGACTTAAGTTTTAGGTACGCGCTGGATTTTTAATCAAACTCATCCTTATAAACAAACACCCTTCCCTCAGTCTCAGCTATCCCCCACGTTGATTTTTATCATTCCAAATCCCTGTGCATTCTTTGAACCTAGTCCCCAATCATAGGCTGTCGATATAAGCACCGGATCTGCGTTAAGCTCAAAGCGGAAGTCCCAGGCAATTTGAGTGAAATCCTTGTACTTGACAATTCGTTGAGCAGGTCTTGAGACAAGTTTGAAGGAGAAAGATTCTCTTGCTCTGCCGGAATTACCCAATGCACTTGCCTTTCTGTTGAGGTTTTCCTGAATCTGAATTGCGAAATCTTTCTCTGCTGGATTGTAGAAATATGTTTTCTTTCTCCCGTCTGCTGTCATGAGAGTCGAGTAACCCTTAGTAAGCGATATTGTTCTCGCTTATTCGTCATTCTGTTTGGCGACAAATGGATCAAGATGATTTTTCGAGGAACGCAGTACGGAGCCTTACTTATCGCAAGCAACTGCAAAACCATTACCTCATTTCATCTTTGTACAACACCATTTGACAATTAATGTGAAAGCGACAACGTAATACCCCATTCAAGCTATCCATAATTGTTCCGGCAAAGACTTCACAAGGCATAATTTATATTCATTATATCTCTTGTAACAAATAAATCAAAATCCAAGCATATATTGTTTTTTTGAAACGATCAAACCAGTTTATTGATGAATGGATTCGGCTTTCTAGGAACCTGTGAAGCCCTATCAAGGCTTGCAGCCATCCAGCCATGTTCTGGAGTTTCAATTCCTCATAGGTAGTCTGGAAGCA
>Ga0209408_1002555_pt1 | contig 10120 bp, 9 predicted proteins | sample AD_UKC107_MetaG_FD_184422 | JGI IMG/M metagenome (GOLD analysis project Ga0209408, IMG submission 184422) | Active sludge microbial communities of municipal wastewater-treating anaerobic digesters from Hong Kong - AD_UKC107_MetaG (SPAdes)... | ecosystem: Engineered > Bioreactor > Anaerobic >... | reverse complement strand
TCATTCATAAACGAAATTCGCGTTGCCAACATGGAATTCGCTGCATATTTGATCATTTCCGCAGAAGGCAGATCTGTAAAAAGCATTCTTTCACTCGATAACATAAAGGGCTTATACAACCTTGTCATTATATCACGTGCTTTATTACTTTCAACTCCAACAACGACTCTATCCGGTGACATGAAATCTTTAACAGCGTTCCCTTCTTTCAAAAATTCAGGATTACTGGCAACATCAAAAGGAACAGATTTTCCCCGCAAATTAAGAGCTTCAGATATTTTAGCCTTAACCATTTGGGCAGTTCCCACGGGTACTGTGCTTTTTGTAACTAACAAAATATACTTGTTCATATTTGCACCAATAGTTTCAGCCACCTGCAAAACATATTTCAAATCTGCAGAACCGTCCTCGTCTGGTGGAGTCCCAACAGCAGAAAAGACTACTTCAATGTTATCTAAACATGAAGCAATATCTGTTTCGAAGGTCAAACGTCCGGCCTGCACATTTCGTTTTACCATTTCTTCCAATCCGGGTTCGTATATCGGTATAATACCCTTTCTCAGTTTTTCAATCTTTTCGATGTCGACATCAATACAGGTTACATTAATCCCCATTTCGGAAAAACAGGTTCCGGTAACAAGACCGACATATCCTACTCCAACAATTGCGATATTCATAATATTAAAATTAGTTTACTAATGTCTGATAAAACCTAGTTTGTAAATTTTGAAAAAAATTATTGCTTAACTACGTTATTGTTAAGAGTAAATTAATTATCATCCAAATAATAACTATTAAAGTTTGCTATGAGGATTACGAATTTCATAATTTAGTTTGAATATTCACCCCAAACTACACGTTTGATATAATCTGTATAAGAGAGGATTATACGGACAACCTTGTCACTGACGTTTGGCATGGAGTAGTCGGCCACGGAGAGGAAGTTCCGGGTTTGGCCGGTCTGCTGGTATTGCAGCTGAACGAGGCCCTGCATGACCCGTTCAGGGTTTAGGCCTACCATCATTACACTGGCTTCTTCCATAGCTTCGGGCCGTTCATGGGCTTCCCGGATGTTGAGCGCACGGAAGTTCAGGATGGATGATTCTTCCGATATGGTGCCGCTGTCTGACAATACCGCACGTGCATTTACCTGGAGAGCCAGATAATCGCTCAGACCAAAAGGTTTCATTAAGCGCACCAAGGGATCGAATGTGATCTTTTTGGCCTCCACCATCTTGCGGGTTCGCGGATGACAGGTCACAATAACCGGCAGACCGTATTCGGCGGCTATCGAGTTAAGAATCTCCACCAGGTGGGAGAAATTTCGTTCCGAGGCAATGTTTTCTTCCCTGTGCGCCGAGACAACAAAATACTGTCCGGCGGTCAGATGAAGCGTGTCAAGCACCCCAGATGCCTCCACCTTGGGCAAATAGTATTGTAATACCTCGTACATAGGGCTGCCGGTCTTGATAACCCTGTCCGGGCGCAGGCCTTCGGCTAAGAGGTATTCGCGGGCAATATCGCTGTAAGTAAGATTAATGTCGCTAATGTGATCTACGATCTTGCGATTGGATTCTTCTGGAACCCGCTGGTCAAAGCATCGGTTTCCCGCTTCCATGTGAAAAATGGGTATATGCCGTTTTTTTGCGGCAATGGCACAAAGACAGGAATTTGTATCGCCCAGGACAAGAAAAGCGTCGGGGTGCTCCTTTTCAAGGACCGAATCTATATTTATGAGTATTTGACCGGCAGTAGTAGCGGCATTGCCCTGGGCTGCGTTCAAATAGTAATCGGGTTTACGCAAGTCCAGATCGGCAAAAAATATCTCATTAAGTTCGTAATCGTAATTCTGACCGGTATGGACCAAAATATGTTCCACGGCCTCCGATGCATCCAATTTTTGCATTATACAGGAAAGACGTATAATTTCGGGACGTGTCCCCACTACGGTCAATACTTTCAATTTTTTCATACGTTTAAACTTCTAAGAAATAAGTATCAGGATTCTGCGGGTCAAAAGGCTCACAAGCCCACATTACGGTAACCATGTCGCCGGTACCAAGATTTTCAATATTGTGGGTGTATCCCACGGGTATGTCAACCACCTCCAGTTTGTCACCAGATACAAAATATTCGTAGACCTTCTCTTCATCCATCTTACGAAATCGGATAACCCCGTTGCCGCTCACCACCAGAAACTTCTCGTTCTTGGTATGATGCCAATGTTGCCCTTTTGTAATTCCCGGTTTGGAAATATTGATAGACACCTGGCCCCGTTCGGGCGTTTTCAAAAACTCGGTAAAAGATCCGCGCAAGTCGGTATGCATCTTTAGCGGGTAAGAAAAAGCACCTGTAGGCAAGTAGCTCAGGTACGTGGCGTATAGTTTTTTGGTAAACGGGTCGCCCATATCGGGGACCGAGAGATTTTCGCGGGAATCCCTGAACAATTCTATGAGCCGGACAATATCTCCCAAAAGTACTTTATACTGTTCCCTTACCGAGCAAAAACCTTCCTGCATATAAGGCTTGTCTTCCATTGCATGACAGAACTCAGCAACCACATCGTCTATATACACCAGTATTATTTGCAACGAGGGATCGTTTACCCTAATGGGCAGGCCGTTCGCAATATTATGACAGAAAGTGGCCACCGCGCTGTTGTAATTGGGCCGGCACCATTTCCCGAACACATTGGGCAACCGGTAGATATACGTCTTAACCCCGTTGTCTGTCCCGTACTGCCTTATAAGGTCTTCTCCAGCCTTTTTGCTTATCCCGTAAGGATTGTCCAGCAGCGCCTGGATGGACGAGGTAATTAGCACGGGCGCCTTGTTCCCGTTTTGTTTCAGTTTTTCCAGTAACGTGGACGTAAACCCAAAGTTGCCAGCCAGAAAATCTTCCGTTTTTTCGGGCCGGTTAACTCCGGCCAGGTGAAACACAAATTCACAGTCTCGGGTATAGGGGTCCAGTAAGTCCGGCGGCGTATCTATATCGTAAAGATACAGCTGCGAATACTCCTTATTCCTTAACTCGGCCGTAAGGTTTTTTCCTACAAATCCGTTTGCCCCAGTAATGAGAATCTTCATGCGTTTTACCCGTTTAACCGTTCCCTTATCTCGCTCAGTTGCAGAAGCAGGGACTTCATCTCTTCCACATTCAGACGGTGCGTATTGTGTGAATGGTAGTCTTCTATCACCGAGACTTTCTCCTGTCCCTCCACAAAGTATTTATCGTAATTCAAATCACGCGTATCGCAGGGTATGCGGTAGTAATTTCCCATATCCTCGGCCCGGGCCATTTCTTCGCGCGTGACCAGCGTTTCATACAGCTTTTCCCCGTGACGCGTCCCAATCACTTTTACAATGGTATCTTTTTTGAGCAGTTCCTTAAGGGCCATGGCGAGCGTTTCCAGCGTAGCAGCCGGAGCTTTCTGAACAAACAGATCGCCGTTACGACCGTGTTGGAACGCGTAAATGACCAAATCAACAGCATCGTTAAGCGTCATCATAAAACGCGTCATATTGGGATCGGTAACGGTAATTATTTCGCCTTTCTCCATCTGCTCCATCCACAAAGGAATCACGGAACCTCGGCTGGCCATAACGTTCCCGTAGCGGGTACAACAAATGGTGGTGCCGTTCCCGTTGCCCAACTGCCTACCTTTGGCAATGGCCACCTTTTCCATCATTGCCTTGGAAATGCCCATGGCATTAATGGGATAACAGGCCTTATCTGTACTCAGAACCACCACATTCTTCACCCCGTGTTCAATAGCCGAGTCCAGAACATTCTCTGTCCCCAGGACATTGGTCCTGACCGCCTGCGTGGGGAAGAATTCACAGGAAGGGACCTGCTTGAGGGCGGCCGCATGGAAAATAAAGTCCACCCCTTTCATCGCCCCATCTACACTCCGGCGATCCCGAACGTCCCCTATATAGAATTTGATCTTGGGATTCTGATACAAATGCCGCATATCGTCCTGTTTCTTTTCATCGCGGGAAAAAATGCGGATCTCTTTTACATCTGTAGAGAGAAAACGGTTAAGTACTGCATTACCGAAAGACCCCGTTCCTCCGGTAATTAAAAGAATTTTATTCGTCATTATATATTTATTTAGCTAAGTATTGTTTGAATTGTTTGTGATATATACTCCAACTCTGATACTTTCATAAATGGGTATATAGGAAGTGAAACATTCCCCTGCCATGTTTTTTCAGCATTTGGAAAATCAAGGGGGTTCAAACTGTAGCGTTCTTTATAATAAGTCATCTGATGCAAAGGTTTATAATGAACAGAAGTTCCAATTCCAGCTTCAAACATTTTTTCAATAAAAATGTTTCTGCTTATCTTCGCATCTTCTTTAATTACAATAGGAAAAAGATGCCATGCATGATCTTTTAAAGGTACTTTACAGACTGGCAAGTCTATAGTTGATATTGTAGACAAATTTTCATAATAATATTCTGCCACTTTCTGCCTTTCATTACGCAAAAACTCTGCTTGTTCTAATTGCCCTAATCCGATTGCTGCATTAATATCTGGCATATTATACTTGTATCCTGCATCAACAATATCATATTCCCATGATACTTTTTTTGCAGTATAACGATCCCACACATCACGATTAATACCATGAAGTCGCATTATTTTTACTCTACGATACAATTCTGCATTATTCGTCACTAACATACCACCTTCTCCTGTTGTTATGGTTTTATTGGCATAAAAACTGAAGCATGTAATATCACCAAACGATCCTATTGTTTTTCCTAGAAGGTGGGCGGGGAAAGCATGAGCTGCATCTTCAATAATTTTTATATTATTTTTCTTACATATTTTAATAATTTCAATCATTTGCGCAGCTTGTCCTCCATAATGAACAATAATTAAGTAATGTACATTAGGATGAAGTTCAATAGCATTTTCTAATATTTCAGGAGTAATGAGATTAGTGCCATATTCAGTGTCAAGAAATACAGGATCGGCATGCATATATCTAATAATTTCTGCAGAAGAAGTAAATGTCATAGAAGGGACAAATACTTCATCACCTGGCTGAATACCGAGCGCTTCAAGCCCTAAATGTAATGCTGCAGTACATGAGTTAACAGCACATGCATATTTTGCATCCACAGTTTTTGCAAACCGTTTTTCTAATTCCATCGCTTTCCCTGCTGTTGTAAGCCAACCACTATCCAGTACTTCCTCCAAATATTTACGTTCGTTAGCTCCGATATACACTTTAGAAAAAGGGATAACTTGATGACTAATATTCATAATATTCTTATTTATTTATATTATTATTACGTATTACTGATTCTAACACTTCTACATATTTGGAAGTACCTATTTCACGTGTAAGATTATTCAGTATAAAATTTCTACCATTGATTCCATATTCATCGCATTTATTTGGATTTCTATATAAATAAAGTATCGCTTCAACAAATTTATCGATATCTCCTGCCTCTGTAAATAACCCAACTTTTTGACCTTCAATAATATTTTGAAGTTCGGTATCTATGTCAAAATTCGCTAAAATAGCTGTCCCTGTTGACATTATACTCCAGGTTTTACTCGGCATTGCACTCGTCCCTAAACCTTGTTTACAAGAAACAATTGCAATATTTCCTATACTATATACTTCAGAAGTTTTATCATAATTTTGTATAGGGAAAAAAAGTAAATTATTAATTTTCAAATTAGAAATTTTTCTTTTTAATTCTTTTTCTAAACCACCTGAACCAAATACAATAAATCTAATTGTTTCATAGTCCATGAGATTTCTTGCAGCCTCAATAACTAGTTCAATATTTTGAGCATGACCTAAATTCCCTGCGTAAACTACATAAAATAAATCCCGAGATAATCCAAGCTCATCAAAAAGTTTATTATCATTTCTACTTATTGGTACAACTGCTTTCTCATCCACCCAGTTGTAAATTACCTCAATTTTTGACTCAGGCACGCCCTTGTTCATAATATTTTTTTTGAAATCTTGAGAAATAACTATTATTTTATCCGCATTACGGTAGGTGAAATTTTCTATTACACGGCCAATTCTCCACAACAGCGACTCTTTGCGGGTAAGGCCTGTTGCAACTAGCGAATCAGGAAAAATATCCTGTAAATTGTATACCATAGGTATTCGACGAATTTTTTTAACAAGAACTCCCACAGCACCAAGAATCGGTGGTGTACTATCTACAAATAACAAATCACTGGCACTCACATTCTTTAAAAAAAGTCCATAGAAAAAATACATTATACAGCTTAAACAATAACGAAAGCCTCTGGATAATGAGCTACGCCCTTCTTTCATAAGTAAAAATCGATAAACACACAATTGCCCTTCATGTGAGGTCTCATAACGAAGTCTTTTTTTAAAAAAACGTAAGGAATAATTAACACCTCTAGTCGGTGTTGGTGCTATAATAACAACGCTAAAGTTCGAATAAAGGAAGGCCTCTATATAATTATCAACTATATATGAACTAGAAAAAATTTCTGGTTTATAATAACCAAAAAAGGCTAATACTTTCATACAATTTCATATTGTATTTTGTCAATAGCTCTATTACATATTTCGATAGCTTCTTTTGCATTTTCACTTTGAGCTACTACATAACCTATACGATCAACACTACTACGAATTTCTGTTGAGTATTCACCTACTTGTTTTATAAGAGATATTTCTTTAACACCTCTGATTCCAAGCGCATCCTCAATACCAGTAATAGACTGTATTTTTCCATAAGGTAATTCCAGATATTTTATAGCACTACCTTTATCGAACTTTTGAATAATATCCGGCTGAATTCCTAAAGACAAATCTATTGTAGCTTTTATCATGTCAATCCCTGTTGACAAAGGCACCAGATGTGTTGATATACAATCCCCTCCCATACGTGCACCTAGTTCTATCATTTTGGGGCCATTAGAGGTTGACATAATTTCAACATGTGCAGGACTGTTTTTAATACCGATTGCTTTCACAGCTTTAACCGCAAGTTCTTTTATTTCAGAAACCTTATTTATCGGGAGTTGAGATTGCTGACTGTGACCAATCTCGACAAAATGAGGATTCCCATTAGTAAGTTTATCTGTAACAGCCATAATATGAGGTTCATCATCTACAACCATTACTTCAACACTCACTTCTTGACCAGTCAAATATTCTTCAATAATGACTACTCCACCACGAGATTCATTTCTACTATATTGGAATGCTTTGTTTAGTTGTTGACGATTTTCAACAAAACATACTCCACGACTTCCTGAATTATCTATTGGTTTGATTATGCATGGATAAGTTATGTTATCTTGATTGACCTGATCTATACTATTAATTATACAAAACCAAGGTGAAGCAACATTATTAGCTTTAAATGCTTTTATCATTTCGCCTTTATCGGTTGATTTTATAGCAGTATCTATAGAAATACCAGTCAGACCTAATATTGAATTTGCTACAGCAATAGAACGTATAGGCATATCTGTTGCAAGAGTCAATATCCCATTTGGTTCAAATTCTTTAGCCACTTTACAAATTCCAGGAACATCATTTGTGCTGACATTATAATAATGATCAGCATGAGCTATTCCTATAGCATGTGAATTAAAATCTGCAACCGCTACTATATATCCAAGTTCTTTAGCACGTCGAATTGCTGGAAGCTGAAGAATAGAGGCACCTAATATTAAAATTTTTTTTTGCATATTGTTTCAAGAAATAATACCATTAATTATCTCAGCGATTTCTTCGATATCAAAAGCGTTGTACCTTTGATCTATAGGAATGGATAACATATGCGTTGACATATACGCAGAATTTTTACATGTGTTCATGGCCTCTTTTGAAATGGGCCATAATACAGATGCAAATAGGCCTTTTTTGGCGAGTCTTTCCTGAACAACATCTCTATTATTCACTGTTAAGGGAAAAGAAAATGGCACATAAAAACTAGAAAAATGATTGCAATTGATCGGTATTCTTAATGCAGTATTTTTAATAATCAAATTGTACAAATGAAAAAAATTGAATTTTCTCTTCTCTATAAGATCACTGCAATCATAACTTTTAAGGTACTTCATTGAATGAGAACTCATCAAATAATATTTTCCATATTTATCCAAAACTGATTCACATCCATCAAAAATTGAGCGGGATATTAACTTATTTTGTAAATTATTAGTATAATAAAATATTGACTTATTTTTTAGGGCCTTGATCCTTTTTTCAACAAACTTATGATCTTGGGTCTCAATTGGTCTGATCGTAAACCTATTCATGTAATCAAAAAAAATTGCACCATCAGGAATCCCTATCCATTTACGTATACTTGCTATATGAATATCTGCACAAGAAAGATCATTTACATTAAAAAGCAAATGTGTAAAGTCTTCAATTATTACTGTGTCAGGGTACTGTTTTTTTATTAAGCAAACTACTTTATTAACAGGACTAGCACCAAAAAAATTCATGACAACAACTACACAATTACCTTTATATTTAGAAATTATTGACAGTAAGAAGTTAATATCAATTGTTAGATCTTCATTCAAGCGATAGAATTTAATCTTCTTCTTTCTTATAGAGAAAGGTTTGATCATAGAACTACAACAATATGCAGGCATTAAGATCAAATCATACATTTTGGGTAAACAATCTGAAGCAACTCCTAACGCATCTCTTCCGGACCGCAACAATTCTATATGACCTTTTGTATTATCAAATAAATCTGTAAAATACTTATTATTATCTGTTGATATTAATGAAAACTCACTTCCGTATTCTCTCATGTTTCTTTATTTTCTCTCAAAATTCACATTAATGTTTTCTTTATTTATTACTGTTTTTATTGTCTTACAAAATATTTTTATATCAAGCAAAAACGATATATTGTTGGCATAATAAACATCATTCACTAATTTCATTTTACCATCTGCATTATTTCTGAAGAAAGCCTGATTATATCCAGTTATTCCGGGACGAACATTTAATATTATTCTTTGTTCTTCAGTATATCTTTCCAACCAATCAATCGGGTCTGGACGAGGTCCGATTAAACTCATTTCACCTAAAAAAACATTAATAATTTGTGGCAATTCATCTATGCTGTTTTTACGTAAAAATTTTCCTATCTTAGTTAAACGAAAATCATCAATGTTATTATATGTTGAGCCATCTTCAAGTCTAATATCAGGTGCGTCCAATTTCATTGTTCTGAATTTAAACATATAAAATTGCTTGCCTCCTTTAGCTATACGATTTGCCTTGTAGAAGATGTTACTTTTGTCTTCAAAATAGATAAGCGGACCAAAGATAAAAAAAGCTATGATCAATAAAGGTAATGCACAGATACTAAAAAATATGTCAAATACCCTTTTAAAGAAATGCACGTACATTTAGTATTTTAAATCTTGAATTATTCTAATTGATATATTACTAGATTGAAAGATTTTAATTTTGTCTATTAAAACTTGCTCTGACAGATTCCACCACTGAAGATCTAAAAGAGTCTCAATGATTTCTTTTGAGAATCTATATCTTAGAATCTTTGCTGGGACACCCGCAACTATCGAATACGGAGGAACATCTTTTGTTACAATAGCTCCCGCTCCAATGACAGCACCATCGCCGATAGAAACACCTCCCATTATCATGACTCGCTCACCAATCCAAACATCATTTCCGACTACTACTTTTTTAAAAGGTATAGCATAATTGCAATCACACCATGAATGTCCAGTGGCGTTATTTTTTTCTGTAAAAATTGGATTGCTTGACAAAAAATCTAAAGTATGAATTCCTAATCCAACTTTTACCTCATCACCTATAGAACAAAACTTCCCAATATCAGCACATATAAGACATGAGTGTCGCCCCAAATATGAGTAAGCTCCAATTTGAGATTGATACACTTGTGTTGAAGAATTAATTTTTGATCGTTTATCTATAGTTGATAAGTTATCAATTTTCGCAAAAAAAGATACAGCTGGATTAAATAAATTCTTAATTAAACCCAATATATACTTAATCATTGAAGTATAATGTCTCATCAATTTTTACTGGGTAAGCATCTATTAAACTTCCTTTCGTCGAATTGACAATCTCGAC
>Ga0209408_1002554_pt1 | contig 10128 bp, 5 predicted proteins | sample AD_UKC107_MetaG_FD_184422 | JGI IMG/M metagenome (GOLD analysis project Ga0209408, IMG submission 184422) | Active sludge microbial communities of municipal wastewater-treating anaerobic digesters from Hong Kong - AD_UKC107_MetaG (SPAdes)... | ecosystem: Engineered > Bioreactor > Anaerobic >... | reverse complement strand
TATCCTCTTAACATCATTTCAAATTTAAACATATTATCTATCGAAGCAGTGTGTGTTGGCAAATAAATAGCTCTTTTGCAAGCTGAAGAGTCAGCCTGTGTGTTGGGGCTTGCAAATGTGCTATTTGTGCGTTGGGTTTTCATCAGTCTTTCAATTACTTCTCGGTTTCTTTGCATGAACGCTAACGGTTTCGGGCTTGGCGTTGGTGGGCTTTTTAAACCGTAGAATGTCTGCCTGTACCAAAGTTTATTAATTGCTCAAATGTTTTTATTTGCACTGTCCGCCCACTAACGCAAAACCCGTGTTATGCCCAGTGCATCTGTCATTCGCTGTCATCCCCTTCTAAGTATAAGTAATAGTCCAATACAGCAAGGTCTTTAATGTCGGTGTCATTGCAAACCTGCCTAAGAAACTTGCAAGTAATTTTATATTTTTCTCCATCAGTCAGTCCACGAGGAAGCACAATTCCATATTTTCGCAATGCTTTTTCCGTTTTGGTATTTTTTACGAAGTAAAGGTCTGGTTTGTGAGCAGCAAGAACTTTTGAAATAAATGCTTTGCTTACTCCCTCAACTTTCAAGTCACCAGTTAATGCTCTGTCATAGCGTGTCGATATGTCAATGTTTTCATCACTTAAATATTTTAGTAATTTTCGTAATTGTGGAATGTTTCTCTTAATTGCAGGAATAGCAATAGGAATAAGATGTCCCAATTCCCAATGTGAAAAATAAGTGTCGAGGTCAAGGGTTTGGTAATTTGGATAGTCAAGGTCGTTGCGTAATTCTCTTACGGTCTTTTGTCTGTCCGCAACGATTGCCTTGTAGTCACTGTCCTTACGATACTGTTTTAGAATTTTGATGAATGCGCTTTTTTCTGAAAGAATTGCTTCGAACTCCTCGTTTAAAATTTGCTTTTCTTTTTTTGCAGTTTTCTCTTCTTTTCTCTTTCGGTCTTGGCGTTCGGAATATTCTACCTCGTATTGCTCCACGAAAGCCGTTGTCAGCGGTTTTGCAACTTTAAAATATTTGTCGAACCATTTTAAAAGTTCTGCGCAAATTATTTGGTCGGTTGTACGAGTTGTTAATTCGATATTATTAAACAGTCCACCGTTAGTGCAGTTTGCAGAACCCACGAAAGCGGAGTAGTTGTCTTTTTTCTTTACCAGATACATTTTGGGATGAAAGCATTCTTTGTCTGTGTAAAGGCGAACATTGAGGTCGGATTTTAATTGTAACCGATTAAGTTTTTTTAATGCTTTTGGGTCTGTCGGCAAGTCAAGACCAATTAAATAATTTTGTCGGCATGATAATTTTAGATTGTCAAGGAGAAAATTTAAGCCGTCATTGCTCATTAAAGCAACCGCTACCCATATTTCGTCAGCCGTTTTAATGTCCGGCAGTAAATTGTCCGAAAGTGTAGTTTCAATTGTTGTCATAGTGTTTTTTTGTATTGGGCATAACGGTTGAGGCTATATGCAGTAAGGGATTGCGGAGCGGTAACCTATCCACCTACACAAAATTTAATGCGTGCTACAATGTTTGAATTACCACTGAAACTCTTATTGCATATAGCCTTTGTTAGCCGTTCGGTGTTCATTTTTTCTGTTATTTTTTCTGTCAATTTGCTACTTCGTTTCGGTCTGCCGTGCGTTGGAAAAGACACACTCTTTGACAAGCTTTGGCTTTAGCGTTGGCTCGCGGGGCTTGGCAATGTGTGTGGCTTATGCGTTGGCTTTTTCTTTTTTCCTTTTTATTATTTTATCTCTTTGTTCTTCAACATTATTTTTTGATAATCTTTTAATTGAGGCATTGATTAAACCGATTATGCCAACTGTAACGAATAAATTTAAACAAATCCTATATAGCCATTGCCTTGTAACACTTGGTTCACTATCTATGGAATCAATCAATAGTTTAACAATATTCCAATCCATGTCTTGAAAAACAAATGATAATACAAAAATGAAGGTTAATATAATTGACAAAGGAATCCAATAATACTTTGCAGGTTTTTGCCATATTTTTATTTCATCTTCAACTTCTCTAACAAATATTCTATTCTTTAATTCCTTGTTTTCTCTTTCAGTATTAACAAGTTTATCCTCAAAACCACTTTTTTCATTCTTTATTCTTTCTAATTCAGAAGCAACATTTTCCTTATGCTCTTGAAATGCAGAATTAGTTTCAGCCTGCTTTTTATTAATCTCTTTGTTCGCTTTTTCTAATTCTTTTACTTTCTTTTCTAATTCACTTTCGGCATATTTTTTAGCATTCTCAAATATTTCATCATTGCTTATTCCTTTGCTAACCACACCGTTGAATTTGTTTTCAATCAAATTATTTAATAAAGTCCTTTGTTGTACAATATCTACCGTCATTTCACTAATACCAGCAAGTATAATGTGTAGTTTTTCACTCGTGATTAGAACTTCATTGTTTTTCAGATTAAGAAAGTTTACAAAGCTTTTAAAATCATCTTCTGTTCTGTCCAAATATCGAAGTAAAATACTTAGCCATTGACTTGGTAATAATACAGTTGGCGTTAAATCTGTTCTCTGATAATCCCATCTTCTTAAACCTTGGTCGGTAGAAATGAAAAAATATTTTGTATCAAAAATATTCTGATTGTTATTTTCCCTTTTGGTTTCTACCCAAAGAATATTTTCCGCATCAATTGTAGCACTCCCAATAATTTCGTGCCCCTCACTTGCTTTAAATGAAGATATTTTTGAAGTATAATCATCTAAAACTTCTTTGATATTTTTTTTCTCAGCATCATAAGGTGTTAAGGTATCAGTTTCGATTTTAAATTCTTTCTTAAAATTGTCATATAAGCTTAAAACTTCAGCTAAAAATTTATCGAGATTGTAATTTGCTTTACCTATTCTCCACTTGTGATAAAAGTTATAAATGTCTTGCTGAACCTTAACTTCTTGATAAACGCTCGAATTAATGCGAGGTGTATTAAACTTTCTAATTCTGTCAATATGCCCTTTTAGTCCTTCTTTAAATTCAAAATCTGTTGATTTTGATATTATTAATTTTTCTCCAGCATCATTGAACTTTTTAAGAAATGTTTGAGAACGCTTTTTTCTGTCCTCGCCGTTAATTCCTAAAGTCCTATAAATAATGTTTGTATCAAGGTAAAAACTCTTGTTTTTTAGGTTAGATAAATGGATTGATGAAGCTCCGTTTTTATTAGTAAGCATACAATATTCAAGAGCATAACTTGAAATATCAAAGATTGCTTTGTTTTTGGCGGCATTATCCCAAAACAAGAAGTTATTAATTATTTCTTTCTCTTTTTCAGTATAATTTGTTGATTCAAGATTAATTAAACCAGTTACATCCTTTTTACTATTTATTAGTTTTTGAAAACTTGTTGTGTTTGAACTGAAAATCTCGTATAAAAAGCGATGTATTAATAATCTAGCGTCAATATTAGCTATTAACTGGCTATATAATTTTTCAAATTCACTTATGAAGAAATCAATATTTTTTGATTCAATTTTTGAGAGTAGAGTTTGCTTTCTCGCTTGTGTAAGACAAACATACAAATTACCATCTCTAAAATTAGTTAAAAACCTATCTTCCTCGTTTTGAACAATTTCTTTAATTGTTTCTTCTTCGAAAATCATTTTGTAATTGTCATTAACAAAATCAATTATTTGATGCACAGTAAATTCCGCTGAATTGCAGTCGAGCAAGACAGATTCAATAATTTTCCTATGAATTGTTTTTGGCGTTACTTCATAGTTATTGTCTGCATATAAAACAGCAGCTAATCTAAATAATTGATTTTTGTATTCTTCTGACATATTTTTACCCTTTTTTATATTCAACACTCGGTTCGGCTGCCATGCTCAATCTTTCTTCCGCTTCTTTTACAGTTACCTGCCCATTCATTAACATAGGCAACAACCAATCTCGGAGTTCGGTGAGTTTTGTAGTTTGTATATCATTGCTTTTCATATTTGATAAAGTTGGATTTATAATTTCTTGAAATTTAGAAACAATCTCAAAATTGTATGCAAATGTTTCTTTAGCAATGTCATCATAAACTATATAAGGTATTGCAGAGCCATGAGTCCCACCTCCAATTTTCAATGACAAAAAACGCTTAATTGAAAAATATAAATACGACAGAATATCAGTATCTGTATTATTTACACAAGCATATGTTCTTTGATACAAATCAAATCCTTCATCAACAAATATCGTACGTCCAGTATAAGAGCCATTACCAGAAATTAAAATCGCTTTACCTTCATGCAACTTTTCATTAGAAAATTTATAATTAGGCGAACAAGAAAAGAATTTATATTTACCAATTTCTAATGCCTGATTAACATCTTTTTTTCCTGTAAAAATTCTACAGAAATCTTCTATTCTCTTCACTTCCCACCCCTCAGGAATTTCCCTTTTCAATTCCGTATTATACACCATTTTACCGCCCGATGATTTGTAGGGTTTGCCTTGCTCGTTTGGGAAATCGAACTGCACAAACCAATAATCGTAGAGCGTTTTGGCCATTGCTTCCAGCTCGCGGTTGATTTTGTTGTTGAGCTCTATTTTGGCGTCAAGGTCGGATAGGACTTTGGCAATGGATTTTTGGGTTGTTTCAGATGGGAAAGGAATTTCCAAATCTTGGATTCCATTTTGATTTAAATTGTCTCTTGCAGAACCTGTACTTACTCCAACTAAGTAAGAATATAGTGCGTCCAAGTAGTATTTTATAAACTTTGCATCATATCCTTTTTTCGGCATTATAGCACAAATAGCCTGATTTGTTGTAGCATTAATTTCAAGAAAACTTGTTTTTCCAGCTGTGGCACCGTAAAGAGCTAATAAAACAGAGCCCGCAGGGAAAAGCTTTGCACTTGAATTCTCCATGCCTGCTTTTGTAATAAAGTTACTTGTCTGTTTAATTGAGTTTTGACCTACTTCACCACTATTAATCCAAGGAATATTACCTCCGTCATAATATTCTTTACAAGTTGATAAAGGCGTACCACCAGAACCAGTTTTTGCAATTTCTGACACCTTTTTTAAACTCCAATTTTGAGGTATGATTCTTTGTTTAAAAACTTTATTATTCATACCGCAATCCCTTTAAATTATTTTGAATTTCGGTTTCCAATGCTCTGCCTTCTTCAAAAAGATTGTTCAGGTTTTCTTCAAAGCCTTTCATTTTGGCCTCAAACTCATCGGCTGTAATGTCCACATATTCAATCTTTACTTCAAAATACTGCCCTGCACTCAGAGAGTAGTTTTTTTGTTTTATTTCATCGTAACTCACCACCACCGAAAAATCTTCAAGGGCTTTCTTTTGATTAAACGTGTCGATAATCTGTTGCTCTTCATCGGCAGTTAAAACTGTTTTTTGGTTTTTACCGTCTTTTACGGTTTCGCCCAAATTGGAAGCATCAATCAGCACTACATTACCTTTGTTGTTTTTATCCATAAACACAATAGAAACATTGGTGCCAGTGGTTGCAAAAATATTGCTTGGCATACTTACCACACCAGCCAGCATTTTGCTTTCAACCAACTTTTCACGGATTTTTTTATCAATTCCGCTTTGCGCAGTAATAAAACCTGTGGGCACAACTACTGCGGCTTTTCCTTTTTTGCTTAACGAAAAAATAATGTGTTGAAGAAAAAGCGAATAAATCGCCATTTTATCTTTGGCTTGTTTGGGAATGTTTGGTATTCCGGCAAAAAAACGGTCTTTGTTTTCTTTACAATCCAAATCGTTGCGGTAATCCGAAAAGTCGAGTTTGAACGGCGGATTGGAAACAATAAAATCGAATTTCTCCAAAGCTCCGTTTTCGTCTTTATGGTATGGGTGCGAAATGGTATTACCCTGTATAATGTTTTGAATGGAATGCACCAGATTGTTTAGGATCAGATTTAAACGCAACAAACTTGATGATTTTTGGCTGATGTCCTGCGAATAAATGGTGCATTTGTCTTCGCCAATCGCATGGGCAATGTTCATTAAAAGTGTACCCGAACCTGCCGAAGGGTCGTAAACGGTTACATCTTGCACGGGCTCGTTTACCAAAATTGCAGCCATAATTTTTGCCACTGCATGGGGCGTAAAATATTCGGCATATTTACCGCCGCTGTTGGTATTGTAGTCTTTTATCAGATATTCGAAAATGGTGGCGTAAAAATCGAATTTCTGGTTAAAAATATGCTCAAAACTTACTCCAACCAATTTATTGATAATAGCTTTTGCAAAAGCATCACGTTTACTGCCATCGCTAATGTATTCAGTTAAGCGGTCGAATAAAACCACTTTTGCTCCGCCATCGGTTTTTACCGAGAAAATGTCGTTGTTGCTGATGGCAATATCCATTAAGGTATCATCAAACAATTTGGCAAAATCGCTTTCGTTTTGTCGGCTAAAAAGTTCTGCAATAAAATGTTGTGGTTTTAGTTTGGCGGTGTCAGCTCCCAACTGTAAAAGCAACATTTCGTAATCGTCTTCGGAATATGTGCTTATTTCTTTTTCCCAGTTCTCGGCTTTCTTCAATTTGCTGTCGAGTTTTTTGACTTCAAATGCAAATTTGTCGTTCATAAATTTATACAGGAAAACCTGTGTAATTATTTTAAACTCGTTGCCATCGTTGCCCAAGCCATAGTTTGCACTTATGCTTTTAAGGCTGTCGATAAGGGCTTTGGTTTTTTCTTTAAAATCTATATCTGTCATACTGCTCTTCGGTAGAATTCGTTAATGTATTCGTTTACCACCAAGTTGTTAATGTACTTCGATGATTCAGCGTTCAAATTTATATTGTTTTTGTTTTTGAATTGGTCAATAACCAATCGCATCATTTGTGTAGTGAAATAGCTTTCATTATCTAACAACCTTGTGTTTTGTAGTACTTGCAAATCAGCATCTTGCTTTACACTTTTTAATGCTTCAAAAATCACACTTTCCTTTTGTGATAATGTGCCATTTTCAACAATGCGTTTATGAATACGGGCATATTTCGGGTCGCTGTTGTATTTGTCTTTCAGTAAATTGTTTTGGCGGTTGAGTTCCTTTATTTTTTCATAAATTTTTGTCAATGCTCCAATGTTTTGTTTCATTTCGTCCTGAGTTATTTCGTCAAGGTTTTTCTTGTCGAAAAGGCGTTTCAATTCTTCGTACAAAGAAACAAATTCGGGGTCTTTCTTGTCAAAATTACTTGCCAAAGTCTCACGGGTTTTCCGCAAAGTGTCTTTTAGTTCATCGGCTAAAATCAGTTCTTCTTCCGAAATTTTGGTAAAGTGAAACAGCACATCTTCCAAAGCAACATTCAGTAAATTGGTGTTGTCGATGTTGTTTTTTAGTGCTTCTTGTGTATTAAGCAGGGCTAAATGATTTTCAGTTTCACGATAAAGCTGTGCCAATTTTTTGAAATCAATTTTTTCGAGCAAATCAAAATGACCGAACAAACGGATTAGGTTGTATAAACTCTTGGCATTGCCCAAAGCTTTTTTAATGAGCAACACTTTTTCACGGTCTTGAATTTGGGTTATTTGTTGCGAAAAAAGTTCAGCATTGGTCGTGTCGAAATAAAATAAAATGTCCTTTATTTCAGCAATTTCCTTTTCAATTTCTTCTTTCGATTTAAACAAGTCGGAGTAAAACTCCATTTCATCGCCCAGTTCGGCTTGCAATTCATCAAAATAGGCTTTGTTGGTGGCATCAAATTCTGCTCGTATGTCGGCAAAATCAACTACATAGCCGTATTTTAAGTTTTTATAAGTTCGATTTACTCGTGTAAGAGTTTGTAAAAGATTGTGTTTTTTTATAACCCGCCCAATGTATAATTTCTTTAATCGTTTGGCATCAAAACCAGTTAAAAGCATGTTGTAAACAAACAGAAAATCAATTTCTCCCTCTTTGAAATCTTCAACAACATCTTTTCGTTCGTCTTTTGTGCCAATATCATGAAGAATTAAAGCAGCCGTTTTTACTTTATAACTGTCTTTCAGTTTGGTTTTGTAATCAGCTTTTGGTTCTGCTGCTTGCAACAATTCTTCTTCTTGTTCAGTTTTCAATGCATATTTTTCATTGAAAATTCGGAACATTTCTTTTGCCTGGTCGGAACTATCGCAAACTACCATTCCGCCAATGGAACTATCGGAAAAAGTCAAACGGCTTTTTTCAAAGTCGTTTACTATATAGTCAAGCATTGGCTCAACAAAGTTTGTGTGTGCAAAAACTTTTTGTCTTTCAATATCGCCTTTTAAAACCTTGATTTTATCCAAGGCATCTTTCAACACAATTTTATAATCGCTTTCAATTTCTTCTCTGATTAAGCGAAGCGTGTAACCATCGGCAATTGAAGCATTGTAGTAATATTTGTGAATGTAATTGCCGAATAAATCTTTCGAGTAATAATCTTTTGTAATTAGCGGAGTGCCTGTTAATCCGATTTTAATTGAGTTGGTATCAGATTGCGTAAGATTTGCTAAAAAACTACCTTGTGGGTTGTAACTGCGGTGTACTTCATCTAAAAAGTAAATCCGTTGAATGTTGATGTCGTAATCTTGTTTTTGCGTTACATTGGCTTCTTCGCTGAACTTTTGAATGTTCACCACTGTAATTTCAGCCTTTCCCGAATTGTTATGAATGGCAGTTGTGGTTTTAATTGACTTTACAAAATCTGCTTTTGAATCGACAATATGAACAATCAAGCCACGAGCTGTAAATTCTCGTTTTGCTTGTATTAACAAGTCTAATCGGTCAACTATAAAATAGAATTTGGGTATTACTTTTTTCTTTTGGAAATAATCGGTCAGGTAGCGAACATTATAAAAAGCCAATGCCGTTTTTCCGCTGCCTTGTGTATGCCAAATAATTCCTTTTTTAATTCCGCTTTCTAATTTGTTTTCAATGGCTTTTGTGGCAAAAATTTGAGGGTAACGCATAACGTGTTTTTCAATTCCCTTTTTCTCGTCCACATAAGCAATAGCATATTTTAAAATAAACGCCAACCTGTCTTTTGAAAACAATGATGTAAGAACTCGGTTTGTTGGTGTGTTTGGGTTTTTATTTGTCAAGAACTCAGGCGAACTCTTGATAACTGCAAGATTGTTGTCCTTCAAAACGAAGTTTTCCAAACTGTCATCTTCAATCGCCAACAACTGTTCCAAGTCCAATTTTTCTTCTTCTCTGAAATAGTTGAATATCGGTTTTGTGTATGAAGGAGAAGCATAAAAAGCACCTTGTAAGGGTTCAATATCTTCGTTGTCGTACTCCATATTGTTGGAGAAAACCATTAATTGCGTAATATTTACAAACTTTCTGAATTTCTTGTTTTGGAATCGTTTGTTTATTCTTTCTCGTTCTGCAATTATTCCGTCTCGGTTGTTTGGTTTCTTTACTTCAATAAATGCCAACGGCATTCCATTGATTAAAAGAATTATATCGGGTCTGAATTCTTCGTCACCGTTTTTATAAGTCAATTCGGTTACAACATGAAAAGTGTTGTTTTCAAAATTCTCAAAGTCAATAAGTTTTACGCCTGATTCAGTGGTCAATTTCTCAAAATAGGCTTTGCCTAAATCTTCATTGCTCAGTAAAAGAGATATATCAACCAACAATCTTTCTGCTTGGTCATGGTCAAAGTCAGGATTGATTTTTACAATAGATTCTTTGAATATTTCCGTGAAAATATTTGTCTCTGTATCCCAAACCGCATTATTTAGCGAAATATATTTGTACCCAAGTCTGCAAAGGTGCAGTATGGCTGGTATTTTCACTCTTGAATCCTCGTTAAATTTCATATTTCAATGTCCAAAATTTATAGTCCGCAAGATACTCAATTTCCTGCGGTACGTTGGCAATAAAACTGCTCTTTTGCAAGCCGAAGCATCGGCTTGTGCGTCGGGGCTTGCAAATGTGTAGTTTTGTGCGTGGGTTGTTCTTTATTTCGTTTTTCTTTTTCTGTCTTAAAGTAGCAAATTGTCTGTTCGTTTCTGTCTTTTTACACTGACGGCTAACGTTTTGCGGTATGAAATCGTTGCGCATTTCGGAGCACAAACTTATCAGCCCGCTAAGCCGTTGATTAAATGTTATTTCGTTCAAATATACCACTATCCGCGCAATGTTTTATGACCGCGTGTT
>Ga0209408_1002538_pt1 | contig 10172 bp, 6 predicted proteins | sample AD_UKC107_MetaG_FD_184422 | JGI IMG/M metagenome (GOLD analysis project Ga0209408, IMG submission 184422) | Active sludge microbial communities of municipal wastewater-treating anaerobic digesters from Hong Kong - AD_UKC107_MetaG (SPAdes)... | ecosystem: Engineered > Bioreactor > Anaerobic >... | reverse complement strand
TAACAGGCCATAAAACGGAAAAATCATTCATGAAATACCTAAAAATCACCCAGGCGCAACATGCCGAGCTTGTGGGCCGATTCTTTGAAAAATACAAATAGTACAATGGATAAGCTAATAGTAAATTACGATGATGCCATGACGGAATATCCAACCGGATGCGTTCTTTCCGTTAAAAGCACAACAATGGATGCGGTTATTCCTGGCGAGGATTATTTGATCGTAACAAAAGAATATGAAGCAATCAGGCGCATACAGACATCAGATAATGATGGGTATTTTATGGCCTATAGCACAAATACAAAGAAGCACCCGGATGGACGCCTGATACATGAGCCATTCCCGGTGCCCTGGGCTGCGGTTGTAGGATTGTATAAAATCACGGGGCTGGCGGTGCGGAGCAATCGGCAGACGAGCGAGTACCGCTTTCTTATCTCCCTGATTTATCGGCCTTTTGCATCATTTCGCCACATTTTGCCCAATTTCTTCGGTAAAAATGATTAAATTTGTTGCTTATTAGCAGGAATATACCCGGAATTGTACATTAATGACACTATTCGGTCGTTCATACGATGTGGCTTTGGAGCAGTTTCTATCGTCTGCCCCAAGGTATCGGCTTGCTGTGCTGAAGGTTGATTCTTCGGCCAGGGAGGAGAATGCACTGAATATCGGCCTGGAGCTGACAAAGGCCATTGAAGGGCTTGACAGGCATAATGAGATGGCGTTTCAGTTTGCCGTCCAGGAAGCAATTTCCCGTATCGTCAAGGAGCATATTATCACCGATCCTGTCCTGGGAGAAGTTGTTGTCATAGAGAATCTTGGCATCCTTTTCGAGCCGGCGCTTCGTATCGATGTATCGGATGTATTGCAGAGAGTATCACGCAATACACTGACGATACTGCTGTGGCCCGGCGAAATTGCCAAGGAAAAGTTGTCATTTTTGTCTACCTCATCGGTATATCATATAAAGCAGTCTGAAACAAATTACATCATCTTATGAAATATCGCGACATACTCCAATTCGAACCGATTACGGACGTAATCCAGCTTGATAAACTGGGCAGCGACGATTATCGTGAAGACATCATCAAATCGTTTGTCTATCCGGATTACTTCGTTGAGACGATCATCCCCGAAATCGTCCGGAATCTGAAGTTCGGTGAACGTAACCAGAAGGGTATCCAGATTATCGGTAACTATGGTACCGGTAAGAGTCACTTGATGTCACTGGTTTCCCTTATTGCCGAGAATGGCGGTTACCTGGAGAAAGTTACCAACTCAAAGGCTAAGGATGTTCTCGCTCCGATTGCCGGCAAGTTCAAGGTGCATCGGTTTGAGATGCAGACGGACCGGAAACTGTGGGACATCGTGACCTTCCAGATTCAGCGTTATCTGGATGAGCTGGGTGTCGCGTATAAGTTCGACCCGGATTCGCTGAAGATGTACAGTGAGCAGTTGGATGAGATGATGGTCGCTTTCGAGGAGAAGTTCCCGGACAAGGGTCTCCTCATTATTATCGACGAGTTGCTTGCCTACCTGAAGGGACACGCTGCTGTTGGTCAGTTGAATCAGGATCTGCAGGTGCTCCAGGCTCTCGGCCAGCAGTGCGCAAAGGGGCGCTTCGCTTTCATGTTCGGCGTCCAGGAGATGATTTATCAGTCGAAGGAATTCGCCTTTGCAGCCGAGATGATGCTGAAGGTGAAGGACCGCTATACCGACCTTACCATCCGCAAGGAGGACGTTTCCTATGTTGTTCAGCATCGTCTGCTCCGTAAGTCCGAGCAGCAGAAGAAGGCCATCAGGACGCATCTGGAAAAGTTCATCGGCCTGTTCAGTGATATGCATTCGCATCTGCAGGACTATGTTGAATTGTTCCCGGTACATCCGGCATACTTCGACAATTTCCAGCGCATTAAGTTGGGCCGTGCTCAGCGTGAGGTTCTGAAGACTTTAACCCGTCAGTTCCAGTTGATTGCCGACCAGGAGATTCCGAGCGATAATCCCGGACTCATCACCTACGACCAGTACTGGGAGCAGATGATGGCGGATACAGGCCTTATGGCAGTGCCGGATTTCAAGACGGTTTCTGACACAGTGCGCATCATCTATGACAAGGTTGAGAGCAATTTCTCCGGCCCGAGAAAGTCGCAGATTCCGACAGCTAAGAGAATCGTGAACGCCTGCGCCATTAAGTTGTTGCAAGGTGACCTTAGCAAGGGAAATGGCTCCCGTGCTGAAACCTTCGTGGAAGACCTCTGCATAACTGATGAACTCGCTGACAGCAAGGAATTCCTTGTAGATAGCGTGGATGCCACGGCGAAGCTGGTTATCAAGGCCACGTCTGGGCAGTATTTCGATTTCAACGAGGAGAACGGCGAGTATCACCTCCGTACTGAAGGCGGTGTGAACTTCGACCAGCTGATTGCCCAGTTTGCGGAGACTATGCCGGTGGGACGCAAGGACGAATCTTTCTTCCGCTTCATCGTCGAGGTTCTTGGTATCACCTCGAATCCTTACAGGACCGGTTTCCAAATCTATAAGCACGAATTGGATTGGCGCAGCCATAAGATTACCCGGGACGGATACATCTTCCTCGGCAATCCGAATGAGAAGTCGACCACTCATCCGAAGCAGCACTTCTATATGATATTCATGCCGATTTTCCAAGCTGACAAGAAAGGTCGGAATCTGGAGAACGATGAGGTGTACTTCGTGATGGACAATCTGACCGATGAATTCAAGAATCTGGTGGTGCTCTATGGTGCTGCCTACAGTCTTTTCAATTCGGCAGATACGGCGCAGAAAGTACACTATAAGAGTAAATGCGATGACCTTTTCATCAAGACTCGCCGTGCCTTTGATGCCTGCTATCTGAATAATACGCAGGTCTTCTATCAGGATGAGGAAGCCCGGACGCTGAATTCGTTCCAGCTGCCCGGTGGTGGTGCATCCAAGATGGAGATTTTCGACAGCGTGGCCAGTGCCATCTTCGAGGATCAATTTACCAAGGAGATGCCGAAGTATCCGGCTTTCACATATGCCAATCAGACCATCTCTCACGACAATCTGGACCGTTACCTCAAGGGAACCGTTGCCAAGATTATCCGTCCGACGGAAGGCAACAAGGATGGTGAGGCTATACTCTCCGGTCTTGGCTGCTACAAGGCTGGCGAGTTGTCGGCAGACAAGAGTATCTACGCCCAGGCCATCCTGAAGATGATGAATGACCGCGACCAAAATATGGTGGTGAACAAGGATGAGATCCTGGAACTGCTGCCGAGGTCTGAGAATGTCTGGTTCACGAAGGATTATCATCTTGATGCTCCGTTCGAGTTTATGGTTCTGAGCGTACTTGCTTATCTGGGCGAGTGTGAGATTACCCTGAACAGCGGGGAAGTTATCAATGCCAGCAGCCTTGATAAACTTCGCAACCTCCAGCCGGACGATTACTTCACCTTCGCCAACATTAAGCGTCCGAAGGAATTGAACAAGCCCGTGATGCGTGAACTGACGAAGATGCTGTTGGGACAGGATAAGTCCAATCAGATGGACCAGGAGAATACCTATGTGCAGTTGGTTGCTGCCGCCAGGTCACTTGCCGCTGAATGCGCTGCTTTTGATGCGAGGGAACTGAAGAACGGACTCGAGGTCGCCGGTGTGGAAATCATCAGCCCGATGGCTGGCGTATCCATCCGTGGCAATGCTCTTGCACTGAAGGGATTCTGCGACAAGGTATCGACCTATACCTCACAAGCAAAGATTAAGAATTTCCCGTATGCCATCGATGTCGTCCAGAAGATGGCCGCCAACAAGAAGGAACTGGAGGATACGAAGGCAATTATCAAGACCGCCGGTGAGTTGAACCAGAAGGTTCAGTATCTGACCCAGGCGAAGCAGTATGTGCCTGCCGATACGGCGCTTGCCAAGAGCATAGATGCCGTCGTGAACAAGGTGGCTGATGTGTTGAAGGACCTCAACGATGGTCAGGTTTCCAATTATACCAAGGAATTGGATGATGTGAAGGCCAAGTATATCACCTGGTACCTGGAGCAGTATTACAAGTGCTGCCTGACCGAACTGGATGAGCAGAAACGCATCAAGATTCTGAATAGCGCCGAGTATCGTGCTTGCACTGAACTATGCCGATGCTCACTCATCAACACTTCGCAATGGGGCATCTGGAAGCAAGGATTCAACCAGCTCAAGACAGCCAATGATAATGTGAAGAACATCCTGGAGTCCACGCCGTATGCAGGTTTCAACCCGCAGACTTCCGGTGGTTCGACTATGAAGACGATCCAGGAATTCAAGGAGGAGTTGGAAGCCATCTACACCACCTGGATGGAAAATATCAAGGCATTCATCCTGTCGAAGGAATCTCAGGAGGCTCTTAGTCTGATGGATGAACCGACGCAGAACTTCCTGATGTCTGTCGCCAACGGAATGACCGCCATCAACGATGAGAACTCTGCCCGTGCTTTGGTGCAGGCATTGGATAACCTCGGCGGTGGTTACATCAAGATTGAAATCACAGCTGAAGAGCTGGGTAATTGCATCAGCCGCCCGATGACCATCGACGAAGCCACCGGTATGCTCCAGATGTACATTAATCGCAAGTGCGCTGGTAAGGATAGAAACAAAGTCCGTATCGTATTGAAGTAAAGACTATGGCTGATACACTATTTAATTTTGAAGAAGAGCAGGTTGTCAATGATGGCCCTGTGACTTGTCTTGGTATTCAGTTCGAGAGTGATGCAAAGCGCCGGGAGTTTTTCCGCGAGGAACTTCGCAAGAAACTGCCAGAGTTGCGGCTTGTCGAAGGATTTCCTCAAGGAACTGACGATGATATTATTGCGTTGTCTGATCCTCCGTACTATACGGCATGTCCAAATCCTTGGGTAAAAGATTTTGTTAGGGAGTGGCAACAGAACCGAGCAAATTCAGAACAAATAGGTAGGGTGACCGAGCCATATGGTCTTAGTGTGAACGAGAAGAAGAATAGTGCTATATACAATGCGCATTCTTATCACACAAAAGTACCGCCGGAAGTAATTATGAATTACTACCTCTATTACACGAAACCGGGCGATGTTGTTTTAGATGGTTTCGCTGGGACAGGAATGGCTGGGGTTGCCATTAATAACTGTGCCCGTCCAAGTGGTGAGCAATTACGTCATTTTAACGATAAGTGGCAGGCTAACTTTGGTAAGAGGCCAGAATGGGGAGAAAGATATTGCGTATTAGGAGATTTATCTCCAATCACAAGCTACATTGCCTACAATTATTGCAATGCCATTGACGTAGACCGTTTTAGAAAAGCTGCTTTCACCATTTTTAACAGACTCGAGTCAGAGTATGGTTACTTATACAAACTTAAGACTCCGTATGGCAGAAGCGCGGAAATAAATTACCTTGTATGGAGTGAGTGCCAAGTATGTCCCAACTGTAATGAGGAGTTTGTTTATTGGGATGCGGCCATAGATATATCCAGGGACCAACAGCTTGACGAGTACAGATGTCCTCATTGTGGAGCTTCTATTAACAAGAGCCACTCTATTAAGGCAATGCACACCGAATACGATAGCGTGCTTAAAGAGACTACGACGGTATGCAAGTTCGTTCCTGTCTTCGTCAACTATACGGAGAATGGACACCGATATGAGAAAGTTTTAGATGAACAAACAAGAAAAGAACTATCATACTTTTCTTTACCAGAAGATATAACTGTTCCCGTTGCAAAATTAGAAGCTGGAGACAAAACGACCGACCCTTTTAGGCTGGGCATTTATTATCTCCATCAGTTCTATACAAAGAAGAATCTGGCTATCCTGGCCCGTTTTAAAGAACTAATAGAACAATACAACTGTGATGAACGGCTCAAAGCGTTTTTAAGAATCTGGTTCACATCTTGTCAGAGTAGGCTTCATATGATGAACAGATATGCAGCTAAACATCATCGACACGTAGGGCCACTTGCAAATACTTTCTATGTCAGCGCCACGCCAACTGAGATTTCGCCGTTTTACTTCATCAAAAGCAAAATAGAAGATAACAGTCTCGATATAGACAGCGAGCATAATGTAATTAACCAAATTGTATCTGCTACAAACTCTGGGCTTGAAGATAATTCCATAGATTACATCTTTACAGATCCCCCTTTCGGTTCGAATATTATGTATTCGGAACTTAATTTCATTTGGGAGTCATGGCTTGGGATTAGAACAAACAATAAGGAGGAGGCGATTGCAAACAAGACGCAAGGAAAGACATTGTTTGACTATCAGGATATAATGACGAGATGTTTCAAAGAATATTATCGCGTCCTAAAGCCTGGTCGCTGGATTACTATCGAGTTTAGCAATACATCCGCAGCTGTTTGGAATTCTATTCAATTGGCTCTCCAGAATGCTGGATTTGTTGTCACATATGTGTCGGACTTAAATAAAGGCAGAGCTGGCTTACACGGTATTCTTGGAGTGGTGGCAGTCAATCAGGATCTTGCGATTTCATGCTATAAACCAAGCGAAGAACTATCGCGAAAGTTTACCGAATTAACAAATCGTGCCGCAAACATCTGGGACTTTGTCGATGAACTTCTTCGCCATCTCCCCGTGCATATTCAAAAAGATAATGCAACGACAGCAATCATCGAAAGATCTCCGAAGATTCTCTACGATAGACTTATTGCTTTTTATGTTCAGCATGGTTATGCTGTTCCCGTGAATGCCCTTGATTTTCAGAAAGGTCTTAGAGAAAGATTTGTTGAGCGAGATGGAATGTTTTTCACAGCAGAGCAAGCTATTGAATATGAGGAGAAAAAGAAGGAAACTGCAGCATTCGAATCCCTCGCTTTAATGGTGGGAAGCGAACTTGAAGGAATAGAATGGCTTAAACGATTGTTGACGGACGGTCCTAAAACGTATCAGGATATACAACCGGATTGGATGCAAAACCTTGTAAATCCCAAGAAGGGGGATCGGCTCCCTGAACTCATGCAGATTCTGGAGGAAAATTTCTTAAAGGATGAGCAAGAACGGTGGTATGTACCTGACATTAACAATCAGTCACAATTGGAAGAGATAAAGACGAAACGTCTTTTGCGAGAGTTCAACGCATATGTTGGTTTAAGTCGCATAAAAGATGCTCGTCTTGAGGCTCTTAGGGCTGGATTCAAGGAGTGCTACAAAAATAAGGACTTCGCCACAATTGTTGCAGTCGGAGATAAATTACCTGAAGAACTCCTCACGACTGACGAGGTGCTGCTCCGGTTCTACGATATAGCATCATCACGAGTATAAGGTATGCCTTCTAAATTCGCACAAGCCATCTTCGATAAGCTTTTCGTCCCGGACGGAAAGCGCTTCGTCGTGGCATTCAACCGCGAAAAGTTACTGTTCACCCAGGAGGTGTGTGCGAAACTGGAAGGAACGTTTGCCGTGCAGATTCACTATGGCGATGCTCTGGACCTTAGATTCGTCCGGGAACATTACATCGGCGAAGGCCAGGACGGCTACGTGCTATTCATCATGAACCGCGAGTTCGAATTGATGGAGGATATTGCCGCGGATGCGGATTTCGTGAACTTCCAATTCCGGTCCTTCTTCCCTCATTACCCTTGGGACGTGGTGAAGACGCTGAGTTTCAAGCAGCAGGAATGGCTGTATGAGCAGAAGCAGTATGTGGACCTGGATACACTTCAGACGGAGAATCTGCTGCGCGATGGTGCGAGCGAGATTGGCCGTAAAGAAGAAGCGTTCCAAGACCTTCAGCGAGAGTGGGCCTCCATCTGTATGGAGATTGATTTCAACAGGCCTACGGAGTGGATGCAGAATGCGTCAGAGATTCTACTGTCGGCCATTGAGATGGACAGGCTGGCGGATATGCAGCGTGAGATTGCGGCGGTGAACGAAGATTTCCTGGAATTCCTGCAGGAGAGTTATGTGAACATCGTATCGTCCACCTGCGGGACCAAATATCCACGCATTGTGACGCAGGTGCTGCCATTCATCAGCAAGCAGCCGGATGAGAAGGCGGCGCTGGTGGTGATTGATGGTATGAACTACTGGCAGGCGTTGCTGCTCACCCGTAGCCTGGAGGAGCATCTGAATGTCCGGGCGAAGTATGATTGCATCTATGCCTGGCTGCCGAGTGTGACCGAGTTGTCGAGGCAGGCTATCTTCCGTGGCGACATCCCTGTGGTGGAGTACGACCAGTCTCCTTCGAGCGAGGCAAAGCTGTGGAAGGAGTTCTGGAGCGAGAAAGGTGTGCCGGCATTCCAGCAGTATTACCAGCATTCGGGCAGTATCGCCGAGGAGATGTCCGTGAACCGGCTCGGGTACGTCGTGGTGGACCTGGATGAGAAGATGCACGCATCTGACAACTTCATGTATCTGTATGATGCTACGAAGAGGTGGGTGGCCGAGGAAGAAATCGTCGGGAATATCCGTCATCTGATTGACGGCGGGTACAAGGTGTATATCACGACGGACCACGGTAATATCGAGGCTTCTGCCTACAGGAAACTTGATAGCCGGGACAAACTGGGAGCGAATCTAAGCCTGCGGCACATCACGCTTCCTGCGGAGGCCGATAAAGCCATTTTCGAGGCCCAATACGAGGGCCATCTGGTGCAGGTGGACTCGGCATCCAAAACTTACTACGCGAAGGATAAAGAGGCGTTTACGAGCAAGGAGCGGTGTGTGACCCACGGAGGTGCGCATTGGCTTGAAGTGTTGATTCCGTTTATCACTATAGAGAAGTAGATGGCAGAGAACGAGAAATCCTTAGGACTACATCAGCGGATTCCGATGGACATCCTGCTGGAGGCGCTGCGGGCGGAGCTGAATGAAGAGCAGGACCTGGAGCGGCTGAGTCAGTTGGTCAATACGGAATATGCCGGCGAGAACCGCCAGAAGAAAGGTTTCCGTCAGGTGAAGACCACCTTGGCTGGGAATCCACTCGTTTCCTATGCGAAGGAGCGTAAGGATGAGGTGTTGGCAGCGCTGAAGTCGGAGCCAGATAGGAATCTTATCCTGTCGGCTGTGATGGTGGCCAGGTATCCGGTGTGCTATGATACTTATTGCCTGATGGCAAAACAATTCCGGCTTCAGGACGAGATTAGCCGAGATCTGATTATCCGGATGCTCGGGACGAAGTACGGGGCCAACAAGAGCGTGCAGAATGTTCAGATTAACGTGACTGCGCAGATGCTGGAGTGCGAACTGATTAAGCGGGATAAGATGGGCGTTTATACCTATGCTGAGCCGCAGAAGCCTATACATCCAATCACTTTGAAGATGTGGCAGGAAAGTTACTTCGTGAATGAGCCGCTGGCAAATAGGGAGGATACGGACAGCGTGTTGTTCGAACCGTTCTTCCGGTATATCAAGTTTGAATAGAATACAGCCCCGGTTCATCGCCGGGGCTGCTTGTTTCTACTTCGGAATCCTTGTCACGGAAACGAATTCCAGGTCAAGGTCCCGGATGAGGGCATCGACTTCCGGCCAGTACTCGGGTGAGATGTATTGCATCACCTCTTGCATTACCGGATTGTCGGCATAGAGTTCCGCTGGGGGAGGCTCCGGTGCCTGTGGTGCGACGGTGCTCTTGCGCTCGAGAATCCAGCGGATGAGGACATCGGCGATGTCGGCACCGTTTGCCAGTTCCTCTGGCGTGGCATACTTCTCCAGGATGTTTGAAATCTGGATGTTGAGGTAGGGGCGTTCATTGATCTTCTCTATCCATTTCTCCCGGGCATCGGAGTCCGGGAATGCCAGGATGGTGCGGCCATAGAGGACCTCCACCTTGTCGCCAAGCTGTCCTTTGCCGCCGACTGCCACCCATACGCATTTGGGCATCAGTGCAGCGCAGATGAGAGCCGTCTTCTCTGCCTCGACCAGGCACACAGGCTTGTCGGGATACTTCTTGAGCAAATGCTCGCCGAACAAGCACTGAGTGAGTTCCCACTCCTGGGGGAGCACCCCCTGCTTCTTGAGCAGGGAGTGTACCCAGGTGATTCGATTCGGCATAGCCTCGTCCTTGATACGGTTGCCAGGATCGCTGGTATTGATCAGATTGAGGCCAAACGGGAAACGATCGGCGGCAAGGAGGTTGCCACAAAAAGGCCCAAATATGAGCTTATAACAAGCCATGCAGGGCGCCGATCTTTCGCC
>Ga0209408_1002533_pt1 | contig 10185 bp, 10 predicted proteins | sample AD_UKC107_MetaG_FD_184422 | JGI IMG/M metagenome (GOLD analysis project Ga0209408, IMG submission 184422) | Active sludge microbial communities of municipal wastewater-treating anaerobic digesters from Hong Kong - AD_UKC107_MetaG (SPAdes)... | ecosystem: Engineered > Bioreactor > Anaerobic >... | reverse complement strand
GTTGTCTGCGTGTTTTCCTCCATTAATAATGTTCATCATTGGGATGGGCATAGTGTTGGCCTGAACTCCTCCTAAATACCTGTATAGTGGAATATTTAGAAGTTTCGATGCTGCTCTTGCTGTAGCCAAAGAAACTGCCAATATGGCGTTTGCTCCAAGCTTTTCTTTGTTTTCTGTTCCATCTAAATCAAGCAAGATAGAGTCAATAACATGCTGTTGAAGCACGCTGTATCCAATAAGTTCAGGTTCAATAACATTGGTGATATTGTCGATTGCGGTTTTAACACCTTTACCGTGAAATCGCTTTGAATTAGTGTCGCGGAGCTCAAGAGCTTCTCTTTTGCCCGTTGATGCCCCAGAGGGAACAGCAGCACTTGCTTCTATACCAGAGGATAAAGTAATCACTGCCTCGACTGTGGGAAATCCTCGAGAGTCGATGATTTCTCTTCCTTTGATTTCTTCGATCAAATCCATATCATACTCCTTATTTGTTCAAAATCTGATTGAAAAGTATAATAAAGTATACATCGTTTGTAACCGAGGAGAAACATATGAATCAATCTTGCAAAAAAAGAATAGTGAGTGGTGCACGTACAACCGGTAGATTACACATAGGAAACTACTTAGGTTCGTTAAAAAACTGGGTTCAGATTCAAAATGAAAACACCTATGATTGCTTTTGGTTTTTAGCTAACTATCATGCACTTACCACAGATTATGCAAATCCTCAGAATGCGGGAGATCAATTGTTTGAACTGTATGCGGATCTTCTTGCGATTGGTTTGGATCCCAATCGATCCACTATTTTTATCCAATCTGACGTTCCTGGACATGCAGAACTATTCCTTATTTTCTCCATGATTACCCCCATTGGGTGGGTTGAAAGAAATCCAACCGTTAAGGAAATGATACGAGATTACGACTTAAAGACGAATGTCACTCATGGACTACTTGGGTATCCGATTTTACAAGCTGCGGATATTGCTCTGTATAAAGGGCATTTTGTACCTGTGGGCAAAGACCAGCTTCCACACCTGGAACTATCTCGTGAGATTGTGAGACGTTTCAATAATCTATATGGAGACTTTTTCCCAGAACCTCAGGAAAAATTAACTGAAGTACCATTATTAAAAGGACTTGATGGTAAAAAGATGAGTAAATCTCTCCACAATACTATATTTTTAACAGCTACTGAAAAAGAAATAGAAACTGCTGTTAAATCCGCTGTAACAGATCCTGGTAGAGTATATCGAACGGATCCGGGGAATCCAGAAATATGCAATGTTTTTTCCTATTATCAAATATTGGATTCCTCATCAGTAGAAGAAATACGAGAAAATTGCAAAAGTGCTACCATAGGTTGTGCACAATGTAAGAAGCGTATGATGAAAGTATTAAATGACTTTATAGCACCAATTCGAGACAAAAAAAATGATTTAATGAATACTCCGGAAGGGAAATCCACCATCCAGTATTCAATCCACAATGGTAAAGAAAGGGCACAAATGGTTGCAAAACAAACAATTCAAGAAATTAAAGAATTATTCCACTTCGAGGTGAAACATGTCTAAGCTGCGAGTTCGATTCCCCCCTTCCCCTACTGGCAATTTGCATGTTGGAAATGCAAGAACTGCTTTGTTTAACTATTTGTTTTGTCGACATCATGACGGTACTTTTGTTTTTCGCATCGAAGATACTGATAGGGAAAGATCCAGAGATGAGTTTATTCAAAATGAAATTGAAGCCATGAAGTGGATGGGCATCGACTGGGATGAAGGGATTTTAATTGGTGGAGAACATGGACCCTATAAGCAAAGTGAACGCATGGAACTGTATCAAACACATATACAAAAACTACTCGAAACCAACCATGCCTATATCTGTTTTTGTTCTTCTGAACAAATAGAGGAGGATCGAGAAGAAGCAAGAAAGAACAATATGCCACCACGATACAGCGGACGTTGTAGGAGTTTAACAAAAGATCAGGTAGAAGATCGAATTGCAAAGGGAGATCCGTATGTTATTCGATTTAAACTTCCTGAGAAAGAAAATGTAGAAGTTGTTGATCTAATCCGTGGTACAAAAACGTTTCCTGTATCTTCCCTGGATGATTTTATTATTGCTCGATCTGATGGTATGCCAACCTATAATTTAGCCGTAACAGTTGATGATGCTACCATGGAAATCACCCACATTGTTCGAGGAGAAGACCACTTTTTTGGTAATACACCCAGACAAGTTTTGTTGTACGAAGCTCTTGGTTATCCAATTCCTATTTTTGCTCATATGCCCATGATCCTTGGTGATGATAAAACAAAGCTAAGTAAACGTCATGGTGCTTTTGCTATCACAGAATATGGCAATATGGGCTTTCTACCCGAAGCATTTGTGAATTATATGGCTTTTTTAGGTTGGTCACCAAAAACTGAAGAAGAATTCTTTACTATGGAAGAATTGATACAGAGATTTGAAATAAAAAATGTAAACACAAGTCCCGCTATCTTCGATTATGAAAAGTTGAAATGGTACAACGCTCATTATTTACGTCAGAAATCGAATGAAGAATTATTCCATATGGTGGAACCTGACCTTAAGGAAAAGGGTTTTTTAACTGATGAAAAAAACAAAGAGTTTTATCTGCAGGCATTTCAGCACATGAAAGACTATTTGGTTTTAACAACGGATATCATTACAAATCTAGAAACCATTTCTAGCTACGAGGGGATTCAATCAGATCGATTACCAGAAATACAGACTCCAGAGACTCAAAGTTTGCTTCCCGCTCTAATTGAGCAGTTTTCAAATACACCGGAATGGACTCCCGATTCTGTTTTAAATGCTATTCGGCAAGCAGGTAAAGATGCTAAAGTAAAAGGTAAACACTTATGGATGCCACTACGAATCATGATGACTAATGAAGATCAAGGTCCTGAGATATATTTGGTCATTTATCTTATGGGTAAAAAGAAAGTTCTTGGTATTTTACAAGAGCTTCAAACAAAAATCTGAAAGGAGAATTCATTGAACTCAATCTATTTTCATGACACAATGCAAGGCAAAAAAGTTGAATTTGAACCAAGAATTCCTGGTGAAATGAGTATGTATGTTTGTGGACTTACCACCAGCAATGATTCTCATATTGGTCACGCCAGAACTGCCATTGTTTTTGATGTGATTCGACGAATTTTCCGAAAAAATGGATACAAAGTAAAATATATCAGTAATTTCACCGATATTGACGATAAAATCATCCAGAAAGCACAGGAAGAGAACACTACAGCACAAGAGATTGCCGAAAGATATATGCACCGCTATATTGATGTTATTCAAAAGATGCATATATCAGAACCTGACATGTATCCGAAAGTAACGGATCACATCCCCCAGATCATTGAAGCAGTTGAAAAACTGATTGAAAACGGATTTGCCTACGAATCGTCGGGAGATGTGTATTTTCGAGTTCGAAAAAGTGAAGAATATGGAAAATTATCCAAGAAGAAACTTGATGAGTTGATATCCGGTGCTCGTATTCTTCCCGGAGAAAAGAAAGAAGATCCTTTGGACTTCGCCCTTTGGAAAGAAGCAAAACCAGGAGAACCATTTTGGGAAAGTCCTTGGGGAAATGGACGTCCCGGGTGGCATATTGAATGTTCCGTCATGGCACTCAAGTATCTGGGTAACCATTTTGATATACATGGTGGGGGACAAGATTTAATTTTTCCACATCATGAAAACGAAATTGCACAAGCCGAAGGTATAACCTGTGCAAAACCATTTTGCCACTACTGGATTCATACTGGGTGGGTCACACTTGATAAAGTAAAAATGTCCAAATCAGTAGGAAATGTCTTTCGTATTAAGGATGCATTAAAGCATTATCATCCCAATGTTTTGCGGTATTTTTTCTTAGCAACGCTCTATTCTTCTCCCCTTGAGTTCAACGTTGAGGCAATAGAAAGAGCAGGGAAAAATGTTGAAAAAATAGCAACTTCTATTCGGAGATTTCAAGATGTAAAACTCCAAGATTCTTCTGTAATCCCACCATATGAACTACAACTCTTGGAATTTTTTTCTCGTGCACAGGACGAATATCATTCTCACCTGCGAGACAACTTTAATACTCCTGCAGCTTTTGGAACTATACACGTGGCTTTACGAGAACTAAATCGTGTTTTAGATGAAATTGAATCTTTGACAAGTACTACCATGAAACAGATTGAATCCTATTTGCAGGACTTCTTTGAAACTCTTGGATTTGTTGATATCCAAAATACTACTTTTGTATTGGATACTTCTGATATTACCAATGCAATCCGGGATGTAGTTATTTCATTTGATATTGATCTACCAGATGAAAATATATCTTTGGATGATTTGGTCAATCTATTGATTCAAAAAAGAACAGAGGCTAGAAAAAACAAAGATTTCTCTCTTTCGGATGAAATCCGAGACCAATTACAAAAACATCAGATTGTGTTAGAAGATTCTCAGGGAAAAACCACGTATAGATTGGAAAAACAATGATTATAAGCGGTAAGCATGAAATCGAAGAAGCTATACAGAACGAAAAACCTATCCTGAAAGTTATTATTCCGAAGAATTACCATCTTCCAAGTCGATTATTTCTATTGTTTCGAGACCAGAGAATACCCATCATTCAGTTAGAAAAAAGCGTATTTCAAAAAAAATATCCCGATATGGATTCGGTCGTTGCTCTATGTGATGATGTTACTCTATCGACACTCGAAGACGCTACCAATATTCCTCTTGGAGAATATGGAAGAATTCTTCTGATGGAAGAAATTGAAGATCCTCAAAATGCCGGCGCTATGTTTCGAAGTGCTGCATGCTTTGGGTTCCATTCTGTTGTTATTACAAAACACCACTCTACTCTTCTCGGAAAAGGTGCCATGAGTGCTTCTTCGGGGGGAATTTTTCAATGCAAAATTTGCCGAGTAAACAATATGGGAAGCACCATTGAATATTTAAAAAATCATGGTTTTTGGATTGTAGGAACAGATATTCGAGGAGAAGAGAATCCCCGCCTTATTAATTACAAATCACACATTGCCGTTGTGATGGGAAATGAGAATAGTGGTCTTAAAAAGAAAACGTTAGAAAAGTGCGATCATCTTGTTCGTATACCAATTTCAGAAAAAACAAATTCTCTAAATGTTTCGGTTGCATTTGGTATTATTGGGTACGAAATTTTTACCCAAGAAAAGTAGTGAAACCAGTTGACACCAGTGGAAATTCTCATAAAATATCTCTCCGGTGTGCCGACGTAGCTCAGCTGGTAGAGCAACTGATTTGTAATCAGTAGGTCATCCGTTCGATCCGGATCGTCGGCTTTGAATTGCAACTTGAAAATTTCAAATTGTACGTATAATAGAAAAGCAGTTAAATGGACAGGTACCCAAGTGGTCAACGGGAGCAGACTGTAAATCTGTTGACAGTGTCTTCGGAGGTTCGAATCCTTCCCTGTCCACCATTTCTGCGGGAATAGCTCAGTGGTAGAGCCCTTGCCTTCCAAGCAAGTTGTCGCGAGTTCGACTCTCGTTTCCCGCTTTTTTTTGAATTTATGCCCATGTAGCTCAGTAGGTAGAGCGCATCCTTGGTAAGGATGAGGTCGACAGTTCAAATCTGTCCGTGGGCTTATAACGAAGAAAGATAATGTTTGAAATTAAAGTTTTAGGAACCATTCCCATAGGAGGAACAAATGGCTAAAGAAAAATTTGAACGAACAAAACCGCATGTCAATGTTGGAACCATTGGACATATTGACCATGGTAAAACGACATTGACCGCTGCCATTACCAAAGTTCTTGCAACCGAAGGCAATACGGTTGCCAAAAAGTACGATGAAATTGACAATGCCCCCGAAGAAAAAGCTCGTGGAGTTACCATCAATGTTCACCATACCGAGTATGAAACCACCAATCGTCACTATGCCCACATCGATTGTCCCGGACACGCCGACTATATCAAAAACATGATTACCGGTGCTGCCCAAATGGACGGTGCCATCCTCGTCGTATCCGCCGCCGATGGTCCCATGCCCCAAACCCGTGAACACTTGCTCTTGGCTCGCCAAGTCAACGTTCCTCGTTTGGTCATTTTCCTCAACAAAGTTGACCAAGTCGACGACCCCGAACTCATTGAATTGGTTGAAGAAGAAGTCCGTGATCTTCTCTCCACCTATGAATTCCCCGGCGACGAAGTCCCCGTCATTCCTGGTTCTGCTCTCAAAGCCTTGGAAGACGATGATACATCCCGAGAAGGAAAATGGTCCGGTGCCATTTGGAAACTGATGGATGCCGTGGATGAATACATTCCCCTTCCCGAACGACCCATTGACAAACCCTTCCTCATGCCTATTGAAGACGTTTTCTCCATTACCGGACGAGGCACGGTTGTTACCGGCCGTATTGAACGTGGACAGATTCGTACAGGCGAAGAAATGGAAATCCTTGGTTTGTCTGCTGAGCGCAAGAAAACCGTCGTCACCGGCGTTGAAATGTTCCGTAAAATCCTCGATTATGGGGAAGCTGGCGATAACGTAGGACTTCTCCTTCGTGGTGTGGACAAAAACGAAGTCTCTCGTGGACAAGTTATCAACAAACCTGGTACCATTCATCCCCACACCAAATTCCAAGCCAAAGTCTATATTCTGTCCAAAGAAGAAGGCGGACGTCACAAAGCATTTGTAAGTGGATATCGTCCTCAATTCTTTCTCCGTACCACTGACGTAACCGGTGCCATTTCTCTTCCAGAAGGTGTTGAAATGGCCATGCCCGGTGACCACATTGAAATGACAGTCGAACTCATTTACCCTGTCGCCATTGATGAAGGACTCCGCTTCGCTATTCGTGAAGGTGGTCGTACTGTTGGTGCAGGAGTTGTGACCAAGATTTTCGAATAGACAACTCTAAAGAAAGAATAGGTGTAGTTTCAAATGGCAAAGAAAAGCAAACAAAATAGAGATAAAATTACCTTAGAATGTACCGTGTGTAGACATAGAAATTACACGACTTCTAAAAATAAAAAGAATACAACCGACCGCATTGTATTGAGTAAGTATTGTCCCTTTGATCGAAAACATACAGAACACAGGGAGGTAAGATAGGCGCGTAGTTCAACTGGTAGAGCATCGGTCTCCAAAACCGAGTGTTGGGGGTTCGAGTCCTCCCGCGCCTGCTTTTTTATGAAAAAACATACAAACAAATTCATTCAGTTTTTTATTGACGTCTGGTACGAGATGGTTCATAAAACTACATGGCCAACTTTTAGCAGATTGTGGCAAACAACATTCATCGTATTGTTGTTTGTTGTTGTATGGTCTGCTTTCCTAGGACTTGTTGATACTGGTTTTGCCAAGGCCATGGAAGCATTTATGACCTTCGTAACTGGAGCATAGTATGGCAATTGTCCAGGAAGACCATCAAGCACAGTGGTATTTGATTAGTACTTATTCCGGTAAGGAGAAACATGTTAAAACATGTTTGCTGGAAAGAATCCGATCTTTTGCATTAGAAGGCAAAATTATTGATATCGAAATTCCAGTAGATTTCCAAAGAAAACCCGGTAAAAAAGACCCTGTAGAAGAAAAAGTTTATCCTGGATATGTCCTTGTAAAAATGTTTTTAGATGATCAAACATGGTACGCTGTACGAAGAACGCCAAATGTTCTTGGGTTTGTCGGTCCTGAAGGAAAACCAACTCCATTGACAAAAAAAGAAGTCGAAATTATGTTAAACCGTATTACCGAAGAAGAAGCAAGAGCTCGGTTGAACTTTAGTGTCAATGACCATATCCGCATTAACAACGGACCTTTCCAAGATTTAACAGGTGTTGTAGAAGAAATTGATGAAGAAACCGAAAAAGCAAAAGTTCTACTCACAATGTTTGGACGTCAAATGGCAGTTGAAATTGATTTTCCTTTTATTGAAAAAATATAACATCGCAGAAGGAGTTATTTCTGATGGCAAAAAAAGTTACTGGATATATTAAGCTACAAATCCCTGCTGGTGGTGCCACTCCAGCTCCTCCCGTAGGACCAGCCCTAGGACAAAAGGGTGTCAATATTATGCAGTTTGTAAAAGAGTTTAATGATAAAACTGCAGACAAAAAAGGCCTTGTGATTCCTGTAGTCATAACGGTTTATGCTGACCGTACTTTTAGTTTTATTCTGAAAACGCCCCCAGTTGCTGCGTTAATCAAGAAAGAACTAAAATTAGAAACAGCATCCGGTGTACCCAATCGGAAAAAAGTGGGAAGGCTCAATGCTAGTCAGGTAAAAAAGATCGCTGAGATTAAAATGCAAGATTTAAATACGATCAGCGTTGAATCTGCTATGCAAATGGTAGCCGGCACTGCAAAATCGATGGGCGTTGACGTCGAAATTTAAATTGCAGTAGCATAGAGGAACTATTATGCCCGGAAAAAAGTACAAAAATGTTATAAAAGAGCTTGATCTTGTCGGAAAAGAATACTTGATTGATGAAGCTCTTGATTTAGTCCCAAAATTAAAAACCGCCAAGTTTAACGAAACCGTTGAACTTCATTTTTCTCTTGGTGTAGACCCAAAAAAATCCGAACAGAATATTCGAGGTATGGTTAGTCTACCCGCTGGAACTGGAAAAGAAGTTCGAGTCATGGTGTTTGCAAAAGGTGACATGATCCAAGTAGCTAAAGATGCTGGTGCAGACTATATTGGCGATGAAGAAAATGTAGCCAAAATTAAAACTGGTTGGTTTGATTTTGATGTTTGTATTGCCACTCCTGATATGATGGGAGTTGTCGGTCAGCTAGGACGACTTTTGGGTCCTCGTGGTTTAATGCCAAACCCAAAACTTGGTACTGTTACGAACGACATCGACAAAACAATCAAAGAAATGAAATCTGGACGCGTTGAGTATCGCGTTGATAAATTTGCCAACGTCCATGTACCTGTAGGTAAGGCTGATTTTACAAAAGATGATTTAAGAAAGAATATTTATGCTTTGACGAATGCTATCGTAAAAGCCAGACCTTCTTCAGCTAAAGGTCAATATATGAAGAGCTGTTATATTGCTCTTACGATGAGCCCATCTCTTAAATTGAATGTTACGAATTTAGTAAGGAGCGCTGCTGGTACTTAGGCAATAGCTCTTTCATTCTTCCCAAAGACTGCGGGAACCTTCGGGTTTAAAACTTCTCTCGCATAGGGCAGGTAATAAAATTGTCGTCAATTTATGCCTTCCCGCTTTGGGAAGGCATTTTTTATAAGAAAGGAGGAAGTATGATTACAAGAAAGAAAAAAGAAGAGATTTTTGAAAAGATGACCCAAGTTTGGAATGATGCTCAAAGTCTTGTTTTTTACAACTACGAATCCATGAATGATGAAAGTTTGACTGAATTTCGTAAAATAGTGAACAATGCAAACTGTTCTGCATTCGTAACAAAAAACACTCTGTATCGAAAAACTGCAGCAAATGCCGGTATTGAGTTTGACACTGATCTGGAAAAAGTTATTTTCAGCGGCATGACTGGTGCTGTTTACTCCCAAGAAGATCCTTTAATGGCCCCCAAGATTTTAAAGGATTACACCAAAGGCAAAAAAACTCCTACTATCAAAGGAGGGTTTTTTGAAGGTAAACTTCTTTCAAAAGAAGATGTCGTAAGATTAGCTTCTGTACCACCAAGAGAAGTACTTCTTGGCCAGGTAGCATTTTGTATGAATGGTCCAATGAGAAATATGGCAATTGTGCTTAACAACACCATCACTAAATTGTGTTGGGCATTGAATGCTGTTAAAGATCAAAAACAATCTGAATCATAGGAGGATATGATGAGTAAAGATGAAATTTTACAAGCTATTGAAGAGATGAAAGTTTTAGAATTAGTTGAGTTGGTAGCTGCTATTGAAGAACGCTTTGGTGTTTCTGCAGCTATGCCTGTAGCCGCTGTTGCAGCAGCTCCATCTGGCGACGGTGCTGGTGGAGATAGTGGAGCAGAACAAACCGAGTTTGATGTAATTATTTCCGATGCTGGTTCTCAAAAGATCCAAGTAATCAAAGTCGTACGTGAAATCACTGGACTTGGATTAAAAGAAGCCAAAGCATTAGTTGATAGTGCACCAAAAGCTGTTAAAGAAAAGATTTCTGAAAAAGAAGCCAATGATCTGAAAGATAAATTAGCTGCTGT
>Ga0209408_1002532_pt1 | contig 10187 bp, 8 predicted proteins | sample AD_UKC107_MetaG_FD_184422 | JGI IMG/M metagenome (GOLD analysis project Ga0209408, IMG submission 184422) | Active sludge microbial communities of municipal wastewater-treating anaerobic digesters from Hong Kong - AD_UKC107_MetaG (SPAdes)... | ecosystem: Engineered > Bioreactor > Anaerobic >... | reverse complement strand
CCATCCAATTCGATATACTTACTTTTTGCTACATTCACTTTCATCTCTGAATAATCAGGGATTACTATTGACTGAGAGATTACAGGTAAATCGGGAGCCCCTTTAACCTGTGTACGAGAACAATTAGGAATTTGCAGATAATTTGCATTTCCTTTTCCTGTTGTTAGTTGCTTAAGTGCATAAGCATTAAATTCGAATTCAAGGCTAATATAGCTTTCGTCAGAATTTAATTGTTTCACTTTCGTTTCGATTGATGATTTTGAATCATCCAACATCTTCCAGTTTTGACCTATTGCTATTGATGCGAAAAGCATTAAGCTTAGGGCAAAACCCATACTGAGTAAAATTTTCTTCATTTAGTTAATGATTTAGGGTTATAAAATCGACACAATGTATAAAAAGAATAAAAAATATTTTTTGAATGTAGATAAACAACAAAAACCAAATGACAAAAAACAGGTATCAACGAAGATGGTATTTTTTTTACTTAAAAGTAAAATGTATGTTAATTTATCATCAAATTCGATAAGCCCGAATTCCATTGCCTTAGGAAATGTTTAAAGCAATTACAGAATGAATTGAAAAATAAACCTCTTGCTAAAAGACAATGGAATACAATATGTAAATATTAAATTCGTGTGCTTAATTCTTAGCAAGAGGTCAACCTATTTAGCATGAGTTCGATATAATCGATAATTTATTATTACTAATTACCAATACTTACAATTTCTATTTAATTGGAAAAATGGATAGTTGGAAGAATGAAAGAAGAAGTTCGGGAAATTCTATTTATTCCATTGTTCCAATATTCCATATCCTTATTTTTTAGTTACTTAACAATTGAAAAATAAAATGATAATCTGTTTTTATTTCAAACTGACGTTATTTAATAAAGCAATATAAATAATAAATATACTTTATCTATAAAAGATTAGATAACCCGAATAATATAACTCCGAAAATTACCAGAATATAAATACCTATTAAAACAATAGTAAATATACCAACAAATTTATAATGCGATTTCAGATTGGTAAAAGCTACAGACAAATCATTTTGGCTTATTTTTTCGATAGCATTTTTCATATGCGTCGAGAATTTTAACAGGTACAAAACCGGGAAAAAATACAGTAATGCAATTACTAAATATAACAACGAAATACCTCCCAGAAAAGAAGCTTCTCGCATACCTCCAAAGGTTCCTCCCATAATACCTATCATACCCATAGCCAATGCCCCTAATACCATAAAACCAATAGCAATAAACCCTAAAACAGTAAAGAACATTGTCCATTTGCGGATTTCGGTTAAATCAATCAAATTGTTTTTTGTTAACATCAGTTCTGTTTTCTCTGATATTTCGTTTTGTGTAATTTCTGTGTTTTCCATTTTTAAAATATTATCGATTTATGATTTTAAACTATGAAAATAATACTTTTTCGTAATACGTTGATGTTCCGGTTTCCAAAATTTCCAAAATAATTTTTTCGGTTACCGGACCAATACCTTTTAAACTGGTTAATACATTGCGGTACTCAGAAACAGGTTTATCCAATTGCGAAATAGAATAAGCTCCATAGCCATATGGAGTTTTTTCCCCTTTTTGTTTTAAGATATAATCCATCTGTTCCAAAATAACCGTTACCACATCATTTTGATTTATAAACCGGCTGAATAACCTGGCAGGGATACGAACCGGTATTTTATATTTACCGGCTAGTTTAAAAAACCGGGCATTTAATTCGTTGTAATATGCATAATTTGCCCCACCCCACTTATCGCCCTGATATATTTCTTTGTATTTATTAATCAGTGTCGGATTAAAATCTTGTAAAACACTATAGAAATGTTCCTGCTGACGCCCTTCTTTAAGTGTCATGCCGCCAAAAATGACAAAATCGACACCCGCATCTTTAAATTTTTGCAATGAATTCTCTATTTGTTCTTCGGTATCAGTAACAAAAGGGATTACAGGCATTAAAAATACACCTACCGGAAAACCTTCTTGTTTAAGGAAACGGATTGTTTCTAAACGCTCTGATGCCAAAGGAACTCCCGGCTCAAATACTTTGCAAATACTATCATCGACACCAGAAAAACTAAAACTTATAATTGCCTGTGATTTTTCTTTAATCTCTTTTAAAATATCGATATCACGTTTTACAAAAACCGATTTTGTTAAAATATGAACCGGGAAATCGTACTCTTTTATAATTTCCAAAACTTTGCGCGATAACTGGTACTTTTGGTCAACAGCACAATAACTATCCCCTACGCCACCGCCAATCATCATAAAACCTTTTTTCAGAGGTGATTTTTTTTGGGCAGGATTCAATTCTTTTTGCAACAATTCAGGCGCATTAATTTTAACTTCAATATCCTTTGCAAATTCACCCTCAACGTAATATCCTTCTGCCCTTCCATCGCAATAAGCACAGTTATGCAAGCACCCACGGTAAAGGTTCATGCCATAACGTGCTACAAACCACGAATCCACTTTTTTATGTTTTCGTAATATCGATTTTGCTTCAACCTCTTTTATCACCAATAATACTTTTTGCTTAAGTTAAACTTTCCATTTTTTTATTCAAAGGTGTTTGCCAAATAATAACTAAGGCAATAATAAAATAAATACCCAAAGCTATGACACTGTTCCTGGCGCTACCTGTTAGATGGTCGATAAACCCAAATGAAAACATCCCGAAAACAATCGCTATTTTTTCTGAAAAATTATAAAAACTAAAATACGATGCCGTATCATCTGAATCGGATGGAATAAGCTTTGAAAAAGTTGAACGCGATTGCGACTGGATTCCTCCCATAACCAAACCCACACCTGCAGCAACAAAATAAAATTGCAGTACAGTTTGAACAAAGAAACCTCCTACACAAACCGCTAACCAAATAAACAACATACTGATAATGGATTGTTTATTTCCATACCGCCTTGATATAACCGCAAAAAACATAGCTCCAACAATGGCAACAGCCTGCAAAATTAAGATGGTTATAATTAGTTTTGAACCTTCTATTCCAATTTCCGACTGCCCGAACATTATGGCTACTAACATTACGGTTTGCAATCCCATACTATAAAAAAAGAACGAGAACAAGAATCTTCTCGTAACCAGCTGATTAAACACTTTCTTTTGCACCTTTTTCAGCTCCTGGTATCCATGTTTAATAAGATTACCGTTAATTTTATGTCCACTTTTATTGTCTTTTAAAAAAGCAAAGGCAATCCATGATAAAGAAAACCACCATATTCCAACCTGCAGGAACGATTGCCGCACCGGGGCTAATTTTGTTTCAAAACCAAAACGCTCGTAATTTAGCACCAATACAAGGTTAATTGCTAAAAGTACCATGCTTCCGGCGTAGCCCCAGGCATATCCTCTGGCACTAATTTTATCGTGCAATGATTTATCGGCTATACGTGGCAAAAACGAATTATAAAAAAGAACTGCACCCTCGTATCCTATTGCCGCCAAAATAATGGTTAATATCCCGTAACCCAGGTTACTTCCATTAAACAGATACATCCCTGCACACGAAGCTGCTCCTATAAAAGTAAAAACCTGCATAAAACGTTTACGGCGCCCGCCATAATCGGCTATACCTGAAAGCAATGGCGAAACAAAGGCAATTGCAAGAAATGCAAGGGCAAGGGCATAATCGTACAGCACCGTATTTTTTAATGTTACTCCAAAGATATTTAGCGTTTCGCTTGTAACGGCTTTATAGTATATAGGGAATAAAACGGTTGTAATTAATAATTTATAAACCGAATTCGCAATATCGTACGAACACCACGCATTGATGGTTTTTGATAATTTTTCTGACATGTTTGATTACGTTGAATTAAAAAAGAGAGTAAATATATTTCAAAATGTACAATTTTAATTGCTTCTGAAATATTTTGCATTTTTATACTTGTATTCATCAATTTTTAATACATCCATTACCCTTTCCGGCTCCTTCTTAACTAAATTCCTACAAGCTCTGTAAGCTATCCAATATGAGTTTTTATCTCCCGAATCGACTAATTCTTTAACTATTGAGTATACTAATTCGGGATTATGCCTTGCCAAATCGCTCAGGTTATTACCGACCGATGTTCGCGGATAAGCAGACTTTTCCTTAAAAAGTTGCCTCAGGATTTTTAAAGAATATTCAGGTTGTTTCTGAAACCATTGATTTTCGCATACCGGGCGAATTGTTTCGCTTACAAAACGCCGCACATTTTCATCTTTTGATTTTGTTAATCCAAGCAAATAATCTTGCATAAACTCAGGATTCTTTTTAATTAATTTTCTGAAAAACATCTGAGCCATTTCGCGCACATCCCAATTTTTATCGCTTGCAGCGCGCTCGAAAAAAGGCAAATATTTTTCATAGTTGTTAACAGCAAAATGAGATAAAATTCCTAAAGTGGTTGATTTTACGTACCAATTATCCGTCTTATTAAAAAGCACTTTAATTTTTTCAACATCTACTTTTTTATCAAATAAATATTTACTTAAAACTTTAACAGTGTGTACTCGTCCATACGAAATCCTTTTATTTTCAGGAATTAGTCCGTACATCCTTTGCAGTATGTTTTCAATTCCTGTTTCAACACCACCAATGTTATTTTCATTTAAGGGATTAATGATTTCTGATAAAATAACCTCTTCGACAGGTTCTGTAATTAAATTCATATTTTAATTAAATGTGATTATAAAATGAGTCCCTTTACCTGGTTCTGATTTCAGATTTAGTTTGGCATTATTTAAAAGTACAAGCTGTTTAACCAGACTTAATCCTATTCCTGAACCATTCCTTTTTGTACTAAAAAAAGGAATAAAAATATCATCCAAAATATCTTCGCTTATTCCCGAACCATTATCTTCAACATCAATAACTACATTATTTTCGGTATTTGTATAACTTTTCAGTTTTATATATCCGGAATGATTATTTTCAAACGATTCAACACTATTTTTAAATAAATTGATAAGAGCCTGTTCAATCATCGCTTTATCTGCATTTATTTTTAAATTTTCGGGATACACCTCAACTACGCAACTTATTTTATTTTCCTCAAGTTGGTTCTGAAATAACCTTTTTATCCCTTCCAAAACATCCTTTATTTCAAATATTTCGAAAACAGGTTTAGGCATTAAATGAACCTTTCGGTATTTTTTGATAAAATCTATTAAACCCTGCGACCGGGTATGAATAATTTCAAGTCCCGAGATGGTATCATCAATATCGTTTTCGTGAATAGCATCCAAGGATTTTCTTTTGTCACCAGGTTTAAAAATTCTTTTTAAAGTTGTGGTTAACGATGTTATGGGAGAAACCGAATTCATAATCTCATGTGTTAGAACCCTGATTAATTTTTCCCACGACCTTATTTCGGTTTCGCTCATTTCATCATTAATAACATGAAAAGACACAAGCCTCATTTGTTTCCCTTCAATCTTAAATACAGACGCCCTTACAGATAAAAAGAGTTCTTCGTTAGCAATTCTAACATTTACCAATTTGGGTACTTTGGGCAGTAAATCAAGCAATATTCCCGAAAAATTTTTATAATACTTGTCGAATTCAGAAATGGTTTTCAGGTTTGTTTTTTTGAAGAGTATCAGAGCCTGATTATTTAAAAGTTCAATATTACCATTACTATCAAAAACAATTATTGCCGCCTCAATATGTTCAACAACTTGCTTTAAATAAGCATATTGTTTTTCATTTTCTAACCGGGTGTTTTTTAAATCATTATTAATCGAATTAATAATAATACTCAGTTCGTCGGCATTCTTTATGTTTGTTGATTCAGATAAATGAAAAGTCCCATCTTTATATAAAATACTGGAAAGGAAATTTGACAGATTACGGTTTGTTTTATTTAAAAACCGAATTAACAAAACAAGTTGAAATATTAAAAATCCGTTAGAAATAATTATCGAAAACAAATAATTCGGATTTCTGAAAGCGAGTATCACTAAAAAAATATTTAATGATATAAGCAATACCCTTAAAATAATAGAGATATAAAATTTTCGTAATATCATAGTTTAATGCCGTATTTCTCAATTTTCTTGTAAAGCGTTGGGCGCGTTATTCCCAAATCGTTTGCTGCCTGACTTAAATTCATTTTATTTTTTACTAAGGCTTTTTCAATAGCCGATTTCTCCAATTCAGACAAATTTAAACTTAATGCCATATCCTTTTCGTGCATATCAGATTGCCTGAAAATAAAATCAATTGCCTTTAAAGTTCCCGATTCATTTAAAATGACAGCCTTTTCAATAGTATGTTGCAGTTCGCGGATATTTCCGGGCCAGCTGTATTTCTTTAACTTATCTAAGGCTTCTGAATCGATTGAAATATTGCTTTTGTTATATTTCTTACCATATTTTTTTATAAAGTAATATGTAAGATGAAACAAATCATCACCACGCTCACGTAATGGAGGAATATCAATGCGAATAGTTTCTATCCGGTAAAGCAAATCCTGGCGAAAAAGGTTTTCATCAACCATTTTTCGGATATCTCTGTTTGTAGCAGATATAATACGCAAATTAACCTGAACTGGATTATTAGATCCTATTCGGGTTATTTCCATATTTTGAATAGCTGTTAATAATTTTGCCTGCAGATATAACGAAAGATTACCTATTTCATCCAGAAAAATAGTGCCATTATCAGCCAATTCGAAACGACCCATACGATCTTCCTTTGCATCAGTAAATGCACCTTTTATATGGCCAAACATTTCGCTTTCGAAAACCGATTCGCTTAAACTACCCATATCAACTTTAACAAACGGTTCATTTGATCTTGTCGAAAGCCTGTGAATTTCTCTTGCAATTATATCTTTTCCTGTTCCGTTTTCGCCAATAAGCAGAATGTTTGTATCGGTTTTTGAAACTTTCCGGATAGTGGAATATAATTCCCTCATTACCTTAGATTCTCCCCACAAAACATCATGTTCCTTATCAATATCCTGTAGTATTTGCTTTTGCTTTAATTGCAGATTCGAAACTTCCTGATTTGAGAAACTCAATTTCAACGCAGCTTTTAAGGTAGTTATTAATTTATCATTATCCCAGGGTTTGGTAACAAAATCAGTTGCACCTTCTCTAATAGTTTTTACAGCTAATTCTAAATCGCCATAAGCTGTTAATAAAATTACAATTGCCTTTGGATTAATATTCAGGATTTTCTGTAACCAGAATAAACCTTCATTCCCCGACCTTGCCCCCGGTGAAAAATTCATATCCAATAATATTATATCAGGATTACTTTCTTTAACTACTTGTGTTATTTTTTGAGGATTATTAATAAGTATTACTTCTTCAAACTCGTGTTTTAAAAACATATTTAATGATTGCAAAACATCTAAGTCATCATCTATTATAAGTAATTTACCCTTTTTCACACTTGAATTCATTAATTTTTATAATTATCTTAACCGCTAATTTAAAAACTGTAAAGCTTCTTTACAACTATTGTTAAACTTATTTACAATATTTTAATAATAATTTCAAAATGATTTTTATATATTGCAGATTTTAAACATCTTACACAAAAAGGCACACGTTTTGAAAATAGAATATAAACTAAAAATATTGTACTATGTATAAAAAATATATTCTATCTTCCATTCGGTTTTTAAGTCGAAAAATTGGATACACGCTAATCAACATTATCGGATTAAGTGTTGGAATAGCTATTAGTGTGCTTTTGTTCATTTATGTATTTGACGAGCTCACATTCGATTATTTTCAAAAAGATAAAAACAATATATACCTGGTTTGTCGGGATGGTTCAAGAGATGGCGAACATTACAGAACAGGCTCCACATCGCCTCCGGCAGCCATAGCTTTACTGGATGAGTTTCCAGAAATAGAAACTTTAACAAGAGTAGTAAATTGGTATGCTGATGGCCGCTACATGAAACGAAACGAAGAATTGGTTCCAAACTTAAAATTTATAGGAGTTGATTCTACTTTTTTTGATGTATTCACAGTAGATTTTGTTCATGGAGATCCTAACACAGCTTTAACACAGCCCAATACAGTTGTAATAACCGAATCAACAGTAAAAAAATTCTTTAAAACAGATAACCCGATTGGAGAAACCATCTCCACACTTACAGGAGGTGATTTTACTATAACCGGAATTGTTAAAGATTATCCGAAAAATTCACATTTACAATTCGATATTCTTTTTTCGATAAGCACTTTGGGCAATTTTGACGGACCAGGCACGTGGTTTAACCACTCATTATATACTTATATCAAATTAAAACCCAATAGCGACCCTGTTAAATTAGAATCTAAATTTCCCGAATTTTTGAAAAAAAATATGGGACCTCTTATCCAGCAAGCTATTGGAAAAAGTTTCGATGAATTTTTCTCAAATGGGAATGCTTACAGTTATTTTTTAGAACCTCTAACAAATATTCATTTAGGAACACTAATTGACAATAATAACGAAGGGAAAAAATCATTTGTATATATACTTGGACTGGTTGGAATACTTGTGTTAGTTTTAGCATGTATTAACTATATTAATCTCGCCACAGCCATGGCATCGACCCGGCAGTTAGAAATCGGTGTCAGAAAAACATTTGGAGTTCAAAGATTCCAGCTTACCAAACAGTTTATTGGCGAGGCAATTATTGTAAGTTTTATATCAATGGCATTTGGAATGCTCTGGATTGAACTTTTAATGCCATATTTTAATAATTTAATTCATAAAACATATGCCATAAATTATTTTACAAATCCTTATATAATACCCGGATTAATTATTTTATCTGTAACAATTGGATTCTTTTCAGGCTTATACCCCGGTTTAATTATGTCGTCGTATAATGCAATAAATATACTGGGCAAAAAGGTCGGAATATCATCAAAAAATAAAAAGAACTGGTTTCGTAATGGCTTAGTGATTACCCAATTTGCTATATGTGCCGGCATTATGATTTTTACTTTAACAATTAACCGCCAGATTAAATATATATTAAACAGGGATTTAAAAATAGATAAAGAGCAGATTCTTGTTTTACACATGATTGAAGGTTTAAAAGATAACAGAGCAATTTTTAAGGAAACACTTTTAAAAAATCCTCATATAAAGAGTTTCTCATATGCTAACTCAACCCCATTCAGACACTTTAACGAACAAGGACACCATGTTTTTGGACGTCCGGAAACAGAAGTTCCTTACTTTTTTACTTTTTGGGCCGATTACGATATTGTTAAAACTCTTGATATAAAAATAACCCAGGGAGAAGCTTTTGACCTAAATAGCACAAACAACGGACATTATGTACTAATTAACGAAACAGCTGCACAACAAATCGGAGCTGATAATCCATTAGATATTAAATTCGATCGTCTTCCCAATCCTCTTGATGATACGGTTATGTTTTCGGTAAAGGGAGTATTTCAGGATTTTCACTTTGCTTCGCTACATACCAACATAGAAGATATGGTAATATATCCTTTAAAAGGAATGGAATGGTATAGCCGTTATGCTTTGATAAAGTTATCTACAGAAAATATCCCCGAAACGATTAAAAATATTCAGGAAGAGTATTCAAAATATGTTTCTAATTACCCTTTTATCTATACATTTTTAGATGAAGATTTTAATAATTTGTATTTAAAAGAACAACAAGTAAAAACCTTACTATTTGTAAGTACACTTATTGCAATATTTATTGCATCACTAGGCCTTATTGGACTGGCTTCATTTATTGTAAATAAAAAAACCAAAGAAATCGGAATACGGAAGGTTATGGGTGCAAACCAGATTCAAATTGCAAAAATACTTATTAACCAGTTTATCGTATGGATAATTATTTCTAATATCATAGCATGGCCAATTGCATATTACTTAATAAAGAAATGGCTAAATAATTTTGCATATCATATTTCGATTAGCTGGATAACTTTTATAATTGTTGCAATAATTTCATTACTCATTGCCATAATAACTATCAGTTATCATGCGTACATTGCATCATCGAGAAATCCGGTTGATTCTTTACGGTATGAATAAAAAAAGGGATTGCCATTACGGCAATCCCCCGAATCCTAAACAAAAATTAAAACTATATCTTTCCTGCTTCTTTAAGAGCTTTTTCTAACTGGTTAACTAAATCATCCATACGTTTTACAACGGCT
>Ga0209408_1002515_pt1 | contig 10238 bp, 5 predicted proteins | sample AD_UKC107_MetaG_FD_184422 | JGI IMG/M metagenome (GOLD analysis project Ga0209408, IMG submission 184422) | Active sludge microbial communities of municipal wastewater-treating anaerobic digesters from Hong Kong - AD_UKC107_MetaG (SPAdes)... | ecosystem: Engineered > Bioreactor > Anaerobic >... | reverse complement strand
TTTTACATAAATTTAATAAAAAAAAATATTTAACCGTCCGGTTATAATGTATTTGACTTTTTACACTAAACATTCATATTCTCAAAGCATATATATAAAAAAAATTGCATATCAACACGGAAGCCGGTTATGAATAAAATACTGAAAAAAAGCGATTTCACAGGGGAAAATCCGCCTGAAAATAATGACCTTTTTCAGGAGGTTCTTACCAGAAATAACAGAAGAGTAATCAGGGCATTTCTCAGCATACTGGTTCTTGCCAACCTGGCAACCGCTCTCATAAAATTAACAGGGAAAGGCTCAAAATACCTCACATGGGATAATCTCGGTATCGAAGTAGCCCTTGTTCTAATTTCACTCGCTGTTACCTGGGGCCTTTCAAAAAAACTCCACGGCATTATTACAGGCTATATATCTATTACCGGCGTTACTCTGAGTCTCTGGTTCTTCCAGATTATAATTTACGGTGCCAGCGAGGTTTTCGCGGCCCATTATATCATCCTCTGCCTCTCGGTTTTTTATTTCAACAGGCAGCTGTCAGTTTACACTTTTTTATTAGTCATAGTTTCACAGACAACAATATTCCTGGTCAGGCCTGAACTTATACCCGCAGGGCCGGCAAGCAATATTATTGTGAGATATCTTGTATTTCTATGGGTAGCCATAGGCACATACTTCGGCGCCATTGCCACAAAGGGTCTTTTCACCCTTGCCTATCAAAACCGGGACAGGGCGGAAGCATCACTGAACGAGATGAAGGGAATAATCGATTCCATATCAGAGGCGGTTTCTGTCATGAAGGAGGAAACAGATGAACAGAACAGGGTTGCTGCAGAGCTAACCGATATTTCACGGCAGCAGGCAGGTTCACTGGAAGAGATATCAAGTTCACTTGAGGAACTGGCCGCGAACTCCGAATCTATCAACAATACCGCCGGAGTCCTGCTTTCCGAAACAGGTTCTGTTATTAAGTCTGTTGGAGGGCTGAAAAAGACCAGCGATACTGTTGTTGAAAATTCAGTCAGCATCAATACCACTCTGGAGGGGATAACAGCCGGATCAACAGAATCTACTGAAAAGATAAATCACACGATGAAGCAGTTCACGCTTCTCAATGAAAAGAGTAACGAGATGGAAGGGTTTATACAGCTCATAAATGACATTGCGGACAGAGTCAACCTGCTGTCACTTAATGCCTCAATTGAAGCCGCCAGGGCCGGAGAACACGGAAGGGGATTTGCGGTAGTGGCGGACGAAATATCAAAACTTGCAGAGCAGACCACTTCAAACTCAAAGGCAATTGAAAAAATAATAAATGAGAACAGGAAGATAATTGATGAAAGCAGCAATGCAATAAACCTTTCGTCAGAAAAAATAAACGGTCTTAACAGTTCGATAGGAATAATTGGAAAGGAGATCCGGGATGTGCAGGGGTTTATTACAGAGATTGACAGGGCTGTTGAGCAGATATCATCACTGAATGAAAAACTCCACATGTCCAGCCAGATGATTGAAACGTATACAGGGGAACAGCAGCTTGCCACAACCGAATCGAGCAAAACTACATCTGAAGTGGCAGGGGCGGCATCCGATATTGTTGAAATGTCCAACAGGATAACAGCTTCCTCGGAAAAACTCGAAACGATCATAAAAGATCTTGAGAATCTTACAAAAAACGCTGTAGCGTAGAAATCAGCATTCAATTTTAAATGTTATACTCGGGATTTATACCCTCAGCGCCAATAAAATATTGACTAAATACCCTCTCCATTAAGTATTGATTTACAGTCACGGGGAAAATCCTGAAGAGCTGTAAGCATATTTTTAAATGCATTTTCAGTAATATATTTTTTGGTTTAAAAAGTCAAAATTATATGGAGCTGTCCAAAAAGTAATTTTTTGTCATACCGGCTGTAGCAAAGCAAATGCCGGTATCCCATACAACTGATTCAATCCGGAAATTCCGGTATTTGGCCGACATTATTAGAACATCCTGTTCTATGCCGGCAGGCAAACATCATGTTTGCTCCACAAACTGAAGTGTGCACGCCCTGAGCGCAGCGAAGAAGCACTCTTGGGGTAAAACCGGAATGACAAATCTTTGTAAAACCTGACTTTTGGACAGACCCGACAAAACATTTTTTCATGAAATAAATTAAAAAATAAACACTGTATTTTATAAATTAAGATATTATATTTAATAATAACAGGGGTATGTATGGAACTCGGAATTATCGGACTCCCTCAAACCGGCAAAAAAAGCCTTTATGAACTTCTCACAGGCTCAAAACCGACTGAGACAGGGGACAAAATAACAGCAGGTGTTGCGGATATTCGGGATGAAAGATTCGACACTCTCGTAAAGATGTACGAGCCAAAAAAGGAGGTTCCGGCAAGGATAAACCTCCAGCTGCTGCCTAAAATTGAAAGCGACTCTATCCGTGAAGGTAAAATTTTTACCGATATATCAAAAATGGATGCTCTCTGCCATGTTGTCAGGGCGTTTGAAGATGCCTCTGTATACCACGCAAGCGGTTCGGTCGATCCTGTCCGCGACATCGAAATGATAAACTCGGAACTTATCATGCACGACCTTATCTTCATTGAAAAAAGATTTGAGAGGATCGAAGCAGCCAGGAAAAGGAAGGCTGAGCCGAAACTCGACGTTGAAGAGGAACTGCTCAACAGGATGAAATCCCACCTTGAGGAGGAGAAACACCTGAGGTCCTTTTCATTTACAGAGGAGGAGGAAAAACTTCTTTCAGGGTATCCCTTTATAACAGCCAAGGAAATTCTTGTTGTCCTTAACGTGGGAGACAATGACATAAGCGATACAGCGCTCATTGAAAAAGTGAAATCAATGCTTGCCCCTCTCTCCATTGAAGTGATGCAGGTATCGGCAAAACTTGAAGCCGAAATATCAGCACTTGACAGTGAGGAAGAGCAAAACGAATTTATGGCCGACGCAGGCATAACAGAACCTGCCCTCAATACCCTGTCATTCCTGGCAATGAAAACACTGGGTCTTATTTCATTCTTCACTGTAGGGAAAGATGAGGTACGTCAGTGGCAGGTCAGGTCCGGCTCATCCGCACCAGAGGCTGCCGGCGCAATCCACTCCGATATACAGCGCGGTTTTATACGGGCTGAGGTGATGAAATATGGCGACCTGATAGACCTCGGCAGCGAAGAGGAGCTTAAAAAAGCCGGAAAATTCCACGTAATGGGTAAAGACTACATTGTTGTGGACGGGGATATTATTAATTTCAGGTTTAACGTCTGATTTTTTAATTCATCAAAACAAAACTTATTACCCGGATCTTTACAGTTTACCGGACAACTATTTCTTTATTTACATACTTTGAAAAAAGTTTTATCTTTTTTAAATTGGCACGAAATTTTTCATTGACATAAACATCTATAAAATGTTTATTGATTTTCGTCCTGAGTAATTCAGAACAGAAAGGGGTTGTAGCTCAGTTGGTTAGAGTACCTGCCTGTCACGCAGGGTGCCGCGAGTTCGAGTCTCGTCAACCCCGATTGAAGCCTGTCAGAAATGACAGGCTTTTTTATTTTATCCGCAGATTATTAAACCAGTATTTATACCGCATAATTCATAAGTCATTGAACTGTTAGAAATAATTCAGCACAGATGAACACAGATAATCACAAATCTGACACAGCATCCAAATCTGTGTTTATCCCTGACATTAGTGTGCATCTGTGTCGTATTTTTTTAAATTCCTTAAAAAAGAATTTAATTTTTTTCATAAAGTATATTATATCGTTTCAAAAAGAAAGATGCATCTCATGGGGGGAATTATATGGATGAAAAATTTATAAGCAGACAGAACCTTAACTTTCTTCTCTATGAAGTATTAGGAACAGACAGGCTGTCACAGCATGAATACTTCGGAGAATTCAACAAAGAGACTCTTGATATGATTCTGAGAACCGCGTATGTTATGTCAGAAAGAATGATGCGGCCATACCTCCGGGAAATGGACAAAAATCCTCCCGAATATAAAGACGGTGAGGTATACGTCAATCCTGCAGTAAAAGAATTTATACTGAAATGCGGGGAGATCGGTTTTATTGCGGCCCCTTTCCCCTTTGAAGCAGGAGGGCAGCAGCTTCCCCGTACAGCAGTCGCTGCGTGCAACTATATGTTTTCAGCGGCAAATTATTCTCTCAGCGTTTATCCGGGTCTCACATCGGGCGCGGCAAACCTTATACTCAATTTCGGTTCAGATGAAATGAAAGGGTACTACCTCCCGAAGATGTTTTCGGGGGAGTGGCAGGGGACCATGGCCCTCACCGAGCCGGAAGCGGGCAGTTCACTGTCAGATGTAAAAACAAGGGCAGCAAGAACAGATGAGGGATACTTTAAAATAAAGGGCCAGAAAATATTTATTTCAGCAGGAACGCACAATGCTGTGGATAACGTGGTTCACCTTATGCTCGCAAAAATTGAAGGGGCGCCAGCGGGAGTAAAAGGGATCTCGCTTTTCGTCGTCCCCAAACTCAGGGGAGACGGAAAGGGCGGCCTTGAGCCCAATGACCTGTTCTGCGGCGGGATAGAACATAAACTGGGATACAGGGGCTCACCCATAACACAGCTCCATATAGGGGAAAACGGGGACTGCCGCGGATGGCTCGTAGGGGAGGAGAACCAGGGGCTTGCCTACATGTTCCGGATGATGAATGAGGAGAGGATAAACGTCGGTATCGGCGCAACAGGTATCGCCTCGGCAGCATATTACGACTCTCTTAAATACGCTGATGAAAGAAAACAGGGGAGACCGCTAAGCAGCAAAGATCCTGAATCCCCCCAGTGCGAATTAATAAACCATCCCGACATAAAAAGAATGCTTCTTTACCAGAAGGCAGTAAGTGAAGGCTCCCTTTCACTCGCCTTACAGGCTTCATACTACCTGGACATGCTGAACATCTGCGATCCCGAAGAGAGGGAAAAGTACGATCTGCTGACCGAGTTTCTCACTCCAATAGTTAAATCATACCCCTCTGAAAAAGGAATACTTTCAACAAGCGCGGGAATCCAGATACTGGGAGGATACGGCTACTGCGAGGATTTTAACCTTGAACTGTACTACAGGGACATGAGGATACATCCGATCCATGAAGGCACAACTGGTATCCAGGGTCAGGATATCCTGGGAAGAAAAGCCTTGATGAAAAAAGGGAAAGCGCTGCAGCTTTTCATGACAGAAATCAAAACAACTATCAAAGAGGCCGGGCAGTACAGTGAACTCTCAACTTACGCGGATAAGCTTTCCTCAGCAATAGAAACATATATAAAGACATCCGGTCAGCTTTTCGCGATAGCATCGCAGGGAAAAACAGAGGAATTTTTGTCTGACGCTACGCTCTACCTTGAAATGACAGGTACAATCGCAATCGCATGGCAATGGCTGCTTCAGGGAGTTACGGCCGTCAGGGGACTCAAATCCACTGAAGAACCGTTCTTTGAAAACTTTTACAGTTCAAAAATCCATACAATGAAATATTTCTTCAGATACGAACTCCCGGCTGTGGAGATGCTGTCTGTCATATTGGCAGATGAGGAGCGTCTGACAACAGGGGTAAGCACGGACATATTTATTGATTAATGGAGAGAAGTTGGCGTCCCGGTAATAATCAGCGATAATGGGGAGTATTCTTTACCTTGGAGGTTTACGATTGAATTAGTACACTATTTGTCATTCCGGTTTACCCATTGGGTAATACCGGAATCTTAATGACAGATCTTTGTTACTGAAAACAGGATAAATGTTCTTTACCTCAAGATTCCGGCATGGAGTGACAGAGACCTGAGCATTTCGTAAAATACTATAATACAGGGCGACTTATTTAAAACTCTTTTATATTCATCAGGTCACATCACGCAATGGCGGCAAAAAACCTGCAAATATTTATTCAATTATGCAATCCAGGTCCCGCATTACCATCTGCACTGTATAACGGGATTTTTCTTCAAGCAGTATCTCCTTGTTTACAGTTACCCTTTCAATGGTCTCCTGGTCGTAATGACGGATAGTAACAAGTTCGAGTCCCCTGTTATATTTAATCATAAATTCATCACCAAGGGCTTTCATGAGCTCAGGGATTTTCCTCTCGTCCCAGTCGGCGCAAACAGAAAAGCTGAGGGCCGTGTTCTGCATAAGATTAATCTTAATCCTGAGTCGTGAAAGTTCATGGAATATATCCCTCAGGTTCTGCTCAGCGATAAAGGAAAAATCCCTGGCGGCTATTGTCACAAGGGCCTGGTTCATTTTAAAAATGAATGACGGCACAGCAAGCCCCTCCCTGTCGCTCTGTATAACAGTCCCTTTCTCTTTAGGTTCAACAAAGGACTTCACCCACAGGGGAATTTTCTTATTCTGAAGAGGCTTGATCGTTTTAGGATGTATTACGCTGGCTCCGTAATATGCAAGCTCAATGGCATCATGATATGAAAGCTGATCCAGTTTTATCGTGTTATCAAAATACTTCGGGTCAGCGTTAAGCACACCGGGAACATCCTTCCAGATCGCCACTTTTTCCGCATCGAGGCACCAGGCCAGTATTGCCGCGGAAAAATCAGAGCCCTCCCGCCCCAGAGTCGTTGAGATATTCTCCGATGTAGCCCCGATAAACCCCTGGGTTATATACACCCTCTCCCTGTGGAACGGCATAGAGTCCTTTACAAGTTCATCTGTCTTGTCCCAGTCCACCCTGGCGTCACGATAGGTATTATCAGTTCTTATTATGGCACGGGCATCCACCCATATATTTTCCATACCTGCCATATTAAGGTACGCGCTTACAATCTTTGTGGATATTATCTCGCCAATGGAAACTATCTGATCATACTCATAATCATAGTTATCGGAATGAGGACTGCTGATACGGGTTTTCAAAGACTGGAATATTTCCTCAATATCGCCGTATATTTCATGATCTGTTTCAACAAAAAGCTCCTCAACTATACGGAAATGGTAATTATACAGGGTCTCAAACTCCTCCTCAAGCGAGTCCGTCCCGTAATAGTAGGCATGCAAAAGCCTTTCCAGCGCATTTGTTGTTTTCCCCATCGCCGAGATGACAACAGCGATTTTTTCTTCCCTGTATATATCCAGGACTTTGAAAACATTTTTAACAGAATCCGCATCCTTGACAGAAGCGCCTCCGAATTTAAAAACCTTAATCATAAACCTAACTCTCCATAAATCATAAAATCAATCATTACGACCCATGCCGTTTTTCAATAATTTTTTTTGATTAACGGCACTATTTACCCTTTAAATTGTTTCAGATCAGAAAATTTAAACCGTTGCATGAACCCTCATTATAAAACACACCTTCAGAATAATATCAAAACCGATATCACCTGTAAAACCTTAAAATTATTCAGTAATAATTCCCAAACATATATTTTATTGCAAAAAGTAAAAATTATATACCCCGCCGCCTTCGGCGGCGGGGTATATAATGCATTTTTTATAAAAAGTCAGGAAATAAATACTGAAAATTTATTACAGAACAATAAATTTATTTTCTGGTCAGTTTTTACCGTTTATCGTATAATTATATCATAGTTGCGATATTTTCCCCGTAGAGGGAAGGACGTTCAGGTAACTCTATGCACATTAAAAATCTGAAAAAAAATATCCTTTCAAAAAAACGGTTAATAAGAATATTTGATTATTTCAATTACCAGGGAATCGCACCCGATGAAAGGGAAAAAAGACGAATAGCGGTCCTTGCATTCATCATAGCAGCAATAGTTTTTATCCCCATATCAATATATCACTACATCATCTCCTCATATACAACAGCCCTGTTTAATGCAGTCACAGCTGTTGTGACCCTTATCATCTTTATAATGCTCAGGTTTTTCAGAGAGGGTAAGCGGATATACCGGATAGCGGCCTTTTTCACGGCAGTATTGCTGATTTATAACATATATACCGGTGGTGAACAGGGGGGGCTTGCCTTCTGGTCATTCATATTCCCCCTGGGAACATTCTTCATGTTCGGTATTGCAGAAGGAATCATATGGAACGGCGTTTTTCTTCTTTCCGCAGTATCAATAATGTATCTGTCACGATTTTACACTGAAATATACTTTTATTCAGGTTTTCCCATAACCAGATTCGCCTTTTCATATATCATTGTGTCTCTTCTTACAATCGGTTATGAATCAGCAAGGAGCGCAACACTCTCTGCGCTTATTAAAAAGCAAAAAAAACTTAACAGCAGCTACAACAAGATGAAGGTTGAACTTGAACTTTCAAAGAAAATTCAGAAAAACATAATTCCGGGCCTTCCGCCTGTATTCAGCGGGCTGCAGATCGCCTCACTGTACAAACCCCTCGGTGAAATTGGCGGGGATTTCTTCGACTACCTTATTATGACATCCCCGAAAAAAATAGGTTTCTTTATTTCAGATGTTACAGGACACGGGGTTCCATCAGCACTCATAACAAGCATGCTGAAAATTCTTATATCCACTTCAGGGGAACGGAGGGAAAATCCTTCAGAAATGCTCAGTTACATAAACAGTCACCTGTACGAAAAATCGGGGGGATTTCTCACCACTGCCTTCTACTGTATCTATGACCCTTCCAGAAAAATGCTTTCATATGCCCGGGGCGGACACTGTTTCCCATACCTGATAAGGAGTAATTCAGTGGAGATACTGAAAGCCGATGGATATATCATAGGGGCAAAGAAAAAACCGGCATTTGAAACAAAAAAAATTCAGCTGCAGGAGGGAGACAAGATACTCCTTTTCACGGATGGGCTGACAGAAGCGGAAAATAAAAACGGCATGCCCTTTGAAGCTGTAATTGCCGACACCCTTCTCAGGCATTCCCTCAGGAATATAAATGAATTTGTAAAAAATATTTTTAACGAAGGCCTTGCATTCAGAGGAGGTGCGACCTTTGAAGATGATGTAACTATAATTGGAATTGAACTGATCGCATCTAAAGAAAGCAGAAAAAGGCATTAACTCCTATTCGCGCCCCAGAATCTCTTCAAGCCTGTATATCCCCTCCGTAACATTTAATGCCGTTTTCTTAAGCTCATCAGACATCACATTTAGTTCAGAATAAAATTTACTGATACTGTTAATCAGGCCGCGGTATGTCTCAATTTCCCCCCTGTTCTTTTCAGTGAGTTCATCAATCATACCCGTATACTTAACAGACATATTGAAATATTCCATCAGGTCCATGAAGCTTCTGCTCATCATCTGTATCATATCAGTCAGTTTATCAAGAAATTTACGGTTCTCAATAAGTATCTTTATTACATCATCCAGTATTTCCGATGTCTCTTCAATCTGATCAGACGCCTCTATGATTCTCATTACAGACATCCTGATAATATCATTTATAGCCTTTGCCGATTTCATACTGTCATCGGCAAGCTTTGATATCTCTCCCGCTACAACGGCAAAACCGCGCCCGTGTTCTCCTGCCCTGGCGGATTCTATTGAAGCGTTGAGAGAAAGAAGAGCCGTCATGTCAGCTATATCATTTATTGTGCCGGAAATTTCGGCAATTTTTGATGATTCGTCTTTGAGGGCATTTATCGTTATTGAAGCATTATCCAGCTTCCCTTTGCATTTCCCGGTAAGGGTACCGATTGATTCGGCATCGCTTTTCACTGAATCGCTTGAGGAGAGGGTCTCGTCAAACTCCTCCTTCAGTTTGTTTATCAGCACCACGCCACGTTCATTAAAATCGATCTGTCCCCTTGTACTCTCACTGATCATTTCAAAAGATTCAATTACATTGGAGGAAGATGTCAGCGTCCCGGATACTATCGGCGACTGTTCATCAACTGAGGAGGCTATTTCACCGGAAAACCTGGAAAGAAAATCTGTCGTTTCCGTGACCTGCACTATCAGGTTTCTGGCCTCCTCAAATATCTCATCCTTCCTCCCCTTTTCTTTTTCAATCTCCTCCCTGTTCTTTTTCAGTTCACTCGATTTCTGCCAGCTTACGAACCTCATCCTGTCAAGAACGTAAACGAAGACCGCGCTGAATACAACAACAGAAATCAAATCCTGAAGGGTATACTTCTGCCTGTAGGTAACAAAAGCCATGCCATGAAGAAGCCCCCCTGCCGTAAACGAAGCAACGGACGAAGCTGTCATAAGCCAGAGCAACTCCCTCCTGATAGGTGCAACAATAATAAGAATGAGCACAAAGAAATAACCTGCAACA
>Ga0209408_1002512_pt1 | contig 10245 bp, 5 predicted proteins | sample AD_UKC107_MetaG_FD_184422 | JGI IMG/M metagenome (GOLD analysis project Ga0209408, IMG submission 184422) | Active sludge microbial communities of municipal wastewater-treating anaerobic digesters from Hong Kong - AD_UKC107_MetaG (SPAdes)... | ecosystem: Engineered > Bioreactor > Anaerobic >... | reverse complement strand
CACATCGTAATCGCCGATGAACTTCAGATATTCGGCTGTTTCGCCAACCGTGTAGGCTTCTTTTTCCGGAAATGATTCCCTGATGATTTCCCTGAGTCCTATTCCGGATCCGTAACAATCGCCGTCGGGCCGGATATGGGTGTGAATGATTATTTTCTTATATTCTAATATTTTGTCTAAAATCAATTGTTTGTCCATTGTTTTTCCTCCAAAAGTTTGTCGAGATCGGCGACTATCAGTTTTGTTTCCTCCCAGGAAGCCACGCTGCATCCGCAGGCTAGCAGGTGCCCGCCGCCGCCGTATTTTTTGGCGATGTCTACGATCGGTATTTCTCTTGATCGCAGTTCACAAAGAATTTTTCTGGTGTCGGTATCATATGTGAAATTTGCCCATATCGGAATTTCCCTGATACCAGAAAGTTGACCGACAAGTCCTCTGCTGGCCGTTTGCGAAGACAGGTTGTTTCTTTCAAGGAAATCCTGATCGTTTCGCCTATAGCCGACCCCATTTTCCGATATCCGGAAATCAGACAGATAGTCGATCTTGGTTTTTTTCATTTGCAAGGATTCCGTATACATGGCATTGTAGATCGAGGAAAGCGATATTCCCGTTTCCGTCAGCAAAGCCGCAATCCGAAACGTTTCCGGCTTGGTGGAAAAAAGAAATCTACCAGTATCTCCGACAATGCCGGAAAACAAGGGAAAGGCGGCTTGTTTGGATATCTTAACACCGTTTGCCAACAAGAAAGTCGCCACGAGTTCCGAGGTGGAAGATATCTCGGTATCGCGATAAAAGATACTATTCTTTATATCGGAATCATTCTGGTGGTGATCCATTATCACGACGATTTTGGCGCCTTCGAAAAAATCGCCGTCCATCATCTGTCTTACGGATGTATCGAGGATGATGAGCAAAGCTTTTGCAAGCGTCACCTTATCCACTGTGTCCATTTCCCGGAAACGGTTCAGATGATTTGTATCGCCGATGGCGTAAATAGCCTTGGTTGGGAAAGTTTCCTTAAGGGCATAATAAAGACCAAACTGGGAGCCATAGGCATCCAAATCGGGAGCTTTGTGCCTGGCAATAACGATAGTTTCGTTTTCGGATATTAGTCTGAATATGTCTTTGAACATGACGTTCCTCCTAGTGCTTGATATTACATTATATCACATGTGTCCTTCATGCATGAAACAAATCGTCATTATCTTACGAGGCGCCGGCGATTAATCTTGCTTTTCCCCGGGATATCGGATAAAATAAGAACAAATAAAAATTCGTATATCGCCGGTGATACGGACCGGCAGTCTCTACCCCGGAACCGGAAATTTCGGGACTACGAACAAGCCAATGGCTTTTTTTGTTTTTCGGGCGACGGAGACTTTTGTTTTCCGTCGCTTTTTTTGAAAGGAGAGACCCATGTCCGATCAGACTATCGTTGTTTTGGATTTCGGAGGACAGTACAATCATCTAATTGCCAGAAGAATCAGGGAACTGGGCGTAAGAAGCGTTTTGTTGCCACACGACACGACGCTCGCGAAAATAAGAAAAGAATATGATGTCGCCGGCATCATCCTAAGCGGCAGCTATAGCAGCGTACGCAAACCGGATTTTTTATCGATGGACGAAAAAATCCTTTTTTCCGGAATTCCTGTTTTGGGAATTTGTTACGGCATGCAATTGATTGCCAAACTGATGGGCGGCCAGGTGATTCCGGCCGCAAAATCGGAATATGGCAAGCAATCGGTATCCATCAAGAATTCCGAATCTCTTCTATTTCGCGGCGTTGGTCAAAAAACCGAAGTCTTCATGTCTCACAAAGACGTGGTGGATGCTCTTCCGAAAGATTTCGTAATTGACGCTTCCGCTTCCGATTCCATGGTTGCTGCTATCGAACATGTTACGCTTCCGATATATGGTGTCCAATTTCATCCGGAAGTCACGCATACAATCGAAGGCATGCGGATGTTAGACAATTTCATCTCCCTTGTTTGTCGTGCTTCAAAAACATGGAAAATGGACGCGTTTGCCGAGGAAAAGGCAAATGAAATCCAAAATACGGTCAAAGACGAAAAAGTGCTTCTTGGTTTGTCGGGCGGAGTTGACTCCGCGGTTACGGCCATGCTTGTCCACAAAGCCATCGGATCTAACCTGACTTGCGTGTTTGTAGATCACGGTTTACTAAGAAAAAACGAATCCGACGAAGTGATGCATTCCCTTTCCGGCAAATTTGGGCTCAATATCATCCGTGTTGACGCCTCTGATCGTTTCTTAGAAAAATTGCACGGCGTAACCGATCCGGAAACCAAACGGAAAATCATCGGAAACGAATTCATAAAAGTTTTCGAAGAAACAGCAAATAAACTTGGCGACCTCGCTTTTCTGGCCCAAGGAACGCTTTATACGGACAAAGTCGAATCCGGCACCGGCGCATCCGCCACCATCAAATCCCATCACAATGTCGGCGGCTTGCCGGATCATATGAATCTCAGGCTTCTTGAGCCGCTCGACACTTTGTTCAAGGACGAAGTCAGAAAACTTGGTTTGACCTTGGGATTACCGGAATCGCTTGTCAACAGACAACCGTTCCCCGGGCCCGGTCTCGCCATCAGGATAATCGGGGAAATAACCAAGGATAGACTGAATCTGGTAAAAGAGTCCGATGCCATATTGCGGGAAGAAATTTTTGCGAACGGCTTGGACAAGGAAACATGGCAATATTTCACATTGCTTCCCGGAGTTCATACCGTCGGGGTCATGGGGGACGAAAGGACATACGGCGAACTGATTGTGATCAGGGCCGTCTCGTCGGTCGATGGCATGACGGCCGACTGGGCCAAACTGCCATATGACGTTCTTGACAAGATATCCATCCGAATCGTCAACGAAGTTTCGGGAATCACTAGGGTTGCCTATGACATAACATCGAAGCCACCAGGGACTATCGAGTGGGAATAATAAGGGGGAAACAGAATGAGCGGATTGATAGATAAGATCATCATGGAAGGTTTGACTTTCGACGACGTGTTACTGATACCTGGCAAATCATCCGTTTTGCCAAAAGAAGCGGATACTTCCACCGTTCTGGCAAAAGGGATAAAGCTTGGAATTCCTTTGGTCAGCGCTGCAATGGATACTGTTACGGAATCCGGATTGGCAATCGCTTTGGCCGAGGCTGGCGGTCTTGGTTTTATCCATAAGAATATGACTATCGCAAAACAAACGGATGAAGTGAAAAAGGTCAAAAAAGCGAATAGAGGCAACTTGCTTGCCGGCGCCGCTGTCGGCGTGGGCAAGGACACAATGGAGCGCGTTGACGCGCTTGTTGGCGCCGGTGTCGACATCATCGCGGTCGATTCCGCGCATGGACATTCAATCGGCGTTCTCAATATGATAAGAACGATCAAGGCGAAATATCCGCATCTTCCGATGGTCGGTGGAAACGTCGTCACAAAAGAAGGCGCAGCCGATCTGATAGAGGCCGGAGCCGACGCAATAAAAGTCGGCGTCGGACCGGGAGCCATTTGCACGACCAGAGTGGTTGCGGGCGTAGGTGTTCCACAATTAACCGCAATTGCCGATGTCTACGATATTTGCAAAACAAAGAACATACCGATCATCGCCGACGGCGGCATAAAATCAAGCGGAGACATAACCAAAGCGATCGCTGCCGGAGCGGACGTTGTCATGATAGGCAGTTTGTTTGCCGGCGCCAAAGAAGCTCCGGGAGAAGACATCTACGACAACGGCAAGCATTTCAAAAGTTATCAGGGCATGGGATCGTTATCGGCCATGCATCGCGGATCCGGAGAAAGATACTTCCAGGATTCCAAATCAGAAATCAAAAAACTCGTACCGGAAGGTATTGAAGCAAGGGTTCCCTATCGCGGGGAAATCGATGATGTTGTGTATCAATTGATTGGCGGCCTAAGATCCGGAATGGGATATTGCGGCACAAAAACAATTGCGGAACTGAAAGAGAAAGGCAAGTTTGTCAAAATATCGGGTGCCGGTCTGAAAGAATCGCATCCTCACGATGTGGAGCAAACAAAACAATCTCCAAATTATTAAGCTTTGTTTTATATTTCTTATTCTAGATAATTTTAAGATAAAAAAGGGCTTCTCTTACACGAGAAACCCTTTTTAAATTATTTTGTTTTACTTTTTGTGTTACTAATCCATTGTGTGTGAGCCGAGGTATGTAAATGTATCAATATCATATACAACCCATTCAGAAGCTGTAAATGTTGTGTTTGGATCAGAAACGGCAGCAGATCTTACCAAAGTATGATCCAATGTACTTCCATCACCAACCGGCCAATTGGTGCCAGGATCGGAACCAATAACACCGATAACATCGATAACTACATCGTTCTTCAACAAGGCAATAGCGTCATCTCCGTTGAAATATGTCACAGTTGAGGTTGTGTCTGAAACATCTAGAATAGCTTGAGCTGAACTTGAATTGGCAATAACATAAACTTCTCCCGGAGCTAATGTTCCAGTAAGATTCAGAGTATTTGTCGCGGTAGCAGACCCATTAGAATACAAACAAACTGTATATATGCTAAGGTCAACGGTCACACCAGTACCATTGTAAATCTCAAGCGCTTTGCTGTTTGATGATCCTTCAATGTACTCAGAGAAGAACAAATCTGAAGCGACAGTAGCGACAGTTGCTTCTGCAGTAACTGTAACAGTTGTAGTTCCTGTCGCAGTGGCGTTTGTATCTCCGTAAGTCACGGTATACGACAAAGTTACGACCGCATCGGGTTGACCGGATGCCGGTCTTGTAACTGTTGCACTGGCGCCGTCAATTACGATAGCGGCGTTGTCAGATGTCCAGGCAACTGTTGCGCCGTATTTTCCAGCGACCGTCAATGTGAAATCGGTCGTCGCTGTAGCGGCTGGCATCGTCAAGACACTGGCTTCGTAATCAGCCATGGCCTGGTCGGAAATAGCTGTTCCGGCAACGAGGTTGCTGGACAATGCAATGGCGATTTGCGGTGTGTTATACCAGCTCAGTATCGCTCCAACAACATCAACCGGGTCTCCGGCGTCTAGGCCTGTCAAGAATGCAACGATAGCAGTGAATTCGTCTTCGTCAATCGAACTTTCAACTCTACCGGTAATAGTAGTTCCTGTTGCAACATCGAGGAGATAGAAGTTGAATGAATTGGTAGTAAAGGAAACGGTGGATTTCAATATGCAGCCTTCAAAGCTAACGAGTTGTCCCTGATAATCGGCAACATTTTCTGCAATGATGTCGATTCCGGTCAATGAAACCGGCGTAATTGCTGTGGGTTCTTCGTCGACTACTTCGACGCTGACGATATTGACAATTTCGTAAAGGCCTTTATAAACGTCTTTTTCACCGTACAGTATTACTTCTTGTCCAACGAGGCTAGCAAACAAATCTTCGTAATCGGAGCTAACATAAATATCAACTCCACCGGTCGCATCCTGGATCCAGAAGTTATTGTACTTGGTCATTGCTGTGATAATACCTTGGACTTTGACAAGATCTCCCTCAGCGATTACTAGGTCGTCATGAATGTCGGCAATGTCAGAGAATGGCAGATCGCCAACAAAGATCGTGACCGTGACTTCCGCTGTAGCTTCGCCCTTGGTGGCTGTGATTGTGAAGTCAACCGGTGTTTGGATTGTAACGGCGTCGACATCAATCAAACCTGCCACCGAGATGATGGTGGGATCTTCTGATGCATAAGTTAGGTCAACACCGTAAAGCGATGCCAGTAATTCAAGATCTGTATCTTCCAACACGAATGTCGGAATTGTGTTTTTGATTGCGGTTGCCACAGCGTCTGCAGCGGCTTGATCGCTCTCAAACACTACAGTGATGTCGCTTGTTGTTCCGAAGAAAGAACCATAATAGACCTTAAAGTCGCTTCTATAGCCGACCATAAGGATGTCAACGGTTACTGTTTGTCCGTGTAATGGTTTCAGATCCTCGTCGTTGGCGGAATGATACAGCATTATCCCGTCATCCGCTAATGTATACGAATCATCCGAGTTAACGGTTACCAGATCGGTATTGAAGTCATAATCGGTCGGTACCAAAAAGACTGAATAATCATCGCTAACCGACGTATCATAATAAACCTTTCCGGTCACTGTATAAACAGTATAATGATATGGATTTGTTCCTGTCGGTACCGTCGGGTTGTCCTCGAGAACTTCGGAAACAGTAGCAACTGTTCCGGCTGGCATTCCGACAGCCGTAGCTGTGGATTCGGTTATAATGATTGGTTCATAACCGGTAATCTCATACTGGGCACTATAAATATCCAGAACACCGGAGATGTCATATACTCCGCCGAGTTCAACATCATAACTTCCGGAATATACATACATGACATCGGTGCCGTCGGAAATGAAGAATGCGCCCCAGTCATAAATTGCGACGACTGTCATTCCAACGTAATTGGCTCTTTCATCAACGCCAAGGGCAATGGCAGCTGCGATTGTCGTGACATCCGTACCAAGATCGTATTTCAAAACGATAAAGGTATATGTCTTTGTGTAAACGACACCTTCGATTGTAATCGAAGCGGTCACTACGACGTTGGTGTCGGCATCCATAGGTTGGGTTACCGTACCATCAGCGGCGATAAGAGCAAGGTTAGATGTCGTCCATGTGACGGCATAAGAGTTGCCATCGTCATCCAAAGCGGTTGCTACAAAATCAACGTCTTCGTAGATTCCGTCATTGGCCGGGAAAGCAACGGCTCTCGTCAAAGCCTGTTCGGCTCTTTCGGCGTTGGACAAAGCCAATTTCTCAAGGTAAGCATAAAGCGTAACCTGGGTGGTGAGTCCGCCGTAGGAAATTGTGGCAGTCAAAGTTACGTTCTGATCGCCGGCGGTAAATGAAGGCATCGTGACGGTTCCGTCAAGAGCAACATAATCCGTATCGGACGAAGCCCATGTAACGGTGGCGCCATCGTTGCCGATTGTCGCTACCAGCGTCAAGTTGCCGGACACGACATAAGTGTCGCTGCCGATTGTCTCGGCATAATAAGCGATCAGTGCGTCTTCGGCGGCGTCAAGGGCATCTTGGATCGAGGTATCGCCTATAACCGTCAAGCTGAACGCTTTCGTTACAGTGGTTTCCTCGTATGTCAATGTGGCCGTCAAAATGATGCTTGCGTCTTCGGTTCCTCTTGTTACTGTGCCATCGTTGGCGATGACGGTCGTATCAGAAGAACTCCATGTTATCACGACATCGCCGTCTGTTGTCGGTAATGTCACATTGCCGGTGACCGATGTAGCGGAGTCGCCGGTGGCATAGGTGATCACAAGATTCGTTTTGGCCGCATCAAGAACTTCGGCCGGATCCTGTTTGCATCCGACCAAGAACAGGCCGAACACAGCGATCAGAGCAAATGCCAGAAACTTTGTTGTTTTTCTCATTTCTATCCTCCTATATATATTTTTAATATCTATATGATATCTGAAACAACAATATCTTAATCTTTATATTCTTGTTGCTTTGCTTGATTATGAACTAATTGCCAAGAACGCGGTTGGCTTCCGCTTCGGCGGCGGCCAAGGCTTCCTGAATGATCTGGAGTTCCGTCTTCGTTGTTTCGGTTGACAGAACAACCCTTTCGAATGCGGCTTCTACCGCGGATCTTGCGGTCGATGATCCGACGAATGCCTGATCATAGAAGAGAATGCTTGATTGAGCGGCTGCGGCTTTTGAAGCCAGGGCTTTGACAAGATCAGAACCGGTGGCGGCCACATACTGGTTGCTGGCATTCAATACGTATCCGTTAGTGAATTGGATATACTCTTCTTCTGTGTAAACGGAACTTCTGACCGGCGAATATCCTGTTTCAAGAGCGAAATTCAACTGGACTTCGGCGCTGGTCAAATATTTGAGGAACAACCAGGATACGAGTTGTTGTTCGGCGGTTCCTTCATTCGTGATCGACATATTTGTTCCCTGTTGAATAGCGGTTGCGTATTCGGGATGATCTTCGTTGTAAAGCATTGAAGTGATGCCGACTTCGAATGTCTGTTCTTCAATTTCTTCGGTGCCTTCCGTGTATGCGACTATGTCAGGTGTGTTGTATCTGGCACCGCCGGTGGATCCGATGGTCACGGCTGTTTCGCCTAAGACAAACAGGTCGGAAGCATAATCGGAAGCCCAATAGGCGGGTACTGTGAATATGTCTTTGTTTTCATAGACGAAAGAAAGCATTTGTTCGGCCTGATCGTTGTTAAAGAGGATCACACCTTCTCTTTGTGTATCTATGCTGGTGTATTCTCCTCCCCATTGACGGAGCAACGTGATGAAGGCGTTGGCTGAAGAATCATATGAGAACGGAACAAAATTGGCTTTCATATCCGCGATTTCAGACGCGGTCTTGTGCATCGAGGTATTGGGCGATTTGTTTAATATCGCGGCGATCTGATCGATCATATCGCCGGATCTTGCGATTATTTCATCCGAAAGCGCGAACAGGTCTTGCCATGTTGTCGGGAAGCTGTCGATGACGCCGTCGGCGATCATGTCATCAAACAAGGTCTTGTTGTAAATGACGACTTCTGTGGATTTGTTGAAAGGAATCGAGTAATATTCGCCGTCCGTGGTATATTGGCAGTTCTCGCGACGATATATTTCCAGAATATCTTCGAATGCGTCGTCGCCGTCGCCATATCCCCAAGTCGAGTCATCAATATAAGGCGTGAGGCTGATGAGCGCGCGGTTGCTGATATATTCCATAACATGGTCCGGATAGTTTTGGACGATATTGGGAAGTTCTCCGGAAGCATTGATCAAGCTGACGATTGTCTGTCTGAGGTCGTCATAGTTGCTGGCCGCCTTGTTGATGGTGACGTCAACAGTGAGTCCATATGTGGTGTTCATATAAACCTCAAAATCATCGGCATAAGCCTTCAAAGCGGTCTCGATGGTTTCTCCGTTTGAATGCCACAATGAAATACTGATCGGACCTGCCGCTTGCAGATCGGCAAGCGTAGGAATGCTAACGGCCGCTTTGACTGTCAGGATGATAGTCTCGGAAGCCACGGCTCCTTCGGAGTCTTCGACATCAACGGTGATGGTGTATTTTCCCGCTCTTGTCGTCGAGTAATCGGTCGTGTAAGTAATCGAACCGGTCAAATCTCCGTCTTCGGCATCGGTGGCTGTGACGCCGCGCAACGGATCATACGCTGTTGAACCGATATAATATGTCTGTGTGTTGAATACGCCTAGAAGAATCGGCGCTTCGTTATCGCTTCCAACCGGAAGGATTGTCAGGGTAACCGTTATTTGAGTAATTGACCCTTCACTGTCTTCGACAGACAATATATAGGTTCTGACTCCTTGGGCAGTAAGCCATGCGGCATTGTACCCTTCCACGGTTATGCTGCTGGTAAGGTCGCCATCTTGGGCGTCCGTGGCGGTAATTCCGGCCAACGGATCATAACTGTCACCGACATAAATGGTAACACTTGTGGACGCGCCGACGATTTCCGGCGGCGTGTTTCTTATCTCGGCGCAAGCGGACAAAGATATGACCAACAATGCACCTACGATCAACGAAAGAATTTTTTTCACTATATTTTCCTCCTTTTGCTTATTGGATTTACAAATTCCAGAATATCAATGCCTGTCGATATCAGCCTTTTGTGCCGCTGCGGCCGATACCATTCATGATGTATTTACGGAAAACCAGGAAAATTATGATAAGAGGCACCGTAACCAGGGCGCTGGCCGCAATCTGAAGATTATACATTATGCGGTCGCCTCCCGGAACGTTGAAACTGGCATCTCGCAAAGCTACGGAGATCAGCCAGTATTGCTGTCCTTCCGTGCCGCCGGTAGATGTGATCAACCGGGGCCATATGAAGGCGTTCCATGCACCCAGAATATTTAAAATGGTAATTGTGAAAATAATGGGGCTAGCAATCGGAATCATGACTCTCGTCAAATACTTGAAATCGCTGCATCCATCGACCCGGGCTGCCCGGTATAGACTGTCAGGAACTTGTTTGAAACTTTGTCGCAAGAAGAAAATATACGATATGCTAGTCATGAACGGAATCGTCATTGCCAGGAAGTAATGATTGTTTCCCGTTCCCATGGCAATCCATCCGAACCCGTTTCCGCTGACGGTAATAAAGTTGGTGATAATGAATATTTCACCAGGAACCATCATGGTCATGATAAGAATGGAAAACAAAGTTTCGCGCCCCTTGAACTGGATCTTGGCAAAAGCG
>Ga0209408_1002509_pt1 | contig 10254 bp, 7 predicted proteins | sample AD_UKC107_MetaG_FD_184422 | JGI IMG/M metagenome (GOLD analysis project Ga0209408, IMG submission 184422) | Active sludge microbial communities of municipal wastewater-treating anaerobic digesters from Hong Kong - AD_UKC107_MetaG (SPAdes)... | ecosystem: Engineered > Bioreactor > Anaerobic >... | reverse complement strand
CAATCCCGAATGACAAAACCTGAAACATCTGACGTGGCGATGTCCGTGGGGATATTCCCCCGCCTTGGCATGTGGAGGTGATAATCTTGCAGAAAAGACAGCCCCCTAATGTTTCACATCCTTCTACCCGGATCACGGCCCTGGAGTCTTCGGAGATCCTGCGGGATGCCCCCATAGGAATATTCAAGTCCACGCCTGAAGGCAGGTTCCTGGATGCGAACCCGACTTTGGCAAGAATGTTTGGTTACGGGTCGCCGGAGGAATTGATAGACTCGGTAAAGGACATCGCCGAAGAACTCTATGCCGATCCCGAAGACCGGCTTAAGATCATGCGGTACTTGGAGACACTTGATGAAGGATGTAATATGGAGTGCCGCTTCGTCCGCAGGGACGGCTCGTTTTTCTGGGGGTCCAACAACGCGCGGCCCGTGAGAGATGAAAAAGGAAGGGTCGTTCATTATCAAAGCTTCTTAATCGACATTACCAAGCGCAAAGAGGCGGAGAGGGCGTTGGAGGAAAATGAACGCCTTTTCCGGGGAGTCTTCGAGCAGTCTTTCGATTACCTGGGGGTCCTGACTCGGGATGGCATCGTTATTCGTGTCAATGACACGGCCCTTGACCTGGTCGGCGCGGACTCCTTTTCAGTCCTTAAAAAACCCTTTTGGGAGACACCCTGGTGGACCCACTCGAAAGAAGAGCAGAAGAATCTCAAAAAAGCGATAAAGGACGCTGCTGGTGGGAAAACCTCCCGTTTTGAGGCCACACACCTTGACCGTTACAGGAAGATCGTTAACGTAGATACTATCCTCAAACCCGTTAAGGATAAGACAGGTGATATAAAGTTTATAGTCGCCGAAGGCCGTAATATTACGGCCCGCCGGCAGGCCGAAGCGGCATTACGGGCGAGCGAGGAAAGATATCGTTCCATATTCGAATATACACATGATGCGATCCTTCTGACCCAACCGGACGGTGCCATTATTGAAGCCAACCAGGCCGCTTGCGAGATGCTTGGCAGATCCTTGGAAGAAATCAGAGCTGCCGGGCGCAACGGCGTGGTGGATGTGACCGATCCACGCTTACACGCTGCCTTGGAGGAACGAACCCGCAAGGGCAGAGCTCGAGCGGAGTTCACGATGTTCCGTGCCAATGGCGAGAAATTTCTTGCGGACATTGCATCGACTGCTTTCACCGACAGGGATGTCAGCTGAAAACCAGCATGATCATTCGAGACGTAACGGAGAAAAAGAAGGTTGAAAAAGCCCTGGAAGAACGGGACCAGCAGTTCCGAAAATTGGCCTGTCATATTCCAGGCATCATTTATCAGTTCATGAAAAGGCCCAACGGAACATACTGCGTCCCCTTCGTTTCGGAAAAGCTCAAGGACCTGTTCGGTTGCTCGCCCGAGGACGTCCGCAATGACTTTTCTCCCATGGCGGACGTGATAATAAAGGAGGATCGAGCCAAATTTTTCAAGTCTGTTGAATGTTCCGCCGAAGGCATGAAAACGTGGGAGTGCGAGTTCCGCGTTCAGGTTTCCGGAGGCTCGGTCAGGTGGCTTTACGGCCGATCGACACCGGAAGGACTGGATGGCGGCGGCATTGTCTGGCATGGGTTCATGACAGACGTGACAGAACGCAGACAGATGGAAGAAGATTTGCGGAAAAGCGAGGAGCGGTTTCGAATGATGGCGGATGATTTACCCGCCCTCGTCTGCGAATTTCTCCCTGATTCCACACTCTCCTTCGTAAACAGGGCTTATTGCGAATCCTTCGGAATGGACAGCGAAGATCTCATGGGTCATCGTTTTCTTGACTTTGTTCCCGAGGATGCCAGGGTGGCCGTTATGGATAAATACCAGTCCCTTACCCCACAGAAACCCACCATGACGTATGAGCATGAGGTGGTGACGGGTGTCCGAAAACGTTGGCAGCAATGGGCAGACAGAGCATTTTTTGATGAGCGGGGAAATGCATCAAAATACCAATCCATAGGAATCGATGTAACGGAAAGTAAAATTTTGGAAGAGAAGTTAAGGGAAAGCGAGGAGCGTTACAGGACCTATGTGGAGAAATCCTTCGGGGGTGTCTACGTCATTCAGGATGGCGCCTTTGTTTTTCTGAACGATCGAGCGGCGTCTTTTGTCGGGTATGCCCCGGATGAGCTCGTTGGCCGTCCGTCAGAGAGCATCGTACATCCCGACGACCGAAACTTCACCCGAAGCAGGGCGAAAATGATGCTAAAGGGCGTTGACCAAAGCCCCTATGAATTCAGGGTCATGGCGAAAGACGGTCAGGCTTACTGGATCATGGAGATGGTTTCATCCATTAATTATAGGGGTAAGCCGGCCGTCCTGGGGAACAGCATAGACATTACTTCTCACAAATTGGCGGAGGAAAAGCTGCGAAAAAGCGAGGAGCTTTACCGGAACCTGTTTGAGAATCACGCCGCCGTAAAGCTTATCATCGATCCGGAAACGGGCCGCATTGAAGACGCCAACCAGGCGGCGGTCGATTATTATGGATGGCCATATGAAGAATTGACCCGGATGAAGATTCGGGACATCAATACGCTCCCCCCTGAAGAGATAAAAAAAGAGATGGAAAAGGCCAGGGCTGCAAAGCGGATCGATTTTCAATTCCGTCATCGTCGGGCGGACGGCTCGGTTCGAGACGTCGAAGTTTTCAGCAGCCGGATTGAAGTAAAAGGGAAAGACCGTCTTCACTCCATTGTCCATGATGTCACAAATCGCCGGCTTTTGGAGGAAGAGAGGAAGAAGCTGGAAGATCAGCTTAATCAATCACAGAAGATGGAGGCCGTCGGCCAACTGGCTGGTGGAATAGCCCACGACTTCAATAATATCCTCATGATCATGCAGGGATACGTTTCATTGATGATGGAAGAGGCCGGTCCCAACAGCTCGACCCGGGAATACCTGAAAAACATAGAAGGCCAGATCCGGAGCGCAGCGAACTTGACGAGGCAGCTTCTGGGCTTTGCTCGAAGCGGTCATTACGACATCATGCCGTCAGACATGAATGAGATCCTGGAGCGAAACGCCGCTATGTTTGAAAGAGCGAAAAAGGAGATCCGGATTCACCGTGTCTACGGGAAGCGTTTATGGACAACGGAGGTTGACGGGGACTTTATCGGGCAGGTAATCATGAACCTGTTCGTCAACGCCTGGCAGGCCATGCCGGGCGGGGGGGATCTTTTCCTGAAGACGGAGAACACGGTTCTCGACGAGAATCGTGTCAAGGTTCACGGTGCACCTCCCGGACGTTATGTCAAAATATCCGTGACGGATACGGGCATCGGAATGGACAAAAAGACCAAAGATCGGATTTTCGATCCTTTTTTTACCACCAAGGAGAGAGGCCGGGGAACGGGCCTCGGTCTCGCCGTGGCTTACGGAATCGTAAAGAGGCACAAAGGATTCATCAGCGTTGACAGCGAACCCGGCTGTGGGACGACCTTCGACATTTATCTTCCCGCTTCGATGGAACGGACATCCTTAGAGACGTCGTCCCCTCAAGAAGTAATGAGGGGATCGGGAACGGTCCTTCTTGTGGACGATGAAGCTTCGGTCCTCGATGTCACCCGGAGGATGCTGGAACATCTCGGATACACCGTGATAACCGCAGGAAGCGGCGATGAGGCCGTCACGATTTACGGGGAAAGGCAGGAGGAGATCGATTTGGTCCTTCTCGACATGATCATGCCGGAGATGTCGGGGGAAAAGGTCTTCCGGGTTCTCCGGGAGATGAATCCCAAGGTCCGGGTCATGCTCCTCAGCGGCTACAGTTTAAACGGCAAGACCCAGGAAATCCTCGACAGCGGTTGTGCTGGGCTCATTCAAAAACCCGTTTCTCTACCCGACCTTTCCCGGAAAATCCACGACGTACTGATGGGGGCCGGCGGGGTCTCTGGTAATCATTAAGAGTGGAGTCGCACGATGGAATCATTGAATGTAAGCAAAAAGAGGATTCTGGTTGTCGATGACGAGCAGCCCATTCGGACCCTTATCGAAAGGGCGGTCAAGGCGGCGGGGTTGGACTGCCTGACTGCCGGCGATGGCCTCGAGGCCCTTGAAATCCTGAAGAATGAACCCGTGGATATTGTCATCACCGACGTCGTCATGCCTCATATGACTGGCATCGAGCTCACGAATAAAATACGCGAGAACTTCAACGCCGATGTCATAGTCATGACAGGATTCGTTAATGATTACCGATTTGAATACGTCGTCGCTGAGGGGGCGAGCGATTTTGTTCAGAAGCCCACCAGCCTCCAGGAGATGGTGATCCGCATCAAAAGGGTAATCCAGGAAAGGGAGAATGCCGCCGAGCGAAACCGCATGGAACAAGAGCTTCAGGAAAGATCCCGCCGCCTGAAAAAAGGTCTCGAAGACACGATCAGCGTTCTCTCCCGGGCTATCGAAACCCGGGACCCTTACACATCAGGGCACCAGAAGCGCGTTTCCGAACTATCCTGCCTCATCGGCAAGGAGATTCATCTTCCACCCGAACAGCTTGACGGCCTTCGCCTCGCCGGCCTGATCCACGACATCGGGAAAATCAGCATTCCATCGGAAATCCTTAACAAGCCGGGCCGCCTGTCGGAAGTGGAATACAACCTCATCAAGACTCATAGCGAAATAGCTTACGAGATTCTGAAGGATATCGACTTTCCCTGGCCTATTGCCGATATGGTCCTTCAGCACCACGAGCGCCTCGACGGGACGGGATACCCGAAGGGACTGAAAAGTGATAACATTCTCCTGGAAGCGAAGATCCTCGCTGTCGCTGACGTCGTGGACGCCATGGCCGCTCACCGCCCTTACCGGCCGTCCCTGGGAGTAGACCAGGCCTTGGAAGAAATAACCCGCAGCCGGGACAGGCTTTATGATTCCCGCATCGTCGAGGCCTGCCTTAGGGTCATCAACCGTGAAGGGAACCGGCTTTTTCCTGTAGCTTGAGCCCTGATATTTTCGCACCGTAAATTGCCAGAGTTCTATCTTTGAACAGGAACAGCCCTAGTAATATATAAAATACCCTGAAACTCTTGTGGGTGTTACTAAGGAGTCGGCGATGTTCCAGCCGTCTTTATCCTGGAGTTGAAAATCCAGTAAAGGACTCCAAGCAACCTGGATGGGGTCGGATGACGATCCGTCTGGCCTCTGCCAACCTCCACCTCGACAGCCTTGTCACAAATCACGCCTGATTGTCACATTTTCCTTGCCCGGGCATGTCCCCGAAGGTGACAGCTTTGTCGGTTGTCGCTTTCTTGCTTGAAAAGTCACGTTTGCTTAGGGTTTTGCCGGCTTTCTTGCGTTTTCTCGTAGGGGGAGGGGTGTCGGTAGGGGTCAGGGTCTTTGACTCTTTTTTATGCAGCGGCTCCTACTTTTTCCGCCGCATATGCCGGTATCGGTTCATGTGCAGCTAAATCCAGCGATGATTCACGGGGCATGTCATATTCGTTAACCATTGGCAGAAAGTTAACCGCCCGTCTTTAGCTGATTATCTTTAATATGCAGATAGATAGACATTATTTCGCATTTAACGAAAAAAAACTCCTTGATTATTAGTTAACTTTATGTCATATAACGTTATATTGTTAACAGTATCAAGGAGGCGACAAAATGAAAAAGGGGGAAAACAAAAACCATCCAAAGAAGGGCTCCCGGATCAAGGTCGAGCCGATCCGCGATGCAAAGGACATCCGGGCGATCAAGAAGCTCCTGGATGGAAATCCCATGTATGAAGCTCTTTTTACACTCGGCATTAACACGAATCTCCGGGCATCCGACCTGCTGCGGATCATGGCCGGCCAGGTCAGGGGATTGAAGGGCATGGACGAGATTGAGCTCAAAGAGAAAAAAACCGGCAAGACGCGGAGGATCACATTGAATAGGGCCTGCGTGGAAGCGCTGACCCGGTTGCTCGCTTCAAGGAGCTTCAACGACGACACGCCGATCTTCCAGGGTGAGCGGGGAACATTGACGGTTCCATCGGTAAACCGCCTGGTCAAGTCCTGGTGCAAGGCCATCAATCTTAAGGGAAACTACGGGGCGCACACGTTACGAAAAACTTTCGGCTACCAGCAGCGGGTCCGGTTCGGGGTGGGGCTCCCGGAGCTCATGGTCTGCTTTAACCATAGCACCCAGAGGCAAACGCTGGATTATCTATGTATCCAGCCGGATGAAGTTCGGAGTGTGTATGCCAATGAAATTTAATTGCGCACTTTAAATCGTGAAATATTTTTCCTTAAACTTGTTGAATCCAGATAGAATTCCTGTTATTTCTTCGCTGGCGATGCCGTCTTTCTAATGTCAGCATCTCAACATCTTTTGAATATTTTGCATTACTTTAAATCAATAAAAAAGAGAGACATCATGGATCAGCCTAAATACAATCTTCGTAAAGATGAGAAAAAGGGGATCATTGTATATGAGAAATATTCAACTAAACAAGCCACTTGTGTTGAATGTGGAAAAATTATTGAATCAGATTCTTTTATGACATTGACTGAAGACAACAAGTTGCTTTGTTTAGAATGTGCTGATCTTGACCATCTTGAATATCTCCCTGCCGGAGATACAGCTCTTACAAGACGAGCAAGAAAAAACTCAACTCTTTCAGCAGTAGTTAGTGTCCATCCGGAAACAATAAGTGCTAAAAATAATTAGATATTGTGTCATTTTATGCTTGCATTTTTCGGTTTGTTTTGGCACTATGCTTGGCTATAAGTATGTAATTATTACTCATTCTGTTTAGCAAGGACAGCAAATGCGCCGAAAAAGAAACCGACAAATGAGCCTCTTCGATACGCCGTCAAACAATCCAGTTGCAAAGGAACTGGAACAGATTTCCATGATCCTTGACGCAACCCCGAAGCTCGTCGAAATCATATACCAGGATCTGACACGATCCGCCCGCCATGACACGGGCCGGGAAGGCATGAATGCCGAGCAGGTTCTTCGTTGCTGCGTTTTGAAGCAGTATCGTCAACTCACCTATGAGGAACTGGCGTTTCACCTGGAAGATTCCACGGCCTTTCGGCGTTTTTCCCGTTTACAGATGGGTCAGTATCCGAGCAAATCGATTCTTCATGAGAACATCAAGCATATAACCGACCATGCCTGGGAGGCGATTCACCGCGCACTGCTCGATTACGCCAGGGACGAGAAGATCGACACCGGCAGAAAGATCAGGATCGATTCCACGGCGATCGAAACGGACATTCACCATCCCACGGACTCGACGTTGCTTGTTGACGGGATACGGGTCATTACCCGCTGGCTGAGGGCAGGAAAGGAGCTTTCGCCTGTTCCCTTGTACTCTTTCAGCGACCACACCCGTGTTTCCAGGAAGCGGGCATTGACCATTCTCAACGCAAGAAAGGACGCCACGCGAAAAGCCGCATATGGGGACCTGCTCACCTATGCGGGGCGGGTCGTGGGCTACGCCGTGCCGGCAATCGCCGAGCTCAGGTCCTTTCACGGGAAGGATTCTCTTTTTGCCGTCAGTTTGGCCGAGAAGCTTGAGCGGGCCATCGGTATCCTCCGAAGAGTCATTGATCAGACGGATCGGCGTGTTTTCAAGGGGGAGAAGGTTTCCGCTTCAGAGAAGGTCGTTTCCTTTTTCGAGGAACACACCGACATCATCGTCAAGGGCAGGCGCGATACGCAGTATGGCCACAAGGTGTTTCTTTCCGGCGGCACCTCAACGATGATCCTTGATTGCATGATCGAGCGGGGCAACCCCGCCGACAGCGATCTGTATGGGCGGATGCTTGATCGACATGCCGATTCCTTTGGCCGTATGCCCCGGCAGGTTGCGGCCGATGGCGGCTTTGCTTCCCGGGACAACCTGTCCTATGCAAAAGATAACCAGGTCCGGGATGCCGTGTTTGCGAAAAAGCGTGGGCTCACCGTCATGGAGATGGCCAAGAGCGCCTGGGTTTACAGGATGCTGCGCAACTTCCGGGCCGGCATTGAAGCGGGAATCTCCACACTGAAGCGTTCCTTTGGCCTTGATCGCTGCAACTGGTCGGGTTGGGAGGGATTCCGGCGCTATGTCTGGAGCAGTATTGTATCCTATAACCTGCTGGTCATGGCCCGGATCAAGCTGGCGAAGACCTGAGTCCAAGCGACGGTCCCGTTATTCTCCACTTTCGCGGCATTGCTATGCCTTAAATTGAGAAAGAACGACATAAGACAGCACAAGCCGACCCGAAACGCCGCTAGCAAGGAGTCTTTGCTCACTGATCCGGGTAACAATCAGCTCGAAACCGGCGTTTCCGGATGGACACTAGTTAAAAGATGGAAAGACGCGAGAAAACGATATGAAAGACAGGGGGTTCTTGTTGAAAAACATACGTTGGAAAAGGCGGAAAAAGAGTGTCTTTCAGATGAAGCATTAAGGGAAAAACGGAGAGAACGGGACGCTATCAGAAGGCAGCGGTTAGACGTAGAATATATTGATAAATTTGCAAAGAAAATAAGAGAGTTGTTCCCTCATTGCCCAGAAGGTGCAGAAATTGAAATAGCAGAACACGCATGCATGAAGAACAGCGGAAGAATTGGGCGATCGGCGGAAGCGAAGGAATTCAGCGATACAGCAATTACATTGGCAACGATAGCTCATATTCGACATACCATGACCGAATATGACAATTTGCTGGCAAATGGCTTTTTTAGGGAAGATGCAAGGGAAGCAATACGCGATGAATTGGATGAAATTATGGATAAATGGCGCAAGGGTTCTTCTGTTATGGCCGAAAAATGAAATGTTAAAAAGGGCGAAAGGGCGCCTCTTCTTTTAATGATCAGGACACGAAAAAAATGTGTTCAAGCGGTTCCGACGGATTGGAAATTGACGCCAAACCCACAACTTCCGGCGGGGGGTAATGCCCAGGCTTCTCCGGGTCCGGCTGGCTCCGATAGACAGGGACGAGCCACTTTTCTTCCGGCGTTTCGTACACGAAAACATTTTTGTCTTCTTTCATATCCAGGTCCTTCATTGGATACACCATAGCTTTCTTTGCCATCGGAAATACATCAGCCGTTACAAGCGATTTTTAAACCTGTTTCCCTTTTTCTTTATGCGCCATCAAAATATCCCTAATCTCCCCAGGGCGCAGAGCAACAGCCGAACGCCATTTACCGAAACCGCCGTGGGCGTTTGTCAATGGGCATTTAAAAGTGTACCAGTTATGGGAAAGTAAAAGTGTACCACCCCTTCATGGCTGTCAGGGTTCATGATGACATGGTTTCACCTCCCTGGTTCATGATCATCTGTTTGCCGAAGGCATGCTCTTTGAGACGATAGCTGTGGCCCTTGATGTTGATCACCTTGGAGTGGTGAAGCAGGCGATCGAGGATGGCCGAAGCGATGACGGGATCGCCGAAGAGTTCCTGCCAATCGATAAAGCTCTTGTTCGAGGTGATAATCGTTGAGCTTTTTTCATAGCGATAGGAGATGAACTGGAAGAAGAGATAGGCTTCACGGGTGTCGACGGGGAGATAGCCCGCTTCATCAACGATGACGAGGGAGGAGTTGAGATAGGCCTTTCCCTTGGACTGGGATTCCTTGAGTTTGCCGATCAGGGTGTTCATGGTGGTTAAGTAGACCTTGAAGCCATGGCTGCAGGCCTTGATGGCGAGGGCGACGGCCAGATGGGTTTTCCCCACCCCGGGAGGTCCGAGGAAGATGACGTTTTCGTGTTTGGCCACGAAGGTCAGATCGAAGAGCTCCATGACGGCCTTTTTATCCAGGTGGGGATGGAAGGAGAAGTCATATTCTTCGATCGTTTTACCGAAGGGAAGCCCGGCGATCTTGACCCAAGTTTAACAGTTGCCAAAAAATAGAATCGTGATTTCGGCACTATAAGGCCTTTGATTTTTCTCTCGGCACCGCATTTCGCTCTTTGACAGCCTGATGAGCATCATGGCGACACTTCCCGGATCACCTGGGGAATGGCAACCCTGACAGCCTGGAACACCTTGCCGCAGACATCCCGGCACTCGGTGCGGACGGCGAGTTTTTTGCCGTTTTCCTCGACGGTGATCTCCTGGAGGGCATCCAGATCCCGCTTGATGTCGGACCACTCGAATGCGTGGCCGGCCCTCTCCAGGCGGCCCCGCAACTCCTTCATGAGGAGAAGGGCGAAGAAACTGCAAAACACATGGCCCCGGATGGCCTCGTCCTTCTGGTGATAGATGGGCCGGGTTTCCAGGATGCTCTTCATCTC
>Ga0209408_1002508_pt1 | contig 10256 bp, 8 predicted proteins | sample AD_UKC107_MetaG_FD_184422 | JGI IMG/M metagenome (GOLD analysis project Ga0209408, IMG submission 184422) | Active sludge microbial communities of municipal wastewater-treating anaerobic digesters from Hong Kong - AD_UKC107_MetaG (SPAdes)... | ecosystem: Engineered > Bioreactor > Anaerobic >... | reverse complement strand
GATGCAAGAGCGCTGTATGCTATCCTTCTTCAGAGGCCGAAAGCATTGAAAGTAGTAAGAGTAGCAGGATCTTCAGCTGACTACGCAACAAAGACGCTTCTTGCAGCAGGAGAAGCAGATTCACTTACTCTTACTGCAAAATACAAAGGAGCTTACGGAAACAACATAACGTTTGCTGTTACTGACGGTGTTCTCACCATTACATACGGTGGAGAAACAGAGAACTATGCCTTTACCACACTCGATGGACTTGTTAATGCGATAAACGATCACAGCGAGCTTGTTACTGCGACAAAAGACGGAACATTAGTACCAGTAAACATTTCTTCAACTGCTCTTGCTGGTGGTACAGACGGAGTTGTGAACGATGCAGCATATATCGGAGGGTTTGACAGTGTAACTGACTCAAGGACTGGTCTGTCTCTTTTCGAGACAGATAAAGACATTGATATAGTTACAATAGGTGGTGATCCTTCGACAGCAAAGAACGCAGCTCTTGCAGCTCATTGTGAATCGTTCAAGAGGATAGCATCGATTCCAATAATTGCAACGCTTCTCGCAAACGTAATAACGGAAGTGGCAGCTTATTCGTCAGCAAACGGGCAAAGCGCGTCAGCATATCCGAACGCGACTTTTTCGATAGGCGGAACTAATTACTCGATAAACGGCGGAATAGTATATGCTGGACTTCTTGGAAGAATCGATCCTCACAGATCTTCTGCTAACCAGTTCATCTTCGGTTGCGTAGGTACCGACAGAGGTCTTACCGCTTCTGAGATGGAACAGCTAATAATCGCAGGAGTAAATCCAATCACTATGAAAGGTACTGGATATGCTGTAAGGCACGGATTGACTTTTGCGTCCTCAACAGACTGGAAGCAGATAGGCGTTAGAAGAGTGTTTAACATAATGGTTAAGGATCTCGAGGAGATTCTTGACGAGTTCGTCGGAGAACCTAATGGAGAAGATCTGTGGAGAAACGTAATCGCAAGAATGGACGGATATATGAGGGGTCTTAGGACTGCCAACTGGATTGAAGACTTCCTCAATCAGTGTGATGCAACAATAAATACGCCAGAAGTAGTGAGCGCGGGTAGATTGTTGGCAAAGTCTTATGCAAAACCTAGATACATCTCTCACTACATAGGCATCGAGCTGAACAAGGTAATAGAAATGATTGTTCAGGAAAAGTCTGAATAAGGAGGTCAAGCATGGCCGTTGAATTGGTACTTGGAGAAGATATTGAAATAACTTTTGGTGGGTTAGCAGGAATAGAAATCGATGGCGACATAGAGCTAAACATCGAAAAAACAGAGATCGAGAAGAAGATAAGAAACTCCGCAGTAGTACAGCACATAATATCAAGAAGAGTAAACGCAACAGGTAGCTTTGATGGAGTAACACAAGGGGACAAATCTATTTGGGACTCTATCTTAGCTATGTTCATAGGTGCATCAACAACAATAGGGAAAGACACGAAGATAAACAACATAGCGAAGCAGCCGTCGGTTTCCATACAGTTCAATGAAGTTAATAAAGGGAAGGTATGGAAACTCGGAGACGTAAAGATAAAAAGCCTCAAAGTATCTTTCCCTGAAGATGATGTTGTAAAGATCAGTTGCGACTACGGAGCAAACGAGATAGGCTAAAACAATGACGGCAGGGAAACCTGCCGTCTATTTTTCAATTGGAGGTATTTGTGTGAAGAAAGATGAAGTTATCAAGTCTCAGGAAACGTTTGAACACACTTTAGAAGACGGAACTGTTTTGACTCTAAGACGGTTGAAGATGAAGGACATTCTAAACGCGAAATCATCTAACGCCACGCTCAGAGGAATGGAACTCGTAGCATTGGCTGTAACAAAAGTAAACGGTGAGGAAAAGAAACTATCAGCATTGAACGACATAGTAGAGTGGTCGCTATCAGATTTTAACGAAGTATCTAAGGCGTTGTCGGAATTTTCTGGAATAAACATTGACGAGTCAGACGCAAAAAACTTCTAAGAAGAAATCAAGTGTATATGCAGATCGGTATGATTTGCAGAACACTTAATTTCTCATACTCAGATGTACTGAACATGACTCCGGAAGAGCTTTCTATATTCACCGAAGTATCTAAGAAGATGATCGAAGCAGAAAATAAAGCACATAAGTAGGTGGTTGTATGCCAAGCGTAGGCGATGCCCTTAAGCTATCGATAGTAATTACTTCTGTTGACAGATTCAGCAGAACATTTGACACGATAAACAGAAGAATAGAAAGCATGGCTATGGCACTCAATAACAAAGCAGGTAAGGCCATAACTAAGTTTGAGAAGCAAGCACAGGAATCAGGTAAAGTGTTCAATCCTGTTTTCAGAGAAATGAACGAAAGCATAGAGCTTACAATAGCTCAAGCGCAAAAACTTGACATGGTTGGCACTTCTATGATTCGTGCAGGAATTTCTTTTGGCGTCGCCGCCGCTGGCATAATTAAAGTATCTTCATCTCTTGAAGACAAGATGGCAAGGATAAACGCTATACAGTTTGATCCATTCGTTGGAATGGACGAAGCCTTCATGGGAGAAATGACGGCGTACATTCTTGAATTGGGTACTAGGACTCCTATAAAGGTAGAAGATTTGGCAGAGCTAGGAATAGTTGCGGCTCAGTTGGGTTTACGTGAAGATGATCTATATAAGTTCTTGGATGTAGTTTCGATGCTGTCTTCTATTGATCCGTCTATATCTGCTCATCAATGGGCTGAGTACATGGGAAAGTTTAGAGAGACTTTCCACCTTTCAAATGACGAGCTTGAAAAATTCGGGTCGATGCTCACATATCTAGCCACATCTACACCAGCTAGAGCAGGTGAAATAGCTGCCGCTATGTTCAAGACAGGGCAGATAGCTACTGGACTTCTTCCTCAAGATATTGCCGCTGTAAACACAGCTCTTATACAGGTTGGTATGACTGCTGAGAGGGCAGGTACTGCAACGAGAAGGCTATTTATCGATCTTGCAGACGTTAATAAGATGAAGAAGATAATAGCTCTCTTGGAGTTTGATTATGACTTTGCAGAATATAAATCACTGAAAGAATCAGCTCCAGATGCAGGAGCTGTTGTGAAAGACCTTTACTCTCTCGGTTCGATCGTTCCAGAAGATAAGTTGAAAGAGTACCAGATATTATATATGAAAGATCCACTAAGCCTTTTGATAAAAGTTCTAGATCAATTTTCAACTCTAGCTAAAGCTCAAGGAGAAGCATTAGAAACACCATTCGATTTCTCTCAGTATTTCAAAGAGGAAGACCTTCAAGACATTGAACAGTTCTTCTTGGGAATAGGCGATCTTATACAAGATGTTGGAGCGCCGATAGAAAGCTCATTGAGAGACATATTCAACATAAGAGGTACTGAAGCTGTAACTAAACTGCTAGATCAGGTTGAAAACATTAAGAAGATTAGAGATCTTGCATATAAAGCATGGCCAACTGCACTGACCAGATCAAAGTCAATAGCTGAATACTTTGCTGAATCAATAGATCAGACACTTATAAAAGAAGAAGACTTGACTTTTCTAACGGAGATGCTAAACAACATACTCAACAATGCCATAGAAACAGGAGCGCTAGAGACAAAAACAGGATTCCTTGAGACTTGGAAAGCGCTTTCGGTTATAGCAGAACCTTTTAATATAGCTTTCGACGAAGCAGCATTCGAGAAAAATATGCAGGAGACTTTGGAAAAGTTCGATATTAGCGTTCTTCAGGAAAAGTATAACTTAAGAACAGAATCAATGGCAGCGCAAATGGTAATGGCGAAGAACGCTATTATGATGGCACTGTATGAAATAGGTATAGCATTGAAGCCGTTAGTAGAAAGAATTGCTCATATGGTATCTACAATAGCAAAGTGGTTTGCGAGGCTCCCAAGATGGCTTAAAGATGGAATAGCATACACATTGGTTTGGGGTGCAGCACTTCTAACGGTTGGCGGAATAGCGTTGAAGATAATATCGATGGTTATGAGGTTCAAAGCTCTTGCGATGGCAAAAGAGCTTGCAACAAGGCTCGGACTCATATCTAGAAAAGCAAGCCTAATATCTGTGATTAGCGTTAAAGCATTAACGGCGTTGGCATCGCTATGGAAAAAACTTTCACTGATATTTGGACTTGCGATAACAAGATTTCCAATTGCAATTGCGTTGAAGAATCTGACAATATCGGCAATTTCTGTTTTGAAGACATACCTTCTAGTGCCGATGGCAACGATAATGTACAGATTATTCAGCAGTTTGAGCTATGCTATAATTCCAATCTTCTTAAAGCTCTCAAAAGCTGTTCCGATATATCTGTATGCGATTTTCGATTTAGTAAAGGCAAAAGCGATTGTAGCCTTTTCTAATCTTCTTGTGTACATAAAGGTCTTTTTTCCATTGATTGTGGCTCAGTTAGCAAAAGTAGGAATGTTAATAGGGTCAACGTTCATACGAGCATTTGCACCAATGATAGCTTTGTTGAGATTTATTATTGTAAGGAGCTTCATTCCTGCCATTGCATCAATAAAAGCCATAATGACAAAGAGTCTCATTCCTGTTTTCATAACCATATTTGGAAGACTGAGATATATAATAGGCGGACTTCTCGGAAACACTATTTCATTCTTCACAGTGCTTGCATATAGGATAGTTAAAACATTCATACCGACGTTGGTAATAGCAATGGGAAATGCAGGAAGACTAATAAGAGGATCACTTGCAAACGCTTTTGACTTCCTTAAAGTAAGGCAAGCAATAAGCATAGCAGCAGAATACATGAAATGGGCTTTTATAAAGTCTTTCCTAGCAGTTAAAACCTTTGCGGTTGCAACGTTTGTAGGAATCAAGACGATTCTAATTGGTGCATTTGAAGGATTGAAGGTAGTAATACTTGCAATGAGAGCGCTAATGGCACTGCCATTAAAGACAGGGATAGCAGCCGTAATAAAACCTCTCATAGTTGGTTTCAAGATGTTAGGAGCGGTTGCGGTTAAGTCTATACTGCTTATAGGTAAATCGCTGTTTTCCGTATTTGCGTTACTCATAGCTAACCCTGTTGTTCTTATCATTTCCGCAATAGCCGCGGCTGTTGTAGGGATAATAGCACTCATAAAGAATTGGGAGAAAGTTACTGACTTTCTCAAGAGATCGTGGGAAGGTCTGAAGAGCTTCTTCAGATCTTTTGCCGATGCTTTCATGGGTATATTCTCCCCGCTTGTAGATTGGTTGAAAAGCGCATTTGGAGGTGCTTTCGACTTTATACTCAGCGCGCTTTCTGGAATAATAGGGACGAGTATAAAAGCTCTGAAAGCGATAGGCATGGATGTTGAAATTCCTGACTGGATAAGTACTAGATGGGCTGAAGAGCAATTCGAGCAGATAGAATCATCGACAAATATGTATGTAAACAGGCTTCTCGAAGCCTCAGATGCAGCAAAGAGTCCTTTCAAGAGCATGATAACATCAGCGTTCAAAAACTTGGAAGTTGACAGCGCAGAGACTGCGATAGAAGTTCTAAAGGCTTTCAACGAGGCAGCCTTCATGGGTGATACTAAAAGCCTAGAAGGCATGAATAAACTGATAGAAAAGATTCAGGAGATAACGGGACTCGCTCCAAACATAACGGAAGAGCAACGGGCTATAAACGAGCTCATGCGAGGAATGGCCTCTGGTGCACCATCTGTTTCCTTGTTTGGAATTACTTTAGACCCAAAGGCGGCGCTCTATAAAGCAGTAACTGATTTGATGGATGAGCAGCTTCAGCAGATTGAAGATAAAACCGTGCAGTTTGATGATAAGCTCGCGTCTCTCGGGGAGTCACTGAAAGAATTGTACGAAGCAGACAAGAGCTTTGCGTCAAGCGGCCTCATAAATTATCTTCAAGAATGGTACAACGCACTAACAGAAGTAGAAAAGGAAATGGCAAAATCAAGCATTGCATTCGCTGTAATGGAAGGGCTCAAAGCAGCCGAATCAATAACCAGCAATCAAATGTCGTTTGTTATCGATCTTGGAATAGATACAAAAGAGATAGATGATATTATGCAGTTTACCTATAACGGAATGGTCGTGAAATTGCCGAAAAACTTAATGGAAGATCTTGCCACTGAGATAGAGATTAAGCAACCGGTAATTGAACCTACAATAGAAACGGAATCAATATCAAGGTGGGAAGAATTACTAAGAGCTGCAATAGAGAATACTACTGACGAAATTCCAAACGCTCTTAGAGGAAAGATTCTCGAGGGTGTTCCGGTTGGTAACGTATTCGATATACTCATAGGTGCTACGCCGACTCTTGATATGTCAAATTCTTTGGCTGCGCAAGTCGGGGCTGTTGAACTCGCAGAGATAAATTCAATATACTCAGGACTTTCAGAAGCGGAAAAGAAAGTTTACCAGACAAGCATTGTCGATATGATAGCTAAGGCTCTATCAGACGACACTTTGATTCAGGAAGAGATGAGTAATATAGCGGAAGGTATTATGCTTTATCTTCCTCAATCTCCGGCTAAGAAAGGGCCGTTGACAAAGCTGGAAGAAGCAGGAAGGAAGATCGTAGAGATTCTCGGCGTGAACATAGAGAAGGGAAAGAACAAGGCTAAAGACGCTATGGAATCGCTAGGAAACACGATCATGACGACACTAGATAATACACTTAACTCAAAGACTGCTTACGTTCTATCTAAGTTCTTCAAGCATCTGGGCATGGACGAGGCAATCACAACAATAAACAAAGCCCTTGAGACTATTTACAACCTGCAGGACTCTGAGTTAGGAAATTCCATAAATAAAGCTACTGATGGATTGCTAGGAAATATAACTGGCGGGATACAGGCAATTCTCGGAGGTAATATCGGTGATCTCTCTGGAATAATAACAACGTTCGGTGCAGCAATAGGGGCAGATCTTACAGGGCTAGCAGCTGCGCTCGGCCCAATAGGAATTGCAATTGCTGCAATAACGACAGCATTTTCATTGTTCGGAGATCAGAAGTGGTTTCAGGATCTTACAGGCCCGATAGTAGAACACTTCAAGAGTATATGGAAAATTGTAACTGATCTTTTCGCTCCTGTAGGCGATTTTTTGGCTGGAATAATGCCAACAATAGGGAATATCCTTTCGTTCATCCTAAAATCAACCAGCATATTAAACCCAATGTTTGCTGGCCTCAGAGCCGTTTTCACAATAGTTTTTGCCGTGTTAAAGAAGATAGGAGAAGTTGCGAAGGATATATTCGATCCTATTGCAAAGCAGTTCAAAGAGATAAGAGACGCTTTCAGATCAGCATTTGAACCTGTAAGAGATGCGTTTTCGGAGCTATGGGAGGCTTTCAAACCTCTCATAGATTTCGGACTCGACACACTTGTTAGAGTAGTGCTGTTCCCTCTAAAGATGATTGCTGTTGTTCTGTCGCCAGTAATAAAGTTCCTCGCGTTTATCGTTGAGAAATTAAGCAGTTTCTTCAAGGCGATAGCGGACTTCATAAAAGATATAACAAGCACAATAGAGAAGATAGTAAACGACTTCACAAAGGACAAAACTCCGTGGTGGCAAAAGATATTTGGAGGGATCTTCGCTCCTAAGACAACCAATATAGAGGAAGCTCCTACACCACAAGTTACTCCGATAGAGGAAGCTCCTACACCACAAGTTACTCCGATAGAGGAAGCTCCTACACCACAAGTTACTCCGATAATAGAAAAGAAGGAAGACAACCCTTTATTCACAACTCAGGGGTTTGATACGAATCAAACATTAGAAACTCAAGAGTTTGGAGTTCAAAACTTAATGAAGTTCGGCACTAAGAATTTTTCCGGAATGTCTGAAGAGAGCGGGACTTCATACAATAACGAAAACAGCACAGTGATATTCAATAACACATTCAACATAAGTGGTTCAAATAATCCAGAAGCGATTTGGAGATTCATAAAAGGTAAGCTGGATTTAGAAGCTCTTAGAAGCAGGTGATACAATGCTTAAGCTCAAAAGCAAAGCAGCGGGCGAGCCAGTTGTACTTATAGAAACCGAAGTTTTGAAGCGAGGCGGAGGCAAGCCTCGCTTCGAAGTCTTCGAGGCGATGTCTGAGAAGGTATTTCATCTCTATGAAGGAAGCGAGCCGAAAACGTTTTCTATGGTATTCACCACTGAAGAAAAGTCAATAGCAAATATCCTTTTTAGTTGGTATTCAGGTGCTCACGAATGCACGTTCATTATTGAAGATGTTATCGGATCGCCTGAATCATACAACGTTGTAATAGACGGATACGATTACGATGATGACGCAGAGTTCTACAACTGCTCCATAACCCTCACAGAGACAGCAGGAGTAGTAAGGCTATGACCCTAAAGAGGTCAGCAACCTTAATTAAGAAAGCATCAAGCATTATCGAAGAAGGGTTTCAGATACAAAGCCTGACTGACAAGAGAACGAAGGAAGATAAGATAACGAGCATTGAGATAAACCTGAGCCGAGACAAGCACAATGACACAGCAATAATAACGTGTGTGAGAGACTTCAATGTTGCAGAAATTTTCAAGCCAGCAAAAATACATCATGGGAATATAGTCTTCAGTGGCGTTTGCAGCAAGGTAGAGAAGTCTGGAAATTTGGCTCAGTACACAATAGTCTCTCCGTCAATACTACTTTCGAGAAATGAAAGCAGTATATTCTTTAACAAAGCAACAGCTATTAAAGACATACTATCCGAGCTTATTCCTTCAGAGTTCACAGTACACGCAGAAAGCATAATGAACAAAACTTACAAAAACGAGAACATGATAGGCCGCTACATAATAAACATACTGGAGGATATAGCTGACTACTTCAAACTAAAGCTGTTTATTTCTGGTTGGGATATATACATAGACAGCGAGTTTCCTCAAGATGTTGGAAGGAACATAACACTAACAAACGAAGAAGTGAAGAAGAACAGCACAGAAGTATATGGGGGATCCGACATATACACAAGCGTTTTAGGAAGAGCTCTTATAGATAACGAGGGATTTGGAGGAAAAACAATACTCGAAACATACGAAGAGGATGTGTTTGATTCTCCTGTAAAACTCACAGATGTTTTGACAGTTGAAGATCTTGCATATGTAAAGACTTATGAAGGATTAGTATCAGCAGTACACGCAAGAGTTATGGAGATAAGAGAAGAAGCGCTTACATATGAATTTGAATTAAGAGGGATCAAGGACATTAGGCCGCTAGATGTTGTGTCGATAGGGTCAAAGGATTACGCGGTTACATCTGTCAAGCATGACATAAAGGTTCTAGGAAAGACGGTGATAACTGTATGCGAGGCGTAGATAGATCAATAAACCATATGCACAATAAAGATAAAATCCCATCGACAGACATAGGAATAATAGAGAAGTATGATTCTCTAACAGATGAATTTACAGTGCATCTACTGAAAACGAATACGAAAGCAAGTCTTCCGGTACCTGCATATATGAAAGGAACAATAAAAGTGCCATCTCAGGACATAACGATACAAGTACCAGCAGATGCTTTTGGTTCTGGAATACCGCCAGCAGACGCATACTTCGTTGGAACATTCTCAGAGACTGTTATATGCAGATTCTCAAACACGGATAAGTCGAATTGCGTAGGCAAATACGCGATAGTGTCAGATCCTATTCGCTCTCCAACGATACTTGCAGTGATAGAAGGTGTGTGAAATGGATATAAAGATACCGTTCACGTTCTTCAACGATGACCTTATGCTTGAAGATTCGCTAGAGAACAGGATACGATTCATAGCCAAGAGCATAGACTTCATTGACGACAAAGGTATATACTGTGGGCTTCTCAAAAATGAGCTTTTCAATAACGGGATAGTGGCTTCGGTTGGTTACTATGGAGAAAAAATATCGGTCAACACAATAGAACAGGTGGTGATCCTGTGATTCAGACAATATACGACAGAATAAAAGCCGACTTCATCTCGAGATCTGGAATATCAAGAATAAGAGAGCCGGGGGTTATATCATCAATCATATATGCCTTTGCCAACGAGATAGAAAAATTGAACACAAACCTAGAAGAATCAATAGATCAGGGCTACTCAGATACAGCAACTGGAGAATACTTAGACAGGATAGCCGCTCTGATAGGTTGCGTAAGGATTCAAGGAGTTAAAGCATCAGGTGTTGTAAGACTTTCTGCTGAGAACGTCCCTGCATCTGATATATACATACCTGAAGGTACTAGAGTAGCAACAGCCAC